>Ga0163144_10027797_pt1 | contig 10935 bp, 10 predicted proteins | sample OliLak19BULKMAT1_FD_123175 | JGI IMG/M metagenome (GOLD analysis project Ga0163144, IMG submission 123175) | Freshwater microbial mat bacterial communities from Lake Vanda, McMurdo Dry Valleys, Antarctica - Oligotrophic Lake LV.19.BULKMAT1 | ecosystem: Environmental > Aquatic > Freshwater >... | reverse complement strand
GGTGATGGACATCACGCAGGTGCCGCAGGTGCCGTCGCACGTGCGGGGGGTGATCAACCTGCGGGGCAAGGTGATTCCGGTGATCGACCTGCGGGCGAAGTTCGGCTTCCCGCCGCAGGACTACACCGAGCGAACGTGCATCGTCGTCGTGGACGTGGCGATGGCGGGCGCGCGAGTGATGCTGGGCGTGGTGGTGGACGCGGTCTCGGAAGTGCTGAACGTGGCGGCCGCGGAGATCGACCACGCGCCGGAGTTCGGTGACCGGGTGACCACCGACTACATGCTGGGGCTGGCGAAGGTGAAGGGGACAGTGAAGATCCTCCTCGACCTCGACCGCGTCCTCGGCACCGACAGCGCGCTTGGCGGACGGATGTTCTGAAGCGATAGCCAACATGGGGCAGACATAGATGGAATCCAAAGAGTGGGCGCCAGACGATGAACTGGCGACCCTGGCCAGCGACCCGGAAATGATGGGCATGTTCGTCACCGAGGCGCTCGATCACCTCGGGACGATCGAGAGCGTCGTCCTCCAGTTGGAGGGTACGCCCGGCGATGCCAAGCTCCTTAACGACGTCTTCCGGCCGTTTCACACCATCAAGGGCAATGCGGGCGCCCTCGGCGTCACCTCCGTGCAGGAGCTGGCGCACAAGGTGGAGAACCTGCTCGACCTCGCGCGCTCCGGCAAGCACGCGATGGGCCCGGATGAATTCGAGGTCGTCCTCCAGGCCGTGGACCTCATCACGATCATGATGCAGGAGTTGCCCGCCCGCGTGGCGGGTGGCGCCGCGTCGGACGTGACCGCGCGCCGCGAGGCGCTCATGGACGCGGTCGATGCGCTGACCGTCGGCGGTAGCAGCGCCGTGCCGCCGGCGGCGGTGGACGCCGCGGCGGCGGTCGCCGTGGCCGTGCCGGAGGCGGCCGCAGGTGGGCCGCCCGCGCGGCGCGACGAGGCGCAGAGCACGGTCAAGGTGGACACGCGCAAGCTCGACAACCTCATCGACATGGTCGGCGAGCTGGTGATCGCCCAGTCGATTCTGGCCGAGGACCCCGCGCTCGCGCGGTCGGCCGACGAGCGCCTCGGGCGCCGGCTCTCGCAGCTCAAGCGCATCACGAGCGAATTGCAGCGCAACGCCATGTCGATGCGCATGGTGCCGATTCGCCAGAGCTTCCAGAAAATGGCGCGCCTCGTGCGCGACCTCAGCAAGAAGTCGGGCAAGACGATCGAGTTGGTCTTGCAGGGTGAGGACACGGAACTCGACCGCAAGGTGGTCGAAGACATCAACGATCCCCTGATGCACATGGTCCGCAACAGCGTCGACCATGGGATCGAATCGCCCGACGGCCGTGCCGCATCGGGCAAGTCCGGCCAGGCGACGCTCAAGCTGAGCGCCTTCCACGAAGCCGGCAACATCGTGATCGAAATCCAGGACGACGGCGCCGGCCTGGACACCGATCGCATCTACGCCAAGGCGGTGGCGCAGGGCCTCGTGCCGGAAGGCACGCAGATGGCGCCGGCCGACATCCATCAACTGATCTTCCAGCCGGGATTTTCGACCGCCGAGAAGGTGACCGAGATTTCGGGACGCGGCGTGGGCATGGACGTCGTGCGCCGGAACATCGAGGCCCTTCGCGGCCGCATCGAGATCCAGACGGTGCGTGGCCAGGGGACGACGTTTACGATCCGCCTGCCGCTGACGCTGGCCATCGTCGACGGGATTCTGCTGGGCGTCGGCGCCGAGCGTTTCGTGATTCCGACCTTCGCCGTGCGCGAGTCGCTGCGGCCGTCGCCGGCCCAGGTGCACACGGTGCACGGACAGCCGTGCATGATTCAGGTGCGCGATCGCCTCATTCCCATCCTGCATGTGGGCGATGTGTTTGCCGTGCCGGGCGCGCGCCAGGACATCACGGCCGGGACCGTCGTCGTGATCGAAGACAACGGGCGGCCGGTGGCGCTGGTGGTGGACGAGCTGCTCGGCAAGCAGGAAGTGGTCATCAAGTCGCTCGGTGAGTCGTTCGAGGGCGTGCGGGGTGTCGCCGGCGGCGCCATCCTGGGTGACGGCCGCATCGGCCTCATCCTTGACGCCGGCGGTCTGGTGGGGCTGATGGGCAAGGGCGCGGTGCGGCAGGCCGCCTGATCGGTGGCGCCGGTGACCAGCCCTTCGGGGCCGTAAGGAGTACCGAACATGGACGTGACAGTGGCTGTTGAGGACCGCGGGACGCAGGCGGATTTTGTCGCCGCAGACCTGGCGGGAAAGTATCTGACCTTTGCGCTGGGAGCCGAAGAGTATGGGCTGCCGGTGCTGAAGGTGCGGGAAATCATCAAGGTGATGGACATCACGCAGGTGCCGCAGGTGCCGTCGCACGTGCGGGGGGTGATCAACCTGCGGGGCAAGGTGATTCCGGTGATCGACCTGCGGGCGAAGTTCGGCTTTCCGCCGCAGGACTACACCGAGCGAACGTGCATCGTCGTCGTGGATGTGGCGATGGCGGGCGCGCGCGTGATGCTGGGGGTGGTGGTGGACGCGGTCTCGGAAGTGCTGAACGTGGCGGCCGCGGAGATCGATCACGCGCCGGAGTTCGGTGACCGGGTGACCACCGACTACATGCTGGGGCTGGCGAAGGTGAAGGGGACAGTGAAGATCCTCCTCGACCTCGACCGCGTCCTCGGTGCCGACAGGCGGTTCGCGGCGGGGATGGGGTAGGTCGATGGCGAGTCCAGCGACCCAGTGGGTCGACGCCGCTCCGCAATTGAGCGAGCGCGAGCTGTCGGCCATTATCGATCTGGTCTATCAGAAGAGCGGCATCACCCTGCACAGCGGCAAGCGCGAGCTGGTGACGGCGCGGCTGCAGAAGCGCGTGAAGCAGGGCGGGTTCGCCAGCTTCTCGCAGTATCTCAATCACGTCCAGGCCGACACCTCCGGCGACGAGTTGACGGCGCTGCTCGACGCCATCGCCACCAACCACACGCACTTCTTCCGCGAGGCGCAGCACTTCGACTTTCTCGTGGATCGGGTCGTGCCGGAGATCCTCGCGAAGGCCGGCGGCGCCGGTCTGACCGGCTGGTGCGCCGCGTGCTCGACGGGCGAGGAACCCTACACGATTCTCATGCGGATGCTCGAAGCGGGCCACGATCGCGTGCGCCTGCTGGCGTCGGACATGTCGACCAAGGCGTTGGCGACGGCGCGCGCCGGCGTCTATCGGATGGACAAGGTGAGCGACGTGCCGGCCCCGCTCCTGCGGACCTATTTCGAGAAGGGCATGGGCGAGCAGGCGGGCCTCGCGCGCGTGAGCGCGCGCCTGCGCACGCTGGTCGAGTACCAGGCGCTCAACCTGCTGGAGATTACCTCGCTCGGCCGCCGCTTCGATTTCATCTTCTGCCGCAACGTCATGATCTACTTCGACAAATCGGTGCAGCAGCGGGTGGTCACGATGCTCGAGCGGCACCTGGTCCCGGGCGGCTACCTGTTCATCGCGCACTCAGAGAGTCTCAACGGTATTCAACACGGCCTGCAGTCGGTGATCCCGGCTGTCTTCAGGCGGCCGGGCGCATGACGCGCCGGCGCCGCATCTAGCGAGGAGAGAGCGACGATGGAGTCCGTAAGCACCCAGGCAGCGCCGGATGTCGCGGCGCCCAACATTCTGATCGTGGACGATTCCGCGATGATGCGGATGATGATCAAGCGCGTGACATCGGTCGCGGGTTCGCCGATCGGCACGATCTTCGAAGCGGCCAACGGCCAGGAAGCGCTGGCGATCCTCGAGCAGCACGAGGTGCAGTTCCTCTTCACCGACATCAACATGCCCGTGATGACCGGTACGGAGCTGCTGCGGGCCATGCAGGCGCGCGACGACTGGAGCCATATCGTCCGGATCATCATTTCGACCGACGGCTCCGAGTCCCGCCGCCACGAGGCGCAGGATCTGAACGTGAAGATGTACGTCGAGAAACCCTTTCGCCCAGAGGTAATGCGGGATGTCCTCTCCAATCTCACTCCAGCAACTCCACAGCGCTGACGGCCTGGCGGCGCTCGGCGCCGCCATGGTCCAGGTCGCCGAGGACAGCCTGTTCGCCTACGCTGAGCCGTGTGATCCCGAGCGGTTCGCGGCGATGCTAGCGGAGCGCGATGCCGTCGAGCCGTGGCTGTCGGCGTCGGTGGCGTTCAAGGGGCCCTTCGAGGGCACGGCCTCCGTCTCGCTGCCACGCGCACTGGCCGCCGACCTCTGCGGCTCGTTCTGTGGCGTCTCGACGGACGAGCTGAGCGAGCCGCAGGTCGTCGACTTCGCCGGTGAGCTCACCAACATGGCCTGTGGCCTGTGGTTGACGCACACTCATCGCACGGAGCGGTTCGACCTGACGGCGCCGCACGTGTCGGCGATCACCGGCGCCGCGCTGGCAGGCGGCGCCGCCGCCGGGGCCTGCGCGTCGGGCATTGCGCTGAACGACGTGCCGATCCAGATCGCGCTGCATCCGAGCGCATCCGAAGGGGGCGGCTGACATGCCGTCCCCCTCCAAGACGCGGGTCCTCCTGGTGGACGACTCGGCGGTCGTGCGCAAGCTGCTCGGTGATGCGCTGCGCAAGCATGCCGACATCGAGGTCGTGGGCGGCGCGGCCGACCCGTTCATCGCCCGCGACATGATCCTCCAGCACAAGCCCGACGTGATCACGCTGGACATCGAGATGCCGCGGATGGACGGCCTCAGCTTCCTGCGGAAGCTGATGGAGCACCACCCCATACCGGCCATCGTCGTCAGCTCGTTGACGCAGCAGGGATCGGCGGCGAGTATCGAGGCCCTCAGGATTGGCGCCATCGACGTGATTGGCAAGCCTGGCGGTCCGCACGCCGTGGGCCTGGTCGCCGACCGGGTGGCCGAACGCATTCGGGCGCTGCGCAGCGGGCCGATCAGGCTGACCGCCAGGGTGCCGGCGCCCGATCAGCAGGCCGGTCTCAACCTGGCCCAGACCGCCGCACGGGCTCGTGGTCTCATCGCGATCGGCGCGTCCACTGGCGGCACGCAGGCGATCGAGGCGGTCCTGACGCGCATGCCGGCCGACGTGCCGCCGATCGTGATCACCCAGCACATGCCGGCGGGGTTCACCAAGGCGTTCGCCGACCGCTTGAACGGCGTGTGCCGGATGCGGGTGGTGGAGGCTCGCGGCGGCGAAGCGCTGGAGCGGGGCGTGGCCTACATCGCCCCCGGGGACCATCACATGACGATCGAAGTGCAGGGCGTCCGTCTCCTGACGCGGTTGAATCAGGGCCCCCCGGTGCATTATCAGCGGCCTGCGGTCGACGTGATGTTCGCGTCGATTGCCCGGCTGCGGGGCCTGCCCGTCGTCGGCATGGTGTTGACGGGCATGGGCGCCGACGGCGCCGACGGCCTGGTGGCGCTCCGCAAGGCGGGCGCCGAAACGATCGCCGAGGCGGAGGAGTCGTGCGTCGTGTTCGGGATGCCGAAGGAAGCCATCGCGCGCGGCGGCGCCGCGCATGTGGCGTCCCTGCTGGCCATGCCGGCGCTGGTGTTCGAGTGCTTTCACCGTCTCAATAACGCCCGACGGGCGAGCTGACGTGATGTTGTCGACCCCCGTACTGCGCCGCACCGACCAGCCGGACGCCGCCACGAGCCGTGCGGCGTCGGCCGCGCGCATGGTCGTCGGCATCGGCGAGTTCGCGGTGTCGCAGGGGCCGGACGACACGATCGTGACGCATGCACTCGGCAGCTGCATTGCCGTGTGTATCTGGGATCCGGTCGTCCGCGTGGGTGGACTCCTGCACTTCCTGCTGCCCGAGTCGAAGCTCAATCCCGATCGCGCGACGAAGCAGCCGGCGACATTTGCCGATACGGGTATTCCGCTGCTCTTTCAGACGGCGTACGCCAGGGGCATCGACAAGAAACGGTGCCAGGTCCGCCTGGTCGGCGGCGCGGAGGTGGCGGGGCTGCAGGGCGTCGCGGCGCTCAACGTCGGCAAGCGGAACCTGCTCATCGCGCGGCAAATCCTCTGGCAGAACGGCGTGCTCGTGAAAGGAGAATCCACCGGCGGGCACATTCCGCGGACGGTCAATCTTCGTGTCACCGACGGCGTGGTCGAGGTGACGTCTGGGCGCGAAATGGTGGCGCAACTATGAGCACGGTGTCCGCCGCCCATCGCGCGTTGCCCGCGGACATCGTCCGCGGCATCACGCATCTCGATCCGCTTCCTGTCACGGCGCAGCGCCTGATGGCCATGCTGCGCGGGGAGGACGAGTCGCTGGCGCGCGTCGCTGACGTGCTCGAGAGCGATCAGGCGCTCGTCGCCAGCGTGCTCCGCCGCGCGAATTCGGCACGCTACGCGACGTCGCCCGCGCACAGCGTGCGCGAAGCGCTCCTGCGGCTGGGCACGCTCACCGTGCTCGACCTCGTGCTCGACGGGCACCTGCGCCGGCTCCTCACGGTGGCCCCCACCTACGGCCTCGGCGAGCACGACCTCTGGCTGCACGGCGCGGCGTCCCAGTTCGCTGTGCGCGCCATCCGCGCGGAGTGCCCTCGTCTGAACATCGCGCCCGTGGCCGACACCGCCGCGCTGCTCCACGATATCGGCAAGCTCATTATTTCCCGGTGTCTCAAGGTGGACGCCCGAGAACTGACCGGACACGCACGCGAGCGGGGCGTGACCTACACGGCAGCCGAGCGCGACCTGTTCGGATTCGATCACACCATCATCGGTGCGGCCATCGCCGACCACTGGCACTTTCCGCAAGAGGTGGCGTTCGCCATTGCTCACCATCATGACAGTGAGCTGGTCGAGGCCACCGCCGTGCTGGATGCCGTCGTGCTCGCCAACATCGCCGCCAAAATGGTGGGGACCGGACTCGGCGCGGAGGGGCTGAATTTCAGCGTGGACGCGTCCTGCCACCGGCGGCTCGGAATCACCTTCGACGTGTTCGGGCGGATCTGCCTGAGCACGCAGGAGGCCATGGCCGACTTCGCGGCGGCGCCCGTGTCCACGCCCACGCATCGTCACCAGCACGCGGTTGGCCCCATCGCCTTCGGCGGTCTCTAAGCGCTCAAGTTACCGTTCAAGTGAACAGGCGATGCGCCGATTCCTCTCCTGGTGGTTCTGATGCGCTGCGTTGTTCACGTGATCGGGTTCGGCGTCACGGCCGCGTGTGTGTTGTTCGTTCCCGTTCTGGCCTTGGCACAAGTGCCGGTGTCGACCACCGCCAACACGACGGCGCCCGCGGCTGCGCCGGTGGAGATCCCCGCCATCCTCACCGACCGTCCTGACTTCACCGAATCGAGCGAGGTGGTGCCGAAGGGCGGCTTCCAGTTCGAGAGCGGCATCAGCTACCCACGACCTGTGTGCAGGCTGGGGCGGCTACCTCGAAGCGTACGGGTTCTCGCGCCTCGCGCGTGAGGGTGGCCGCGCCGGATTGGTTCGTCGGATTCGGCTTCGCCATTCGCGGCCCCATCGAACGCCGATAGGCCCAGGACAGTGTCATGAGAACACTCATGGCTGCAGCACGCTCGTCCCGTCGCCCAGGTCCCGGCGTCGGCGACCAGGTGCTCGAGGCGGACTCTGGCCCGCACGCGCGCGCGTCATCCGCCAGCAAGCTCCCCGGAACCTTAACCCCGCTTCACATTGAAGCACTCGCCCGGCCTGCCGATTCCCCATGCGAGGGATATGCATGCAGGACCGAGAACGCCAGGCGTTCGCCGCCGCCAGGTGAGACCCATGATGATTGCAGCCACCGTCGACGACGCCCCCACCACCGTGCCGGTCAGCGATGCCGAGCAGGCCTCGGCCTGGCTCGAAGAGGACGCCGCGGGCGATCTCGTGCTAAACCCCGAAGGCTGGTTGCTCGACTGCAACCGCGCCGCCGCTCGCATGTTCCGGCTGCCAGATGACTACGACGGCCGGGGCCTCAACATCCGGCAGTTCTGCCGCGTGCCCGCGCGCTTCATCGAGACGGTGCAGGCGCTGCAGGTGACTGGCCGGCTCGAGAACTGGGACGGCGACTTCGTCGCCCTCGATGGCACGCCGATTCACGTGGTGGTCAACCTGGTGGGCAACTTTGATGAGCATCGCAGCCTGGCGTCGATTCGCGCCTACCTGTTCAACATCACCCAATGGCGCCGCGGTCACGAGCGCACGTTGTTCGGCCAGCGGCTCGAGACCATCGGCCGGCTGGCCGGCGGCATCGCACACGATTTCAACAACCTGCTCACGGTCATCAGCGGCCACGCCGAGTGCATGACGATGGCGCTGCCGTCAGACGATCCCATGCTGCGATCGATCGCGGCGATCCAGGAATCGGCGGCCCGCGCCGCAACCCTGACGCAGAAGCTGCTGGCCTTTGGCCGCCGCCAGGTGCTGCAGGCCCGGGTGGTGGATCCGAGCGAGCTCGTGCTGACCGTGGAGGCGGACGTGCGCCGCACGTTTGGCCGGCGCATCCTGGTCAGCGCCAACATCGTGCGGCCGCTGTGGCAAGTGTGCGTGGATCCGGTCCAGATCGAACGGGCCCTCGGCACCATCGTCGCGCATGCGGTTGACTCCATGAGCGATGGCGGCGCCGTCACTTTCCGGGTCGAGAACAGCGACGTCGGCCTCGAGCATCCGCAGGAACGCTGGTTCGTGCAGCGGGGACGTTACGTGCGGATCGAGGTGGCGTGCGCCGGCATGGTCCTCGACAGCGATGCGCAGATGCGTGTGTTCGAACCGTTCTTCACCGCCAAGGGCAGCCCGCGCGACGGCATGGGCCTGGCCGCGGTGTTCGGCCTGATCAAGCAAAGCGGCGGCTACATCTGGCTCGATAGCGAACGGGCCATGGAGACCACCTTCGCGATGTTGCTGCCCGCGGATGAAGGCTCGGTGGCCGCGTTCGTCAGCCAGGCCCGTCGCATCGGCAACGCAGTGCTGGTGGTGGATGACGATCACGAAGTGCGCGGATTGATCGTGAAAATCCTGCAGCACCAGGGTTTCATCGTGCACGACGCCGGCACGGCGGCGGCCGGCACCGAGATTTGCAACTCGCACGAGATCGACCTGTTGATCTCGGACGTGGTGCTGGACGGCGTGCGCGGCGACGAGTTCGCGGCCGGCCTCATGGCCACGCGTCCTGACATGAAGTTGATGTGTATTTCCGGATACCCGGAATCGCAGGCGATTCGGGCCCTGGACCCGGCTCGCGCGGTCTTCCTCGAGAAGCCATTCTCGGCCAAGGAACTGGTCGAACGGGTGCGCGAACTGCTCGCGCGCTAACTGCGCGAGCGGCGCGCGCGCTAACTGCGCGAGCGGCGCGCGCGCTAACTGCTCGCGCGCTGACGGCGGCCCGGCTGACGTGTCGGTCAGCCGACACGCGTCCGTGAGGCGCGGTCGAAGTTTGGCCCGAATCCGCGCAATTGCGGCGGACGCCTCGCTCGGTACGAACCTCGCAGTGCAGGAAGCGTGATGCCAGGGCTCAAGGTCACCGACGCGTCGGTTGAAAGCGAAGAACGTTTTCGCGCGCTTGCAGAGGCGGCGTGGGAAGGCATTCTGTTTTCACGCGACGGCGTCATCATCGACGCGAACCCGCAGCTCGCCGCGATCCTCGGCTACGAGCGCCGAGAGCTGATGGGCCTGCCCATGCTCGACGTCGTCGCGCCGGGGTCGCACGCCGCCGTGCTGCGGGCCGCGCGCCTGGCGTCGACGGAGGCCCACGAGCACCAGGCGATCAAGAAGGACGGCACGATTATTACCGTCGAGGTACGGGCCCAGACCGTGCGCTATCGCGGCGAGCTCGTGCGCATGGCCGCCGTCCGAGACATCACCGAACGGACGCGAGCCAGCGAGCGGCGGCGCGCGCTGGTGGCCGGGACCGCCGGCGTCTCGGGACAGCATTTCTTCCGCTCACTGACCAAGCATCTGGCGCGCGCCCTCGAGGCCAAGTGTGCCTACGTTGGCGAGATTCATCCCGCCGATCCCACGCGCATCCGCTCCCTGAGCGCCTGGGTGGTGGACTGCTACGCCCCGGCATTTGAGTTCGCCATCGCGGGGAGCCCCAGCGGGGAAGTGCTCACCCACGGCCTGCGCTGTTACGACGGTGGCGTGATGGACGCCTTCCCGGCGGACACCACGCTCAGTGTGCTGGGCGTCTCCAGCTACGCGGGCATTCCGCTGCACGACACCGCCGGCGCCGCGCTTGGCGTGCTGGCGGTCGCTCACGACGGCCCACTGCGCCTCGACGACAATCTCGTCTCGACCCTGCGCGTGTTCGCGGCCCGCGCCGGCGTTGAGCTGGAGCGCATTCGCGCCGATGGCCAGCGGCGGCACGCCGAGGCGGAAATCCTGACGCTCGAAGCGCAGCTGCGGCATTCGCAGAAACTCGAGGCCGTGGGCCAGCTGGCGGGCGGCATCGCGCACGACTTCAACAACCTGCTGACGGTCATCAATGGTTATTGCGAGCGGCTGCTCGTCTCGGTGAATGAGACCGACGCCACCAAGGGTGACCTCGAGCTGATTCACAAGGCGGGGCAGCGCGCCGCCGGGCTGACGCGGCAACTACTGGCCTTCAGCCGGCGGCAGGTGCTGCAACCTCGCGTGATCGACCTCAACGCCATCGTCACCGACATCCAGCGCATTCTGGCGCGCGTGATCGGCGAACAGAATACCGTGATCACCGCGCTGGACCCCGCACTCGGGTCGGCCGAAGCCGACCCGGGACAGATCGAGCAGGTGATCATGAACCTGGCGATCAACGCGCGCGACGCGATGGCCGACGGCGGCACCATTACCATCCAGACCGGCAACCTCACGGTGGCGGACGGCGAACCGCCGCCGTTCCACTTGCGGCCCGGGCACTACGTGATGCTGGCCATTCGTGACACGGGTGACGGCATGGACGCCGGCACGGCGGCGCGGATCTTCGAGCCGTTCTTCACGACCAAGGACGCCGGCAAGGGCACCGGCCTTGGCCTGT
>Ga0163144_10027796_pt1 | contig 10935 bp, 8 predicted proteins | sample OliLak19BULKMAT1_FD_123175 | JGI IMG/M metagenome (GOLD analysis project Ga0163144, IMG submission 123175) | Freshwater microbial mat bacterial communities from Lake Vanda, McMurdo Dry Valleys, Antarctica - Oligotrophic Lake LV.19.BULKMAT1 | ecosystem: Environmental > Aquatic > Freshwater > Lake... | reverse complement strand
CGCGACCCTTGCGGTGGCTGGAATGCTAGGCGCGGCAGCGCCGGCGCATGCCTTGCTGGTCAGCGGCAGCTGGGACCCGGCCTATGGCGCCTCGTTCAGCGGTCTGGGCTGGAATGGCACAGCGGAATGGTTTATTCCTGACGCCTGTGTGGGTAGCAGCGGGTTGGTCCTCAACACCGACGCATGCTCGAATGGCGGCATGTCTCTGATGGGTGCCACGGTGAACTTCTATGCGCTCGGTGATCCTTCGGAGACGACGAAGGCCACGCTGACTTTCGGTGGTCCTCAGTTCATCGTGGACAGCGTCACGATCAATGGCGGCACTTTCAGCGGGATCAATTCCCGTTACACATTGCCCGGCTTGCTGGGGATTGTCGACCCAGCCTACGTGCAAGCCCAAGATATTGACGAGTTCGCGTGGGGACTCAGCTTCATCGGCGGTCAGGCGCTCTTGGCATTCAATGAGCTGGCCGATGACAACAAAGATGGCCCCAAAGATCAATTTGACAGTGCCCTGAAGAAGTGCGTTTTTGGGACCGAGAAGAACAAGGATTGCGGCGTCAACGATTTCGGGCAGTTTCCGGCGAATATCACTTTCACGACGCCGATTCCGGAGCCGCAAACGTATGCATTGATGCTCGCCGGCTTGGCCGCCGTCGGGTTCATGGCCCGGCGCCGCCGCCAAGGCTGATCGCCGCCGCGCAGTGCGCGGCCGCAGCGAAAAAACCTCAATGAGCAGCCAGCGCGCTGCTCATGGCATTTTCGAGGCCCCAGTTCGCACCCTCTGCCCAGGCGGTTGCGAACAGATCTTCAGCCAGCAACTGCTTCAGTGCGTCGATCCGGCACTGCCAGCGCGCTTCGGCGCGCGGTGACCTGGACAAGCCCAGACGTGTGCGCATCGCCGAGGTGGCGGCAGCAAGCCTGACCGCAAGCGTGGACGCGTTGGTCTGGCTGGCGAGCGCAGCATGGTCCTCCAGGCAGTTCAACAGTTCGCTACGCATCTCGTAAGCGTGGAAGGCGCGCAATGCCTCCTGCATGCGGTCACGGGCCTGATCGAAGTTGTCGCCCTGCAAGTCGAGTCGGCCCAACCAGCCAGTGGCGTTGGCCATGCCCCGTTTGTCGCCGGCGGCCTGGCACACCGTCAGCGAGCGCTGGAATCGCACATAAGCGCGGGGTTGGTCGCCACTCTCGAATGCAGCTTCGCCCAGGGCCAGTTCGGCCGCGCCTTCGCCCTCCTGGTGCTTGATCGCGCGCGCGATCGTCAGGCCCTTTTCAAGGTGTTCGCGCGCCAGTTCATCGTTTCCAGCATGGACCTCGATCTGGCCCAGATGCACGAGTCCCACCATCTCGCCGATACGGTGACCGACCTGGCGGAACAGTTGGAGGGCCTCGTGTTCGGCGGCCGAGGCGCCGCTTGTATCGCCGCCGTGCAGGCGTGCTGGCGACAGGGTGGACAGCGTCGACGCGATGTCGACCGGGTTGCCAAGCTTGCGCCGCAACTCCAGGCAGGTTTCGAGCATCTGCTGGGCTTCTGCATGATCGCTCTGGCTTTCCGCCAGACCAGCTGCCACGTACAGGGCGTGCGCCTGTGCCATTTCGGAGGCCTGCACGTTGGGCAAGGCGAGCGCGGCGCGCAAGATATTGCGACCTTCGCTCGCGTAGCCGCGCAGGATCCAGAAGTTCTGCAGGGCAACGCAGAACTTCACCGCGATGAATGAGTCCGTCGCACCGCTCAATGGCAACGCGATCGCTACACGCAGGTTGTCGATTTCCGCCTCGCCACGCTGCACCCACTCGGCCAGTTCCGGGCCTGTGAGTCCGTCGCGGACTTGCTTGGCCAAGGTGAAAAAGTGTTGGCAATGGCGTTCGGCGATGGTGGCCTTCTCGCCGCCTTGCTCCAGCTTCTCGTCCGCGTATTCACGAATCGTCTCGAGCATGCGGTAACGGGTCGACTCGCCACTGTCGTCGAGCATCACCAACGATTTCTCGACCAGCGACTGCAGGATGTCAAGCACGTCCAGGCTGTCGATCGGTTCAGCGCCGCAGACGTCCTCGGCTGCCGCCAGATCGAAGCCGCCGACAAAGACGGCCAGTCGGCTGAGGATGGTCTGTTCGGTCTGACTCAACAGCTCGTAAGACCAATCGACCAGCGCGCGCAGTGTCTGCTGGCGCTCCTGCAGCACGCGGTCGCCGCCGGTGAGGATCTTGTAGCGGTCTTTCAGGCGCTTGTTGATGTCGGCCACGCCGAGTGAGCGCACGCGGGCTGCGGCCAACTCCAGCGCCAGCGGAATGCCTTCGAGCCGTGACACCAGTTCGGCGATGGCCGGGGCTTCCTTCTCGTTGAGCTCGAAGGCCGGTTTGTGTTGCTGGGCGCGGGCGACGAACAGGCGGACCGCGGTCGATTTGGCCAGCATTTCCAGTGAGTCGCCGCTCTTGGGCACCGGCAGCGGCAGGATCGGGTAAGCATGTTCCCCCGGCACCCGCAGCGCTTCGCGGCTGGAGGTGATCATGCGCACGTTGGGCGCCGCCTTCAGGATGGCGTGGGCCATGTCGGCGCAGGCGTGCACCAGGTGTTCGCAGTTGTCGATCACGATCAGCAGGCGCTTGCTGCGCAGGTGCGCGCACAGGGTCTGGAGCAAAGGCCGGTCGGGTTCTTCGCGCACATCGAGCACCTGCGCGGCTTCTGCGACCACCAGCGCAGCGTCGCGAAGCGGCGAGAGGTCGAGGAACCAGGCGCCGTCGGTGTAGTCCTGGATCGTCTGCGCGGCCACTTGCAGCGACAGGCGCGTCTTGCCCAGGCCGCCCATGCCGAGCAGGGTCACCAGCCGAGATTTCTTCAACAGCGCCTTGACTTCGTCGAGCTCACGCTCGCGGCCGATGAAGGAGGTGCCCTGGAACGGCAGGTTGTTGGGAATGTCGCGCACCGGCAGCCACCAGTCGGCCTGGCGTATGACGCGGTAAACCTTCTCACTGTCGGGCGGCGGTTCGAAGCGCTGGTCGGGGTCACCGACTTCGAACAACTCGATCGGGTCGACCACACCCTTGATCATCCAGTGACCGTGCGACTCGACCTTCAACGCGGTCTGACCCAGGGCCTGGCGCGCTTCGGGTGTGAGCAAGGTCTGGCCGCCGTGGGCCACCGACATGACGCGCGCTGCGGTCGGCTTGGCCAGGCCGTCGACCTCCAGCGGCTTGGCGCCGCGCAGCACGTCGTCGGCCTGGTTCTCACGCAGGATGACAGGGCCGACATGCAGCCCCGCCCGGGCCTTCAGCGGCCTGGGCAGCGCCGCCAGGGCGTGGTGGTAGGCAACCGCGTAGGCGACGGCCTCGTTGGCATGCTCGAACAGCAGCAGCATGCCGTCGGTCTTGTCGATCTCGCGGCCGTTCCAGATCGGCAACAGGTCGCGGGCGACCCGGTCATGACCAGCCCAGACCTCGGCCATGGCGGCGTCGCCGATCTGCTCCGACAGCTTGGTGCTGTCGACCACATCGGTCAGGAGGAGGGCCCGGACTTGGCTCATCTTGGTGCTTGCGGATCGCGCACTGTAGCCGCCGAATGGCTGCCGTGGCCGGCGGCAGCTCGGGGTTTACTGCCCGCTGAACTTGAAGTCGGTCTTGGCCTTCTTGCGCAGCTCTTCCTGGTACTGCTGCAGCTTCTGTTGCGACAGGCGCTGCAGCACTTGCGGCTTGACTTCCTCGAAGGGCGGGAACTGGGCCTCGCGGGTGTCGTCGAGCCGGATGATATGAAAGCCGAACTGGCTCTTCACGGGCGTCTGCGTCGTCTCGCCCTTCTTCAGGGCCGCCAGGGCCGAGCCGAACTCGGGCACGTAGCTGTCGGCCTTGGCGAAGTCGAGGTCGCCGCCGTTGGCGCCGGAGCCTTTGTCGGTGCTGTGCTTCTTGGCCAGCTCGTCGAACTTGGCGCCTGCAATCAACTGCTTGAGCAGCGACTTGGCTTCGTCTTCCTTCTCGACCAGGATGTGCCGGGCACGGTACTCGGTGCCAGTGGCTTGGCCTTTGAACTTGTCGTACTCGGCCTTGGCTTCGACGTCGCTGACCGGATTCTTCTTTTGATAATCGGCGAACAGTTCGCGGATCAGGATGGTCTGGCGTGCCAGCTCCATCTGGCTGCGGTAGTCAGTGCTGGCAGCAATGCCGCGCTTCTCGGCTTCCTGGGCAAAGACTTCGCGCAGCACGACTTCGTCACGCACCCGCGCTTCCAGCTCAGGCGTCACCGGTTGCTGGCCGCCGCGGGCGGCTTGCTGCATCAGCAGGTCGACGCGCGCCTTCGGCACAGCCTTGCCGTTGACGATGGCGATGTTCTGCGCCGCGGCGCTGCCGCCGATCGCCAGGGCGAGCGCGAACACGGCAAAGGATTTCTGGGACATGGGGGTCTTGCCTTTCAAAAGCGAGATCGCGCACCTGGTCGGCGGCGGGAACGAAGGATCAGGGGGACGGCTGCGCTGCAGGGTCGCTCGGCGGGGTGCGGGCCTCGATGGCCAACGCGTGAATACCCTCCGCGACGAGCGCGCGCAAAGCATCATACACAAGGCGATGCCGGGCGACGTGCGACAGTCCCGTGAAGGCGTGGCTGGTCACGCGCACGGTGAAGTGGCGGCCCTCCTTGGCACCGGCGTGACCGGCATGCAGGTGGCTGTCGTCCAGCACTTCGAGGGCGGTGGGCTGCAGCGCGGCGCGCACAGCCGCCTCGACCCGCCCCGCCGTGACGGCATTCATTGCGGCTCCTTGGTTGCGGCCGCGTCGTCTGGAAGGTAGCGGCTCAAGTACAGGCCCTGCGCCAGCGTGAAGACCAGCATCAGGCCGATGCCGCCGAAGAGCTTGAAGTTGACCCAGGCATCGGTGGAGAAGGTGTACGCCACCCAGAGGTTGAGCACGCCCATGGCGCCGAAGAAGGCAACCCAGGCCCAGTTCAGGCGTTGCCACACGGCGTCAGGCAGCTGCAACTGCTCGCCGAGCAAGACCCGCAACAGGTTCTTGCCGAACAGCAACGGGCCGAGCAGGAAGGCGCCAGCCATGACCCAATACAGGAGCGTCGGCTTCCACTTGATGAAGGTCTCGCTGTGAAACCAGAGGGTCAGCCCGCCCAGCACAGTGACCAGGCCCAGGCTGACCCAGAGCATGGTGTCGACCTTCTTGCCGCGCAGCTTGAGGATGAGCACCTGCACCAGCGTGGCCGCCATCACCACCAACGTGGCCAACAGCACGGGCGCTTCGCCAGGGCCGACCACACCGCCCGACACCAGGAAGCCGAAGTGCTCGGATGCAAAGGCCGCAGCAGCCTCCTTGTCACTGCCAGCCCACTTGAAGGCGGCGAAAAAAAGGATGATGGGCAGGAAGTCGGCCAGCAGCTTCATAGTGACTTGAAATCGATGGCTGCGGAGTTGATGCAGAAGCGCTCGCCTGTGGGCTCGGGGCCGTCTTCGAAGACATGGCCGAGGTGCGAGCCGCAGTTGTTGCAACGCACTTCCACCCGCACCATGCCGTGGCTGGCATCGACGACGCGCTCGACCACCTGGCTGTTGATCGGCTGGAAGTAGCTCGGCCAGCCGCAACCGGCGTCGAACTTGGTGGTCGAGTCGAACAGGGGCGTGCCACAGCCGACACACAGGTACTTGCCCGCCTCGGTGTGGTCCCAGTACTTGCCGCTGAAAGCGCGCTCGGTGGCCGCGTGGCGGGCAACCTGGTACTGCATCGGGTCGAGCCCGGCGCGCCATTCGGCCTCGGTTTTCTTCACCGCGTAGCGAGGATCGTCGTGGTCGTGGGGTTTGGGCATGGTCAGGAGGAGCAAGAAACTTCGATCTGCTGGGCCCAGGCGGGCGGGTGGTCGGCATAGGCCGCGTGGTCAGGCTGTTCGTCGAAGGGACGCGCCAGAATTTGCAGCAAGCGCTGCACTTCGCTGAAGTCGCCCTGCTGAGCGCGTTCGATCGCGGTTTGCGCCAGGTGGTTGCGCAGCACGAACTTCGGGTTGACGCGGTTCATGCGCTCGGCCCGCGCTGTCGCGTTCGCTGCAGCGTCGCCGCCTTCAAGGCCCAGGCGGGCACGGTAGCGCAGTGCCCAGGCATCGAAGGCTGCGCGGTTGACGAAGACATCGCGGGTGGCCTCGTCGGGGCCGGCCAGGCGGCGGAAGGTGATCGTGAAGTCGGCGCGGTCGGCGGCCATCAGGCGCAGCAGGTCGTCGACCAGGATCTGGTCGTCGTCCTGCTCGCTGACCAGGCCGAGCTTGGCGCGCAGCGCGGCCAGCATGGCGCGCGCGTATTCGGCCTTGTAGGGCTCGAGCGCGGCAAGCAGGCGATCGCTCGCCGCCTCGGCCGGGCCGTCGAGCGTCGGCAGCAGGGCTTGCGCCAGCGCGTGCAGGTTCCAGAACGCCACCCCGGGTTGGCGCGCGTAGGCATAGCGGCCCTGGTGGTCGCTGTGATTGCAGATGTGGCCAGGGTCGAAGCCGTCGAGGAACCCGAATGGCCCGTAGTCGATGGTCAGGCCGAGCAGCGACATGTTGTCGGTGTTCATCACGCCATGGCAAAAGCCCACCGCCTGCCACTGCGCCATCAGGCGCGCGGTGCGTAGCGCCACGGCCTGGAGCAGCGCGGCGGCCGGCTCGGCGTCGCCCTGCAGCTCCGGAAAGTAGCGCGCCAGCGTGCCATCGAGCAGGCAGCGCAGGGCGTCGGCATCGTTGGCGGTGTGCGCGAAGTGCTCGAAATGGCCAAAGCGCAGGAAGCTCGGCGCCACGCGCGTGACCACGGCAGCGGTCTCGATCGTCTCGCGGCGCACCGCCTGCGGCGAGCCGATGACGGCCAGTGCGCGCGTGGTCGGGATGCCCAGCCCTTGCATCGCCTCGGAGCCGAGGAACTCGCGGATCGAGGAGCGCAGCACGGCACGGCCATCGCCCATGCGCGAGTACGGCGTCAGGCCGCTGCCTTTGAGCTGCACCTCCATTGGCCCGCCGGGCGTGTCGATCTCGCCGAGCGTCAGGGCCCGGCCATCGCCCAACTGGCCGGCCCAGACGCCGAACTGGTGGCCGGAGTAGACGGAGGCCTGCGGCTGGGCGCCCGCTATCCCCCGATTGCCCGACAACACGGCCAGGGCGTCGTCACTGGCCAGCCAATCGCCCAGGCCGAGCGAGCGTGCCAGGGCCTCGCTGCGGGCGACCCAGTGCGGGTGGCTCACGGGTTGCGCCGGCAGGTCCGTGCCGAAACGCGGGCCGAGCGACTGCAGAAAGGACTGCGCGCGCCAGGCGGGCGGCTCGGTGCGGGTCATGAAGTCAGGGGCATTCACAGAGCGGTATTGTCGACGCTGCCCGACTGGCTGCCGGCCTGTGGGGGAATCACGCTTTGACAGGCCCCGGTCTGGCGCCAATACTCGCCGCCCACACCCACGGGAGCCACGATGCTCGGCCTGATGCAAGACCAGCCCCTGTCGATCTCGAGCCTGATCGAGTTCGCCGGCCGCCACCACCACAATGCCGAGATCGTCTCGCGCCGCGTCGAGGGCGACATCCACCGCACCACCTACCGCGAGGTGGCCGCGCGCTCGCGCCAGGTGGCGGGTGCGCTCGACCGCCTTGGCCTGGCCTTCAGCGACCGTTTCGCCACGCTGGCCTGGAACGGCTACCGCCACCTCGAGCTGTATTTCGGGGTCTCCGGCAGCGGCCGTGTGGTGCACACCTTGAACCCGCGCCTGGCGCCCGACCAGGTGGTCTGGATCGCCAACCACGCCGAAGACCGTGTGATCGCCTTCGACATGAGTTTCCTGCCCCTCATCAAGGCGGTGTGGCGCCAGTGCACGACGGTCAAGCATTGGATCGCCCTGTGCGATGTCGATGCGCTGCCGGCCGACACCGGCATCGACGGCCTGCAGAGTTATGAAGCCTGGATCGGCGCCGAGAGCCGCGCCTACGACTGGCCGGTGTTCGACGAGAAGAGCGCCGCCATCCTCTGCTACACCAGCGGCACCACAGGCAACCCCAAGGGCGTGCTGTACAGCCACCGTTCGACCCTGTTGCACGCCTGGGCCGTGGCCTTGCCCGATGCGCTCAGCCTGTCGGCGCGCGACTGCATCCTGCCGGTGGTGCCCATGTTCCACGTCAATGCCTGGGGCATTCCTTTTGCCGCGGCGATGACGGGAGCCCAACTCGTGTTCCCGGGCCCGGCCCTGGATGGCAAATCGGTCTACGAGTTGCTCGAGTCCGAGCGTGTGACGATGGCCGCTGGCGTGCCCACGGTGTGGCTGATGCTGCTCAACCATGTCAAACAGCACCAGCTCAAGTTCAACCACATGCGCCGCACCGTGATCGGCGGATCGGCCTGCCCGCCGGCGATGATCCGGTCCTTCCGCGACGACTACAGCGTGACCGTGCTGCACGCCTGGGGCATGACGGAGATGTCACCCGTCGGAACGGTGTGCACGCTGAAGAAGGCCCAGGCCGCGCTCGACCCGCAGGCACAGTTGGCGATCATGGCCAAGCAGGGGCGGGCGGTGTATGGCGTGGAGATGCGCATCGTCGACCCGGACGGCGTGGAGCTGGACTGGGACGGGCACACCAGCGGCGATCTGCAGGTCAAGGGCCCGTGGATCATCTCGCGCTACTTCAAGGGCGAGGGGGGCGATCCCCTGGTGTATTCGAATGGGCAGGGCTGGTTCCCGACCGGCGACGTGGGCGCGATCGATCCCGACGGCTTCCTGCAGATCACCGACCGCAGCAAGGACGTGATCAAGTCCGGGGGCGAGTGGATCAGCTCGATCGACATCGAGAACGTGGCCGTCGCCCACCCCGCGGTGGCCATGGCCGCCTGCATCGCGCTGCCGCACCCGAAGTGGGACGAGCGCCCGCTGCTGGTGGTGGTGAAGAAGCCTGGCGCCGACGTGAGCCGTGAGGCGCTGTTGCAGTTCTACGAGGGCAAGGTCGCCAAGTGGCAGGTGCCCGACGACGTCGTCTTCGTCGACGCGATCCCGCTCGGCGCCACCGGCAAGATGCAAAAGAACAAGCTGCGCGAGCAGTTCCGGGGCCACCCGCTGCCCGGCGCGTGAGAACCGACCGGCGCCAGATGGACGCACTTGCAACAGGGTCTTGCTTCGGGGTAGTCCCTGGGGCCGGACCGCGGTCTGTTCCGTTAACGTCGCGATTCGTTTTTTGCCAGTACGAGGAGACACAACAAATGCCTACGCTCTACTTTGCCCTGCCGCTCCGTTTGACCGCTCTGGCCGCTGCGGCGCTGGCCTGCGGGTCGGTGCTGGCACAGTCCGGCCAGACGGTCAAGATCGGCTTTATCGACCCGCTGTCGGGCCCGTTTGCCAACGTCGGCCAGAACCAGCTCAAGAGCTTCCAGTTCATGGCCGCCGAGCTGAGCAAGAAGAACGCTGCCGGGGTGAAGTTCGAGATCGTGCCCTTCGACAACAAGGCCTCGCCGCAGGAGAGCCTGAACAGCCTGAAGGCGGCCATCGACCAGGGTGTTCGCTACGTGGTGCAAGGCAATGGTTCGGGCGCGGCGGCGGCGATCTCCGACGCGGTGGGCAAACACAACGATCGCAATCCCGGCAAGGAAGTGGTCTACATCAACTACGCCGCGGTCGACCCTGCCCTGACCAACGAGCGTTGCTCCTACTGGCACTTCCGCATCGACGCCGACACGACGATGAAGATGGAGGCCCTCACCAGTTACATGAAAGACCAGGCCGACGTCAAGAGCGTCTACCTGATCAATCAGAACTATTCCCACGGACAGCAGGTGTCGCGCTACTTCAAGGAGACGATGGAGCGCAAGCGCAAGGACGTCAAGATCGTCGGCGACGACCTGCACCCGCTCGGCCAGGTCAAGGACTTCGCGCCCTTCGTGGCCAAGATCAAGGCTTCGGGGGCGGACTCCATCGTCACCGGCAACTGGGGCCAGGACCTGACGCTGTTGATCAAGGCGGCCAACGACGCCGGCCTGAAGGCCAGCTTCTACACCTACTACGCGCCTGTCAGCGGCACCCCGACGGCGCTGGCCGCGGGCGTGGGCGGCCCGGTGCGGGCGGTGGGAGTGTTCGACAACACCATGCCCGGGATCCAGAAGATCCAGACCGACTTCAAGAAGAAATACAACGATGACTGGTACACGGGGCAGACCTACATCGGCCTGACCCTGCTTGCCGAAGGCATGGCCAAGGCCAAGAGCGTGGACCCGGTGAAAGTGGCCGCCGCCATGAGCGGTCTGAAATTCACCGGTTACAACGGCGAAGTCGAGATGCGCAAGGCGGATCACCAGATGCAACAGGCGCTGGTCATCGCCGAGTGGCGCAAGGCCACGCCCAAGATGCCCTACAGCGTGGAAAACACCGGCTTCAACTTCCAGACCATCAAGGCCATTCCGGCCTACGTGGCGAGCACGCCGACTTCTTGCCAGATGAAGCGGCCGAGCTGACGTTCACCCCCGTAGCGCCTGCGGCGCTCCCCCTCGAGGGGGCACCGCTGGCGGACCGGCGGAGCCGGATCCGCGGCGGTTGCTGGGCAAGACCTCTGCGCGTCCGATGGACCTTTCGTACTTTCTGATCTCGCTGCTGAACGGCCTGTCGGTCGGGCTGTTGCTGTTCATGCTGGCGTCAGGCCTGACGCTGATCTTCTCCATGATGGGCGTGCTCAACTTCGCCCACGCCAGCTTCTACATGCTGGGCGCCTATGTGGCCTACACCGTCACCGCGGCCAGCGGGTCCTTCTGGGTGGCCTTGTTCTTGGCCCCGTTGCTGGTGGGCCTGGCCGGTGCGGCTTTCGAGCGCTTCGCCTTGCGCAGGGTGCACAAGTTCGGCCACGTGCCCGAGCTCTTGATCACGTTCGGGCTGTCCTACATCGCCCTGGAACTGGTGCAACTGGTGTGGGGCCGCGCGGCCGTCAACTTCCAGCCGCCGCCCCAGCTGCAAGGGCCAGCCTTCACCATCGTCGACCTG
>Ga0163144_10027794_pt1 | contig 10936 bp, 12 predicted proteins | sample OliLak19BULKMAT1_FD_123175 | JGI IMG/M metagenome (GOLD analysis project Ga0163144, IMG submission 123175) | Freshwater microbial mat bacterial communities from Lake Vanda, McMurdo Dry Valleys, Antarctica - Oligotrophic Lake LV.19.BULKMAT1 | ecosystem: Environmental > Aquatic > Freshwater >... | reverse complement strand
CCAGTGGCGCTGCGCTCGCCGCGCCCAAGACCTTCGTCGCCGGCGAAGTGCTCAAGTCGGCCGATCTGAACGCAAACTTCGAGAACTTGGATGCCCGCATCGCCACCATTACGGAGTGGGCGCCATACACCCCCACCGTCACCTCCGACACGACCGTTGTGAGCACGACCCCCGCAAACGGGCAGGCATCGTCTGGCTACTATCGACGCGTCGGCGACAGCATCGAGGCTCGAGTCGACACTGTGATCACGAGCTGCACCAGCGGCACCCTCCGGTGGACTCTGCCCGACGGGTTGGCGATCGACTTCGATAAGATGCCCGGCACCTACGTCCCGGTTGGCTCTGCAATCGTTGGCGGGACGGGGATCATTGCGGTTGCGTTCACCGAGCCCCTCGATGAAGGTCGCATCCTCGCCTACAAGAACGGCAGCAACGTCTTATGCTCCGACGTTGTCGTAGGTGGCGACGTTCGGCTCTCATTTTCCGTGCCGATTGCGGGCTGGGCGCTGTCCCAATAGCCGCTCTCGACACCAGGCTCGGGGCGCACACGACGGTGGGCGTGACGGACATGCAATCGGGACAGTTTGCCCTCGCCAATGGCGCGATCGGCCAAGTTTGCACCGCAGCGTGCCCGGGTTCGAGCGTCTCGACTGGCGGCGGGGTCTCAGCACCGGCTGCGGTGCGGGCTTCAACTTCCCGTGCCGGGGCTGTTTCGCCTCAACTGGGCAGTGATTGGCTGGTAGTGCGCAGTCGCATTGCTTGAGGGATTTGTGCGTCGGCATGTCGGCGCAGAAGGTCTGCGCCCAGTCCTGACTCGGTGTTCACGCTGCTCGGGGCTGCTACGCCAGCGGCGCTATCGCACACGAGTCGTGCTCGGCGCCTGCGTGGGCTCGAGCAGGCGCGCGGGTAGATCGCTACGACTTCGCAGGAGCGAGTGGGTCGCGGTACACCTCGTTCACCTCGATCGAAACGTCCAGCACGCGAAGACGCTCGTCAGCGCCTGCCTCGGCCAGTGACCACTCGCCGTCGTCCTTCTTGCGGAAGACCTCGATGCGCTTTTGGCGCTGCGAAACCAACACATACTCGCGGAGCGACGGGATGCGGCGGTAGTGGGCGAATTTCTCCCCGCGATCATGCGCTTCGGTGCTGTCCGACAAGACCTCGACCAGGAGGACTGGGTTCACCACCGACTGCGCGTCGGCGGCCGCAGTTTGGAGCTGCCCGCAGACGACACTGGCATCAGGGTACGTGCTCAGGTCGGTGGCCTCGACACGCACGCGGACATCCGAGCTGAAGACGGCGCATGGGTGACTGCGAAGCGCGGCACGGAGCTCGCCGATCATGCTGGCTGCCAGACGGCCGTGCTCGGGCGTGCCGCCCGCCATCGCGAACACCTCGCCGCGCAGGAATTCGTGCTTCTCGAGGCTGATCGCTTCGGCGGCAACGTAGTCCTGATAGGGCAGGTCGGGCCTCCGCGCGGTCATTCGACCAAGCTAGCATGAGCCAGTAGGCAGTGACGCTGATCGCCCGTTGGCAGCCCAGTATTCAGTCGGAGGTTCTACCGGATTGGACGGAGTCCCACGGCGCGGCAAAGCTCGCCGGTTTTGCCGAGCACCCCCTGCTGGAGTCCTTCGCCGGCATGCCCTTCGCGCTCAGCGTGATCGAGCGGCTGACGTTCAAGGTCCGAGGACGCCGATCGGGCGGACATCTAGATTGGGTCTACAGGAGCCGCGTATCGAAAGTGAAGGGTTCGCTCCCGACGATGTGCGCGTGAACGGCGTCGGGATGCCGAGGGTTCAAGAGGACGTTGCGCTCGATCGGGATGATCGCCGAAGGCACGACGAGCGCGGCGCTGCGCAGCTCGGTGAGCCAGGCGGTGCCCACACGTGAGAGGGCGCGCGGAGCGGGGACGGCGCTCCAACGCTTGGGCAACGACGCAAGATCGATCGTCTCGGACGAGATCTGCGGCGGCAGCTCGATGGTGAGCAGCCGGAGATCGGCGGGGGCGCTGAGCGGGTCCACGTGCAGCAGGACCTCGAGCGCGGCGAGAGCGGCCGATGTGGCCGCGTACACGATCGGATGGCCCTTCGTGTGCCAGCGGCCCGAGGTGTACATGCCGCCCAATCCGTCGATCGCCGCATAGGGCTTTCGACAGATGCGGAAGACCTGCATCAGCTGAAGATTCCGTAGTCGAGGCGAAGCAGCACCTCTTCTACCTGTCGCGCGCCGATGTCGGTATCGAGCAGGCCGAGCGGGACCTCGCCGGCGAGGGCGCGATTGGGCGCCTTCAGCCAGGCGCGGGCCTTGGCGAGCGAGCCCAGCGATTTCGCGGCCTGGGCCACGGCTCGGGCGAGCCGGTAGACCCGGTCCGACTCCTGCGGATCGAGCGTGCCGCGAGCCTTGCGACGCGCGACGGTTCGCGCCGGTATGCCAGCGACATCAGCGACCTCTTGCAGCGTCATCTCGAGGTGCTTGGAGAGTGCGGCGAACACGCCGAACGGCATGCCCTTGCGGACGGCCTCGCGCAGCTCGACCGCCGTCTTCGCCTTCAGGCGAAGGAGCGCCCCGGGCTCGACGGGGCTCGCTGCCGTGGACACCACGGCCGCGGAGATTTTTGCCATATGGCGATGTTAGCACGGCCACGTGGCATGAGTCGGATCACACATGAGTCGGATCACGAGGTGAGCGGCGCTTCTTCTCGGTCGCAGGTGAACTAGCCTTCGACACCATGGCCCCGAACGAGCGAGCCAAGCGAGAACAAGACGCGCTGAAGTGGCACGACGCCGCCACCCAGCTCGGTGGTGGGCCTGGCCAAATCTGGCGCTGCAGCACGAAGAGTCCGGCCGCGAGGTCGACGCGCGCCGGGATTGTGGGGGTCGCCGTCGAGCAGGCTCGGGCGAAGTGCGCGGTCCGCCGGAGGGCCGTGATGGGTCTATGGGGTTGGCGGCCCGCGAAAACGTAAAGGGCACTGTACGCTTTCGAAAGTCGGATAGGGGACCACTCCCGTCCGGCCCTCGCCCCGGGGACTGACTGAGGCCTGCGGCCCGGATGGCGGCTCGATGAGTGAGTTTTCCGATTCGGTCCACGTGCTCGGCGGTTAGGTCGACCCCAGTACTGGGCCATCTGCGCCCCGTTCTCTAGGCTGTGCAGATGCTCGAATGCCGTCGCAGCCGCCGCTCTTCCGTCCCATCGCTGGCCCTCGAATTTTTGCTGGAGGCCGAGATCGAACGCAGCGGGGCGGTCGCGGTTGCGATCGGCACGCTGGACGGCATGCCCCTGTTTGGAACGGGCGACTTCGAGCTGTCGCGCGTCACGGCGGCCGGAGCCGCGAAGCTTGCCGGGTTTGCTGAGCACCCCCTGTTGGAGTCCTTCGCCGGCATGCCCTTCGCGCTCAGCGTGATCGAGCTCTCCGAAGGCGAGCGCGTGCTCGTGACGTCCATCGGCCGTGCCAGCATGTCGCGCGAAGTCGAGTCCGGCGTCGCGCGCATTCTCTCGTGATGCGTTGTCGGTCGGAGGGGCGGTCTCTCTACGAGGGCCTCACGCGCGAGGTCGACTGGCTCAAGCGTGAAGGTCAGCGCGGCCCGAGGAGAGGCCCCCGCTGGCTTCGAGTGTCTCCGCTGATCCAGCGGCCCTCGTGACAAGCATCACTCGTGGCCATAGCATATGGCCATGGTCAAGACGATCGCCGCGGGCGTTTTCAAGCAAACGTGTCTGGCGCTGCTCGACGAGGTCGCCGACGAGGGAGTCGAGTACATCGTCACCAAGCGAGGAAAGGCGGTCGCGCGGATCTCTCCGCTTCGCAGCGACGCCGAGCGCGAGTCCGAAATCCTTGCACGCCTTCGCGACACAACGCGCGTCCTTTGCGACGACGAGGCGCTGATCGCACCGACGACCAAGCTTGCAGGCTGGAGGTCTCGTGGCTGACCTGGTTGTCCTCGACACCCACGCGCTCGTCTGGTGGACGTCCGATCGATCGCGCCTCGGCAGGAAGGCCCGGGCCGCGATCGACGCCGCGAAGCAGGTCGGTATCCCAACGATCTCCTTCTGGGAAGTGGCCCTTCTCACGCGAAAAAAGCGGTTGACGCTTGGCCTGGCCGCGGAGGCTTGGGCCGCGCTCGTGCTCGCCATTCCGCGCGTGGTGGAGCTCCCGCTGACCGCCGCGATCGCGATCCGCGCGGACGGGCTCGAGATGCATGACGATCCTGCGGATCGTTTCATCGTATCGACGGCGCTCGTGCACGGACCGCTGATCACGAAAGACGTTCTCTTGCAGAAGCTCCCGGGCCTGACAACTCTCTGGTGACACTCTCGAGCCAGTTCGCCGGCGGTAGCGCGCTACGAAGCACGTTCGATGATCGTCATGACAGAGGTCTCGACCAGTAGTCGAAGGCGACTTCGCCCGTTGCAACAGCCAACCCTGCTAGATCCCGGCAGGCGTGAAGGCGAGCGCGTGCTCGTGACGTCCGATCAAGCTCTGCCGCTCTAGCGCTGAGCCACCACCGCAAGGCCATCGAAGAACGCAACCAAGTCAGGCGGTAGAGGCGCTTCGATATGCAGGCGGCGCCCCTTCTCCATCGGGTGATCCAACTCCAGCACGTGCGCGTGAAGCGCATGCCTCGGCAAGATCAGCCCGGCGAGATCGCCCTCCGTCAAGGTGCCGTCGGCGCCGCGCGCGTGCAGCCGATCGTCGGCGCCATACAGTTTGTCGCCCACGATCGGCAGGCCCAGCGCCGCCAAATGGACGCGTATCTGGTGCTGCCGACCCGTCTCCAGGTCGCACGCGATCAGGCTGAAGCGCTCGCACGTGAGCGCATCGATGCGCTCTTCGCGGAGCTCACAGTGCGTCGTCGCAGTGAGCCCCATGCCCTCCGCCGCGATGCGCATCTTCACCCGCAGCGAGCTCTTGCTGTCTTCCTCCACCGGCAGCGCGATCGTGAAGCGCGGCTCGGCTGGGCTGCCGCGGCTGATCGCGAGGTATGTCTTGTCGACGAAGCGACTCTTGCTCGGTTTACCCGTCCACGGGTCGATGTTCGCGAACTGACGTTTGACGTGGCGATCAGCCTCGGGCGTCTTGGAGAGCAGCAGCACGCCGCTGGTCTCGCGATCCAGGCGGTGGGCGAGTCGCTGCACCTGACCCGGCCGCACCGCCTCCAAGAGCTTCACCACGGTCGAGCGGTAGTAACGAGCGGTCGGGTGCACCGGCACGTTGGCCGGCTTGTCGATCGCCAACAAATGATCGTCTTCGAACAAGATCGGCAGCGGCAGCTCGCTGACCTGTTCGTCCCAGGGCGCGCGCCAGAGCAGCACGAGCTGCTCGCCGCGCACGCGGTCGCTCGCCCGCAGCTCTGCACCCAGCCAAGAAAAGGCGCTGGCCTTGACGATCTCCTGCGCGCGCGTGCGGCTGGTGCGCTTCAGCTGCGATTGCACGAAGCGGTCGAGGCGCATGCCTTCGCATTCCGGCGGCACCCGCAGCACCGTAACCACGGCGCGCGGATCGACGCCTGTCGGCCGGTCGGGCTTGTCAGCGAGCTCGTGGACGCGAAGTCGGCTCACGGTGTGGTCCAGCCAAGCCCCACTTATGCTAGAGCCGACCCCGCATGGATATTCTTTTCGTCGCGACCGAGCTTGCCCCCACCGTGAAAGTCGGGGGCCTCGGCGACGTCGTCTCGGCGCTCGCCAAGACGCTGCGTAACAACGGTCATCGCGTCACCATCGCGCTGCCCCGTTACCCGGCCTTCGAACAGGCGGGTTTGCTGTTTGCTCGCCGCCTCACGCCGCTTTTGCTGCCTGCCGCCGCCGGCCAGCCGTCCGAAGCCACCGTGCTCGACGGCCGCCTCTCTTCAGGGGTCGATCTGGTGCTGCTCGACATCGCCACGCCTGACGGCTCGAGCCTTTTCGGACATGTGACCGGTCACGACGGCGCCGGCGTGTATGACGGCGACGAGGCAGCCGTTGCCAGCCGCTTTGCTGCCTTCAACCGCGCGGCGATCGCCCTCATCGAGCAGCGCGCAGCCCAAGCGCAGCCGTTCGACCTGGTGCACGTGCACGACTGGCCTACAGCGATGGTGGCCTACTTGATGCGCCAGAACCCGGCGCTGAGCGGCACCCGCAGCGTGCTCACGATCCACAATTTGGCGCACCAGGGCTTCTTCGCAGGGCAACTACCTGGCTCTGCCCAGCAGGGGGTTGCTGGGCCAAGCCGCAACGTGCTCTCGGCTTTCGGTTTGGGCGCCGACCATTTTACGCCCCAAAAGCTCGAATTTTACGGCGGGGCATCGTTGCTCAAGGGCGGCATCTTGGCGGCGGACGCCGTCACCACCGTGTCGCCCACCTACGCGAAGGAGATTTTGACAGCCGAGCGCGGCGAGCGCCTCGACGGCGTGTTGCGGGCCCGTTTCGGGTCAGCAGCCGAGCGCCTGCAGGCCGGCCCGCCCGAGACGTTGTTGGGCATTCTCAACGGCGTCGACTATGCCACCTGGAACCCGGCGACAGACGCGACCTTACCAGCTCGGTTCGACGCAGACGACGCCTCCAACAAGGGGCGGGTCAAGTCGACTGTGCTCGCCGGCCTCGGGCTGTCGATCGATCCGCAGCGGCCTCTATTCGTGTCCCTTGGTCGCCAGGTCGCGCAGAAGGGCACTGACGTGCTCGCGAGCGCGTTGCCGCGTCTCCTCAAGCAAGAGCTCACCATTTTGATTGCGGGCGAAGGCGACGCGGCGATCGCCACAGCACTGCAAGCGGCAGCCAAGCGAGATCCGGAGCGGGTGCAGGTGCTGGGTCGGGTCAGCGAAGCGACCGCCCATGGTCTACTCGGCGCAGCCGATTTCGTGTTGCTGCCGTCTCGCTTCGAGCCGTGCGGGCTGGTCCAACTACATGCGCAGCGCTACGGCGCGCTGCCCATCGCCACGCGCACCGGCGGCTTCATCGACAGCATCGTCGATCTCGACTCCGATCTCGAGACCGGCACTGGTTTCCTGATGGATGGAGTCAGCGAAGATGCGCTCGTCAGTGGCGTCGGCCGCGCGCTCGCGGCATTCGCACATCCGCGCTTTCTCGCCGTGCGACGTCGGGTGATGCGCCTCGACACCAGCTGGGAGCGGCCCGCGCGCCGCTACATGCAGCTCTACCGACAGCTCACCGCGGCGGCCGCGAAACCCGAAGCAGACGTCCGACCCCAAGAGACGAGCCCGACTTGACGTGAAGACGGGGAGCTGGCTCTTTGGTGGCGGGTGGGGCAAAAACCTTCTGCAGGCGACGCCTCCGCTGGTCGCGGTTTCGCTGCTGATCGGCTTTTCAGGCTGTTTCATCGACGCAGAAGGCACAACTGTCGGGCCGCCGCCCTGCAATACGCAGGACGATTGCCCCGACCCGGGCCCCTGCGCCGTAAGGGTTTGTGAGGACGGCTTCTGCGTCCCTGATCCGGTTGCAGACGGCTTGGCCGGAACGCAGATCGCCGGCGATTGTGAGACGGACTCGTGTGTCGCTGGTGAATTGGCCATCGCCAATGATCCAAGTGACGAGGATGACGGTCGCTCGTGCACCGAGGACGCCTGCGAGCCCACTGGTGCAGTGCACGACCCGCTTCCGGAAGGCAGCGAGTGTGCGATCGGCACCGTGATGGGCGTGTGTTCGGCCGACGGTGACTGCCTGGTCGAGTGTTCGGAGTCGTCTCCTTGCCCGCTGGCAGACCCCTGTTTGTCGGGCGAGTGTGTCGAACAAATTTGCGTCTACACGCCCGTCTCTGGGGATCCAGTGGTCGCTGTGCGCGACCCGGATGGTGATTGCAAAGAACCGACCTGTCTCGCTGGAAGCCTGGGGCAGAAGCCCGACGGCGTTGACCTGCCGCCGGACGACGGCCTGCCTTGCACCAACGGCATCTGCAACGGCGACCAGCCGGAGCAAGACAACCTGGCGGCCGGCTCGCCTTGCGGCGTCGAGCTCGTTTGCGACGGCGCGGGTGTTTGCGATGGCTGCACCACCAACACGCAATGTGGCGCGCCAGTCGAGTGCACGACGCCCACCTGCAACAGCCTGTTTCAGTGCGAGGACGTGTTCGCGGCGCCACATACGCCGTGTGGCGGCGGCGTGTGCAAGGCGGGCGGCAGCTGCGTCCAGTGCGTCGACGCGACCGACTGTCCTGCACAGACTGAGTGCACCTACTCCACCTGCGACAGCGACGCGTGTGTGCCTCAGACAGTGCCAGCGGGCTCTGCCTGCCTGCTCACACCGGCGAACCGTTGCAACGCAGCCGGACAATGTGTCGAGTGTCTCTCGCCGGCCGACTGCCCGCTGCCGACAGCGTGCGAGTCCCACGTGTGTACGCTCAACGTTTGCACGCCGGTCCCAGTCGCTCCGAACAGCGCCTGTCTTGTGGGCGCCGGCTTCTGTGACGCCACGGGTGCGTGTGCCGAGTGCACCTTGCCGATACACTGCCCGGTCAACCCGGAAATCTGCTGCATGGGCACCTGCCAAACGCCGCCTTGTCCGTGACGCGCGCACGACAGCGCTGGCTCATCGGGTGCTGCGTCGTCGCTTTGGCAGCGTGCGAGCGCAAAGACCCGCCCGGCCGCACAGCGGACGCGCCGGCGACGAAGGGCTTGGCAAGGCCGACGGCGCTGAGCACGGCGGCCACCGCGGCGCCGGTCGTTGCCAGCGCAGATGTCTCGCCGGAGGCTCTCATGCCCGGACACGGAAGTCGCCTCGCCAGCATCGCGATGCGCACCTGGATCTACGACGCGCCCGCCCCCCGCTCTAGCAAGCTCGGCTACTTGCGCGCCGGCGCGACGATCGACCGCGCGCAAGCCTCCGCCGGTACGGCGGGCTGTGAGGGCGGCTGGTATCGGGTCGCGCCGCGCGGTTACGCGTGTGTCGGAAAGGGCGCCAGCTTGGACGAGCGGCATCCCATCGTGCTCGCCGCTGCGCGCGGCCCCCGCCGCGGTGAAGCCACGCCCTACACCTATGCGATGAGCGACTCGCCGCCGCCTCACATGTACTTCCGCCTCCCCAAAGAGGCAGATCAGCTGCGCGTCGAAGGCCCCACTGTGAAGACCCATGCGGCGCTCTCTCGCGTGCGTTTCGCCGAGGTCGAGATCGACCCGGTGCCTCAGTTCTTGCTCGATGGAAACAACCTGCCGCAGCCGTACGGCAGCGAAAAGAACCTGTCGCTTTCGGTGCACCGAGGGCGCGCCAATCAAAATTCGGCGTTCGGCTTCACCTCGGTCTTCGACTGGACGGACAGGCGGTTCGGGCTCACCACCGAGCTCGATCTCGTTCCGCTCGATCGCACCAAGCCCGCCAAGATCAGCAAGGTGCACGGCATCAAGCTCGAGAACGGTGGCAGGCCTGCCTTCGTCGTCGCGTCTGGCACCACCGCGTACAAGAAAGACGGCAAACATTTTCGCGAGGTTGGCGTAGCGGCGGGCAGGTCAGGCTGGGAGCTGACCGGCGAAGTGCACGGCGGCGATCAGGGCCTGTACGAGACGACCGAAGGTACCTGGCTACCGAGTCCTGGCATCATCATTGGTGACCTCGGCAAAGACCGGGCAAAACACGCTGAACGCGGCCGCAAATGGATCAGCGTGTCGATCAAGAAGCAGATGTTGATCGCGTTGGAAGGCGAGCGTCCTGTCTACGCGGCGTTGGTGTCGACTGGGCGTGGCGGCATGAGCGATCCTGCCGAGACGTTTGCCACCGTTCGGGGCACCTTCTTGCTCCGGGCAAAACACGTGTCCGGAACCATGGATGGCAACGAAGGCAGCGACGAGGCATTCGACCTTCGCGACGTGCCGTACATCCAATACTTTCACGAGGGGTACGCGCTGCACGCTGCCTACTGGCATGACGACTTCGGCAAGACGCGCAGTCATGGCTGCGTCAACTTGCCGCCGATCGACGCCGCGTGGCTGTTCGATTGGACGGACCCGCAGGTGCCCGCCGAGTGGCACGGCGCCGTCAGCCCGCAGGGCGGTACGTTGGTCTACATCCACAAGTAGTGGGCAACGTCACTTGCGCGCTGTCGAGCTCGCCCACGTGGCCACGGGCGTAAGGTCGTCCCCCTTCTCGAACACCGGGCCGAGCGCACGCGCCTCGCGGATGAGATTCGGATCGGTGGTGCCGGTGAGAAACGCGACAGGCAGCGACGGGTCGCGGTCGAGCAATGCTCGGCCGAGCTCGATACCGCTTGCCTCGTCCACCTCGACATCCAGAATCGCCGCACCCAGGCTTCGCGTATCGAGGTCGGCCACGGCTTCTACCTGCGCGAACTGCAGCGTCTCCATGCCTCGCTCAGCGAGCAACCGCTCGAGCACCTTGCGAACCAGCGCAGAGTCGTCAACCACGAGAATCCGGGTCACGTCTCCGGTTGATAGCAGCCGCCATGCCAGAGTACCTGGCGATCTCGAAGCCTCCTCTGCGCCCGCCTGAAATGGCTGCAATCACGGGGCTTGCGATGGTAGATCTTCGCGTATGACGCTCTCGTTCCAACGGGGCCCCGTGATGCGAAACGAAACGGACGTGTCTCGCAGCGTTGCACCCCTGCAAGCGAACCCCGGTCTCGTGCGCCACGACTGGTCCCTGGCAGAGGCCCGCAAAGTCCACGATTTACCGCTGTTCGAGCTGCTCGATCGGGCGCGGTCGGTCCACAGCGCGAATCACAAATCGGACGAGGTCCAGCTGTGCACGCTGCTCAGCGTGAAGACCGGCGGCTGCCCGGAAGACTGCGCCTACTGCCCGCAATCCAGCCACTATGAGACAGCTGTTGGGGCAGAAAAGATGCTCGACGAGGCGCAAGTCCTCGAGGCGGCAGGCCGGGCAAAAGAAGCTGGCGCCACGCGCTTCTGCATGGGCGCCGCCTGGCGCGAGATCAAAGACGGCCCGGCCTTCGACCGCGTGCTCGGCATGGTGCGCGGCGTGAAGAAGCTCGGCTTGGAGGCTTGTT
>Ga0163144_10027792_pt1 | contig 10936 bp, 7 predicted proteins | sample OliLak19BULKMAT1_FD_123175 | JGI IMG/M metagenome (GOLD analysis project Ga0163144, IMG submission 123175) | Freshwater microbial mat bacterial communities from Lake Vanda, McMurdo Dry Valleys, Antarctica - Oligotrophic Lake LV.19.BULKMAT1 | ecosystem: Environmental > Aquatic > Freshwater > Lake... | reverse complement strand
TGGGAGAAAAGGCAGGCGTTATTTTAAAACAATTGTGTGAAAAGTTTAAAATTGAAGCCATTGCGATAGGAGATGGAACTGCAGGCCGAGAAAGCAGTGATTTTGTTCGAGATTTAAAATTAGTAATACCACTGTTTATGGTAAACGAGGATGGTGCATCGGTGTATTCTGCTTCAGAAGTTGCAAGGGAGGAATTTCCGAATGAAGACATAACTGTGCGCGGAACCATATCTATTGGCCGGCGATTAATGGATCCCTTAGCCGAACTCGTAAAAATTGATCCTAAGGCCATTGGTGTTGGGCAATATCAACATGACGTAAATACCGGAAAGTTGAAAGATAAACTGGATCAGACCGTTATAAGTTGCGTAAATCAGGTGGGTGTTAATGTAAATACTGCAAGTAAACATTTACTAAGTTATGTAAGTGGATTAGGCCATGTTATCGCGCAGAATATTATAGATTACAGACTTAAAAATGGAAAGTTTATTAACAGGGAACAGTTAAAAGAAGTACCTCGACTTGGTAGCAAGGCTTATGAACAATGTGCTGGTTTTTTGCGAATAAACAATGGCAATAATCCATTGGATAGGAGTGGAGTACATCCTGAGAATTATGGTTTAATAAAGAAAATGGCAGATGATAAAAGGGTTGACCTAGAGCAGTTCGTTGGAAATACCTCGCTTATTAAACAAACAGATTTATCTCATTATATTACCGAAGATATTGGTGAATTAACCCTCAAGGATATTTTTAAAGAACTCTTAAAACCTGGACTAGACCCAAGGGAGGAGGTTTCCACTTTTCAATTTACATCCAACATTCATACGATGTCAGATTTGCGCGTCGGAATGGTATTGCCTGGCATCGTAAGTAATATTACTGCGTTTGGTGCTTTTGTGGATATTGGAGTAAAGCAGGATGGTTTGGTTCATGTTTCCCATCTTGCTGATAGATATATCAAGGAACCTAATGAAGTGGTAAAACTGCAGCAGAAGGTTCTTGTCAAAATTCTTGAAATTGATGTAAATCGTAAACGAATTGCTTTAAGTATGAAAGAGGTGTAGTTTTCTTAATGATGATATAGTAAGCCTTTCAAAATAAATTCGACATTTCAAGTATAACTAAATTGACTTTTTAATGGATAAATTCTGATTGAGTGAAGTGGGATATTAGTCATTACAGTTCGACTCTGATTAGATATTGTGAAGAGATATGCTGATTACAACAGGACAAAAAAAACGAAACTCCGTCATTATGTGAAAAGTTGGGGTCGGAGAACGTGTGCGGATGGCCATCCAAGGGAAGAGCGAACTGCAAAATTTTCGACGTATTTAAATTCTTTAGCGAATGTCAGTAAAAATTTTGAAAGCTTTTCTCGGCGCAGACGAGATTGGTTCCGTTGTTGCTTTTTTTTGTTACCTTTTTTTTGCAGAAAAAAAAGAAAAGACAGCCGTCTGCAAGAAAAATTTCTGAGGAATAACAGATTTTGAATTTGCTTCTGTTATGCAAATTTGTTTTGAAATCTTCCCTTAGAATAAATCCTTTTTGAAAAATCAGCGGAAAATATATTTATTTGTTTTAACAATATTGCTCTCTGCTTCGATAGTTTTAGGAGTGTAGAGTTAGTTACTCGTCTATCAGTTAACGAATCCATGCTTATAACAATATCATGCCACTTGCCTATTTTGTCCTGCAATTCATCAAGGTATTGCAAATTTAAATAAAAGGTATCTTTCAAAATATCTTTTACCACTGAATACAAATAGATGAGCGTTTTAATTGTTTTTCTGCTATTATGAAATAAATTAGGATCAGGATTGTTTTCATAAAACTGTTTAAGTTTGTTCAATCTTTTTACTAATAGTGCTTCTATAGCATCAAATTTTATTTTTTTAAGATAATGTTCAATGTCAGACTGATAGTCTTTAACCCAAAATGTATAATTAAGCTTTTTTGATATAATGGAATCAGAAACGCGTTGAATAATTACTTCTTGTTCCATTTTATAAATAGGATCTACTAAATTGAATTCTTTCATAAGCTCCAGATTAACATTTGCAGTCCGCAGGTGAGATATTGATTTGAAAATTTTCTGTATGGGTTTAAAAAGTTTCTTTTTAATTCTATTTTTTACTGGCAAAAGAATCATAAAAGCATTTAACTTTTTTATATTGACTCTTAAACGATGGATATCTTCAGAATCCCCTGTTAAACAAAATGAATCAAGCGAAAACAAAATAGACCGACAAAAATGAGCTAATTGTTTTTTTTGCTTCTTAATACTATACCAATTTTGAGAATGAGAAATTTCCTTTTTAGAATGCATTGGTAGATTGTTATGAGCCTCAAAGATCTTGTTTTATTAATACTTTCAAGGAAATATTGCAATAATTTAAATCCTCCATAAATGGGAGGTTATAAATTTAAATATTGAGAAACTGATTGCTATTTTTAAGTAAGATTGTCTCTTTTATTCAAATAGTACATATCAATTTCTCCTTTATTTTTAGCCTGAATTTTACCGCGATATTCGCAATTGAAGTGGTCCTTTACCAATTCAAAAGTACTACCACTCACATTTATTTTTCCAGGTTCACTGCTGTTTTCCATACGTGAAGCAACATTAACTGTGTCTCCCCAGATGTCATAAGAGAATTTTTTAATACCTACAATACCTGCCACTACAGTCCCTGTGTTGAGACCAACCCGCACCTCGAAGAAAAACTCCCCTCTGGCAGTTTTCTCTACTTTTCGGTTAATCATATAATTCATAATTTCGAAGGCGGCATTTGCCATATCTAATGCATGGGTATCATTTATAACCGGCATTCCACTCACACACATATACGCATCACCAATGGTTTTGATTTTTTCAATTTTGTATTTCTGTAAAATCCCATCAAATGCACTAAAACAGGTATGTAATTCAAGCACCAATGCTTCAGGACTTACCTTCTCACTCACCTTGGTAAAATCTTTAAAATCTGTAAACATTACAGTTACACTATTAAATGTTCTTGCTTCAGAATATCCGTGCTGTTTAAGTTCTTCGGCAACTTCTTCAGGCAGGATATTCAATAAAAGTGCATCGCTTTTTTCTTTGCCTTTGGCAATTTTATTGCGCTGTCGCAAAAAGACAAGGGCAAATACCAGCATAACCAAAAATCCAACCAACAAGGCATTTCGCTTTTGAGATTCCATGGCATCCTTCTTCTCCTGAGATGCTCTGGTAAGAGATTCTTTCTTGTCAAACTCATACTGCATTTGTTGTTGTATGATTTTTTTTGTATTCTCCTTATTTATCAAACTATCCTTATAGTTCACAAACAATTTATGATCTTCGAGTGCAGATTTGTAATTTCCAAGTGAACTATCTAATAGTGTAAGATTAAAATAACTGAGTTTGATATTTTCAATATTGCCAATTTCTCTGGAAAGACTTAAAGCTCTCTTTAAATAGCTCTCGGCATCCTTATATTTTGAAAGTTTCGTAAAAGATCTACCGATACAATTATAAATATTTGCAATATTATCCTTGTCCCCAATTTCTTCATAAATTTTGAGTCCATCGAAATAATATTTCAAGGATTCTTCATATTTTTTTTCTTTAGAGTAAATCTCCCCGATATTAATATAAGTAATTGCCGTACCCATTTTATCCTCAAGCTTAGCAAATATTTTAAGGGCAGCCATCATGTTTTTTAATGCTTCTGAAGAATTATTAAGATGTAAATATAAATTGCCTAAGCTTCCGTAGCATTCTGCAGTTCCTTTATCGTATCCTAATTCTTTATTTAATTTGAGGGAGGCTGAATAATTTTTTAATGCCTCAGGATAATTAGTCTGCACCAGATAAATATTTCCAATAGTTATATAGGAACCTGCAATAAGCTTTTTATCATTTAGTTCTTCACAAATTTTTAATGAAGCTATATAATGTTTGAGTGCTTCCGGAAAATTACCTTGCTCGTAGAATGTGTTCCCAATATTATTGTGAGAACCAGAAACACCTCGTTTATCGTTGATTTTTATTCTTATCTCTAACGATTTATTAAAAAAATCCATAGCAGCAGGATAATTGCCATTAAACATATTGATGGCCCCCATACTATTGTAGGAATTTCCTATTCCTTTTTGATAACCAATTTGGTCAGATATCGTTAAGGTTCGTTTTGCATAAAGAAGTGCTTTTTCAGGATTATTTCCCCAATATGCCTTAGACAAAGAATAATATAGATTCGCTTTGACGGTATCATTTTTAGCAATTTTGATGCCGTTTTGAAGAGAATCAATTAATTTTTTCTCTTGTGAATACCCCTCTTTCCAAGCTAATAGATTAAATATGAAGAATATGTAGAAAAAAAATTTATGCATTAATTTTACTGCAGCAAGATTTAGCAAATATAGTTTTTCTTCTCAAAAAGCATTTAAAAAAAATGAATTTTAAAAGGAGGGGATATCATCAGAAGGATTTTCGTTCAACGCTTGCGTCGGCTTATACTCTTTTAAATAATACAAATAAAGGAATTATACAATGATAAATGAATATTTAGCATTTTTGTTTTACTGATGCATAGCTGAAGGAGGCAATCCAACACGCGCTATTTGTGTTATTTATCCGCCTATACTTCAATTCTCAAAATCCATTAAATCATATCAACAATCGATTTATTTTTACCAATAAAAAAATCCCCTCATTATGAAATGAGGAGATTTGATTTGTTGAACGACTAACATTAATCAGATTTAATTGATCTGAGTTGGCTTATATACAATGGTTGATGGTACATCTCCACTTTCTGAGGCTGCGTTAACATCCCCACTTAAATCAAGCATTGGGTCAACTCCCCCAACTATACCTAAACCTGCTTCCATTTCGCCGCCACCTTCAATTTGACTTCCATCAGTGGCTTGTTTTCTAAAATCATCAATTGACTTGTGAGAATTTGTTGGATCGTTTTGAGTGCTCATTTTTTTTAAATATTTAGTTTAGACTTGTGTCATTCGAAATTAAAACAAATTATTATAATACGCAAGGAAAGATTAAATTGATTCTAAATAGCTTCAAAAAGATGTTCTAATGATTTTAGACCAATTTGTTAAACACATAGGCTAGATAGCCAGGTATTCATTTATTTCAAAACATACTTTTAAGGGCATTTTAACGAAAAAGTCCACCTTAATTTGTTATAAAAAAGCTGGACTTTAGTAATTTTTCTTTGCAGATTTAACTCTGCTGGGTTGGTTTGTAGACAATTGAATTTGGCATGTCGGCATCGCCAACATTTGTTTCAACTTCTGCGTTTACACCAAGTTCATCTGACTTTTTACTTAAAGTTGCTGCATTAGAGGCCTTTTTTAAATTTGTTAATTTTTTTTTAGTACTCATATTTTTGGCTGTTTATAACATAATAAATCTTATTATGCCTGTCAAAGATATAATGATTTATTGAATAATGCTATCTTAGAAATAAAATCTATCAACTATTTTTTCTGAATTTTAATTCTTGAAACGCTGCCATCAATGTTTGACTCCATAAAATACAACCCGATTGGATATGATGAAACATCTATGAATGCTTGTTCTCCCGAAATATTTGATAGGGTATAGATAACCTGACCGCTCGTATTAGTGAGAACCAAATTACCACTATTAACAACACGGTGGAACAAAATTGTTAGCTTATCATTTACGGGATTTGGAAAAACATACACACCGGAGCTTTTATTCTTTTGAACACTATTGAAATTAACATTAAAACAGTTGGAAGTGTCGGAGCAAGAATTTTCCGTAACTTTTACAGCATAATTTCCTGATTTTTTGACAAGAAAATCTCTATAATTTTGGCCCGGTATAGGAATAAAACCATTGTTACAGTCAAGCCACTGATAACCTGCATCAATTGCATTTGCGGTTAAAAGGGCACCAATTTGGCTTGCAACCTTGTTTACTGTATTGATTGTCAACTTGAGTGTAATTGAGCTGTCGCATCCTTTAGAATTGTTTACTATTTGGTTGTAAGCACCACTTTGAGTATATAGTTTTCCATTGAGTAAAAAGTTTTTACAGGCTGTATGCGTTATTGTGCTTGACGATTTATTTATAGATAGATTGAGTGAAATATTACTATCGCATCCTACTTTATTTGGAATGGTCTGATTATATATCCCACTCTTAGTGAACGTTTGAGAGTTTAAAGTTAAACTTTCACATGCAGCCATGATTAAATTTGAGGAAGTACTTTTTTTGATAACCAAGTTCAATGTTATTGTGCTATCACAATCTGCATTGTTTTTTATTTTTTTTATGTAAGTACCACTAGCGGTGTAAATGCTGCCAGCCAAAGTATAACTATCGCACGATAATGCATTAACGACGGCGCTTGTACTTTTTAGGATTGTTAGTTTCAATGTTACTGTACTATCACAACCAGCCTTATTCTTTAAGATTTGTATATAGGTACCAGATTTGATGTACTGCAGAGTATTCCAGGTATATTTATCGCATGCCTTAGCTGAAAAATTTGATTTATTGTCGCCAAATGTAATTTCCAATACTAAGATACTATCACAGCCATTGGTATTTTTTAATGTTTGATTATATGTGCCTGATGTTGTATATGTAATACCATTGATTGTGTAACTTTTACATGCAATCACTACAAGATTACCAATGGTTGTTGTATTTATTGTCAATTCAAGGGTAAGTATGCTATCACAACCATCCTTGTTAGTGAATTGTTGATAATAGATTCCAGTGTTATTATAAGTTGTTCCGTTTAAAGCATAAGAATAACAAGCATTTGCCTTTAATTTGGCTTTTGTTGGGGTGCACACAACCATTTTATGTAAAAATATATCAAGAGAGCCTTTTGAAGTTATAAAAGTTGAATCTTTTCCTGGATCGAAATCTACATGGCTATCAAAACTGCCTGTTAAAAAAACACTTTTTGATGCGTTTACAGAAATGGAGTGGCCAAGATCACTATTTGTTCCACCCATTTGTTTAGCCCAAACAAAGTTTCCGGAAGCATTTAATTTGAGGATATAAATATCATCGCTGCCGATTGCAGTAAAATAATAGGTAGACGAGCCTGGATCAAAATCTACTCTGCTTTGAAAACCTCCACTATTATATATCTCGCCTGAACCGTCTAGTGTTATTGTTAAACCTTGGTCATCGTTAGTTCCACCTATTTGCCTTGCCCAAACATAGCTTCCTGATGAATTTAATTTAGAAATAAAAATATCCGTTCCGCCTGCTGAGGTTAAGTTAGCAGTCCCTTTCGGAGAAGGATCAAAATCTGCCGTGGTGCTGAATACCCCAGTTGCATATACATCACCACTCGAAGAAACTACAATGGAATTACCACAGTCGTAGCCTTTGCCTGCCAAAGGAACCACCCAACTAAAATAAACGGAAGCATCCAATTTTAGAATAAATACATCAGCATCTCCTAATGCTTTCATATAGTAAGGCCCATATAACGGGTCAAAATCAACTTGATCGTTAAAGTAGCCAGTGATAAAAATATTTTCACGGGTATCAAGCGTAATTGCGTTACCAGCTTCATCGCCAGGGCCAGTCATTTGATGCAGCGATTGTAAATTTCCAGAAGGATCATATACAGAAACATAAGCATCAAGTCCCCCCGAAGCTATTAGATAATCTGTTGAATTAAAATAAGCAGTATCTTGAAAATAACCCGTAGTATAAATTGTTCCCGAAGCGCTAATTACTATTGAATTACCATTATCGTCAGAATCCCCGCCCATGTTATTTGCCCAAACAAACTGACCAGATTTATTCAATTGGCAAATGAATATATCAGACCCTCCGTTAGAAACAAGATAACTTGTTCCACTTCCTGGGTCAAAATCAACTGACGATTCAAAAGAACCTGTTAGGTGAATATTTCCGAAAGTATCTAAAGCGATTGAATTGCCTTGGTCTTTTCCAGTTCCACCTATGCTTTTTGCCCAGACAAATGCTCCCTTATTATCAACTTTTAAGATATAAATGTCAAAGCTACCATTGGAAGTTATGTAGGCAGTATCCTTGCCTGGATCAAAATCAACCTTGCCTGAAAAGTAGCCGGTTGAATAAATATCTCCTGCTTGATCAACCACAAGGGAATGTCCCTGATCGTTTGATTTGCCGCCAATGGCTTTCGCCCATTCAAAATTCACCGCTTGGGCATGAATAAGTTGAGCAGAAACGGATAGTACTAAAAGTAGGAAAGATTTTTTCATGAGTCATTTAGAATTTAGTTTGCTGATTATTTAAGTTTTGCCTGAACCATACGTTTTGCAAATTTAATTATTATTGAACTATCATTGCTTCGGATTGAGAATTAAATTACAATTTCGTCTTTGATGAATGTAACCTCAATTTTTTAATTATGTTCATAGACCGTTCCATCATTAGCATCAATTATTACCCTATGAAAGTCTGAATCTGGCTGTATTTGCCAACATAGTTTAAATTCAGGAGTACTTCCTGATATTCGAATGTTCTTATCATAAATACCAAGCGTAGATTGAGTGCAACCGCGCTCGAATTCAGGGGTGTGTTTAGCAATTCTGATAGCATCATTCACATTTAATTTTGGAATAAGTGAAATTGGAATTGTATCGAAAGATGCATGACCTTGTTCAGAAAATGAAGGAAATCGAGTACCTTGAACTAATAAATAATTCTCATCAAACACCTTGAGTTTTTTATAGAAAACATTACAATGAATAATTGTTGCAATTTCATCACTGATGAGTCTTCTAACTTGCAAATTAGGATATTTTTTTAGTATGTCAAGGATTTTAGGAAACTGATCTAAGGGGGAAATGTCTACCAAATGTTCTTGGCTTGTAATCGGACGGTTGTTAGTGCAGAGAATATTGTCCTCATTACATGCTGAAAATAAAAATGCTAACGATATGAATAAAATGGATAAGGATTTTAGATTTGTTGCCATATTTGAAGCGTTAATCAATTCAAGTTGTTAAATACAAAATTAACCAAAATATTGATTGCTGGAATAAAACTTAGAATATGTATTAAAATGAGAAGGGTGATTCGAAATAATTAAGCTTACAATTCAAATAAATATTTTTGAGGATTACTTTGTATTTTTGACATCTAAAATTTCTTGGATTCAAATACCTTGCAAACTTTAAAGTACTCCAACAATCTAATTCTTTCAACTAAATCAATTGTGTTAGAAAGCCGATTTAAGAATCAATTCGGATTTTTAATGCCTTCCAATTTTATTAGTATTTGTTTGTTTCTCTCTTTATTTGCCTGCAAATCAATTAAACCTGAGGCGCCGAGCATGGCCTCTAAACCAATTCCCGATCCCAAACAGCCCAATTCAGTTATTGATATTCCGGTTACTATTGATTTAAAGTCCTATTTCAATGAGGCTGATGCCGAGGTAGATCAAGAGTTTAAAGGGGAAGAAACTCCTTGCGAAGGCCTACGTTACAGGTATCTCTTTAAACGTTCTCCCTTTGATATTAGTGGAATCGGAAATAAAATAAATCTTTCCTTTGTTGGAGAGTATCAAATTGATTTGGGATATTGTGCCAAATGTATCATGGACAATTGCATTTTTCCAGTGGTAAAAGGTCGCTGCGGAATTGGCGAACCGATGCGAAAGATTAAGATTGGTTATAGTTCAAGCATTTCATTGCTCTCCAATTATAAACTTAAATCGGTCACCACACTCAGTCAACTTATACCGATTGACCGTTGCAAACTGACTGTCTTAAATTTGGATGCTACCGATAAGCTTATTGGTTATATCCGACCACCATTAACAGATTTGGGCAAAATGGTAGATCAAAAAATTGACTCCTTCGATTTAAAATTGAAAGTAAATTCATTTTGGAAACAACTCAGTACTGAGATGCCTCTTGGTTCTTATGGGTATCTCTCCTTAAATCCAAAATCAATAGGAGTAGGGCCGCTCAACATGACTGGCTCTGATTTAGATTTTTCGATGGCCTTATTAGCCAAACCAGTAATAAGGACTAAAAGTAAACCCACACCGCCTATTTCCTTACCCAGTCTTACTGCTTACAACGCTGGAAATGGTTTCCGTGTTATCCTTGATCTTTTTATTAGCTATGATACTTTATCAAAATATGTAGGAGCCGAGGTAAATGGCACCGTAATGAAAGTGAATAAGCGAACATTCGTTATCAATAAGGTTGAGATAGAAGGTCTTGGAAATGAGAAAATTGTTGTTAAAGTAGATTTTGGTGGAACCCGCCAAGGCATTATGTATCTTGTTGGAACCCCAGCTTATCAGTCACTTACCAGTCAGTTTACCATCCCTGATTTAACGTTTGATGTAAAGACAAAAAGCTTGTTATTTAAAATGGCCCGTTGGTTGTTCAATGATAAAATTAGCAATGCGATTAAGGAAGGTGTAAAGTATGATTTTACCCCCTTGATTGAAAGCAGTCGCCTCGATTTACAAAAGGAACTCAATCATGATTTTGGTGGAGGCGTTTCTTCGAAAGGGCATGTATCTGATTTGAATTTGCAGGAGATTTTTCCTGCGAAGGATAACATTATTTTGAGGGTACTTTCCGAGGGAAGTCTCAAAATTGAGATGAAATAGGATTAGATTTCATTTAAACAATTCGTTTTGATAGATTTGGCCAGCAAGCAATTTATATTCTCAACATTTTTCTGCTTTATCTTCAAATCTCTCATTCCTATTTTTTTATTTTTTTGTATCTTTTATATTACAAAGCATAACCCCATAATTTGCTTTTACACCTTTTGGAGTATAACCGTTTACAATCTTTAAATCTTTCTTTGTGAAATATAAGAAATTTAGGCTAATTCTTTTTTTGAGGTGCTATGAAAAATATCCGGCGACTCTAAAGAGAAAAAAATCTCTATCTCTTATTCCATAATTGTTAG
>Ga0163144_10027791_pt1 | contig 10937 bp, 9 predicted proteins | sample OliLak19BULKMAT1_FD_123175 | JGI IMG/M metagenome (GOLD analysis project Ga0163144, IMG submission 123175) | Freshwater microbial mat bacterial communities from Lake Vanda, McMurdo Dry Valleys, Antarctica - Oligotrophic Lake LV.19.BULKMAT1 | ecosystem: Environmental > Aquatic > Freshwater > Lake... | reverse complement strand
GATGCAGTACATGCTGTTCAACGGCGCGGGCCAGCTCAACATCAGCGCCATCTCCCAGTTCGGGCGCCAGATCTGGGACAACGGGTCCGAGACGGAAGACCCGGCCAACGCCGCGTTCCTGGTTGGCAGTATCAACGACAATCGCACGCCCCAGAACGGCGTCGTCAACTTTAACTTCGACCGGCTCGATGCCTTCAACGGCCTGACCACCGCGGCCGGCTACACCTTCCAACGCCAGATCGGCGCAAACGATGAAGTCTACCGCATCTCCTTCGAGGTCGTCCCCGCGCCCGGCGCGGCGGCGCTTCTGGGCATGGGCGGCCTGCTCGTCGCCCGGCGTCGGCGTCGCTGAGCGCAACGCAACAACCCCTGTCCAACACAGCCCCGGCCTTGGCCGGGGCTGTTTTTTTCCCCCCCGCACCAACCTCGCGCCCCGCTCGCCTTGGTGGGTTCGCCCGCCCCGCCGCGACGCTTCTTTTCCCTAGGGCGGCGGCTGGCTGGCGGCTCCCGGGGTGTTTGGGACCGACATTAAAAGCGGCGCAGCACGCGGCGCGCCTGAGGCACAAAAGGCGGCGCAGCACCCGACCGCGTCCGATTGCACGGAGTCGCCAGAATCGTCGAGTGAGCCTTGTTTTTCAGGGGTTTTGCGAGCCGACGCGAACGCATGCGAAGCGGCTGCAAAGTGGAAAAGTGGGCGATCCGAGACTCGAACTCGGGACCTCATGCGTGTCATGCATGCGCGCTAGCCAACTGCGCCAATCGCCCAGACGTCCGCGGGTCCATGAAGAACCCGCAGGAGTCAGTATATCCCAGTCGGCGCGGTCCGCCAAGCACGCCTCGCGGTGTTCAGCGATTCCTTGTGGGCGCCTCTTCCAAGCGTTCCGCCCGAGACTCGGCTTCCCGCGCTTCTTCCGTTCGACCGACCGACTGAAGCAGCCCGGCCAAGCTCCGCAGATGAACCGGGTTGTTGGGTTCCAGACCCGCCGCTTCCTTCATCCGTTCGACCGCTTCATCTTTCCGGCCCAACGCAAAGAGGGCTTGGGCGAGGGTCAGGCGGAGGGGCACCGATTTCTTGAGCGCCTTGACCGTGAGCGAAGACTCCAAAAGCCTGAGGGCCTCGGGCGTCCGGCCCGAGCCCGACAGCAGTTGGAAGGCCGCCAGCACCGCGTCGGGCGTGCTCTCATCAAGGTGCGCGACTACCTCCTCAACGTGCCGATTCGCCGAAGCGAGGTCGCCCCTCTGGGCCGCCTCAAACGCGACCATCATCCGCACCTGGTGAAGGTCGGGATTCCGCTCGATGACGCCCGCCAGCGCGGCGGCGATGTCTTCCTCGCTCCGGCCCCCAAGCCGCATCGTGGTGACGAGGTCGAGAGCGAGTTGTTCGTTGGCATTCTCGTATCCAAGGGACCGTTCAATCCACGCGCGGGCCCCATCGCGGTCCCCCACCACCGCGTGCAACCAGGCAAGCCGAGGCGGAAACTTCGCCGCGAGCGACCACCCGGCCCCGCCGCGGAGAACTGAATCGGCCCGCGTGAGGTACCCGATCGCGGCTCGGGCAATCCGACGTTGCTCCTCATCCGGGACATACCCCTCGCTCATCACCCGTTCATACGGGACGGTGATCCGCGCATCGAGCTGATCCCCCCTCCACAGGCTGAGTTTGACCCAACTACCCCACACACCCGAAAAGGCGTAGACCATTGCTACAACAACAAACATCCACCCCGCGGCGGTGGTGTGGCCCCGCCTCTTCAATTGAAACCCGTGCAGACGCACATTTTCGATACGCAAGACCGTCCAAGCCTTGTAGAGGAGGAATACGCCGATCGCCGCGATGCCCCCCGCCATCAGCATCGGCACTTGGTTGAACATGCCGCGAAAGCCGTAGAACAGGCCGAAACCCATCAAAAGCAGAATGGACTCGGCGCGGAGCGAGAGGTCGTAGTCGGGGCGGCGAACCTTCTTGGCTTTGGCCTCAAGAGTGCGGGCTTTCTTGAGAATCGCGGGCCGGGCGAAGCCGAACGAAAGCGCATTGGTCGGGCAGACGCTCACGCAATCCAAGCACTTCATGCAGCCAGGATCGACGACCATCCCGTAGTCGCGGACCTCTTGATGGACGCGGACGTTCGAGGTGCAGACGGCGGTGCAGTGCCCACAACTGTCGCACTTGTCATTGACGACGATGCGACCGATTGCGAGACGATCGGCGGGGACGAACAGGCCGCCATACGGGCAGCCGTAGGTGCAGAAGCCCTTGGAGCCGAGGAAATAGACGGTGGCGAAGCCGCAGACCATAAGAAAAGGGACGGCGATGTACCACGGGGGGAAGGTCGCCCAGAAATCCTCGACCATGAACGCCGCGTGAAAATGCGGGGCGGGTGGGCGGACGGCCCAGCCGAGGGCCATCGCCCATTCCTTGCCGGCAACCAGCGGCGCGACAGCCTCCCGGAAGACCGTCGGCCACACGAACATGTAGAGGCCGAGGAGGAGCGGCGCGATGACCAGCAGCCGTGTGCGCCAAGGTTTGGGCTTGACGCCCAACCTGTTCATCAGCCACAAACAGCCGTCCTGCAACGCGACGACGTGGCACGCCCATCCGCAGAACCATCGACCAAAGATCAGCGTCGACCCGATCGCGAGAAGGAAAAATACAAACCCCGCATTGACCTCGCCCTTTTCGAGCGTGTACATGGCTTCGGATGGCTCAACGGGGGAGACCGTCAGACCCGTGATCATCCACTGAACAATGTGTATGGCGATGATGACGTGGACGAGCGTGAGGACGAGCGCCCGCCACTTGGAGGCCTTGGACTTACGGATTCCGCGGGTCGAGGGATTCGGCAATTGAGGCAACGCGAGCGTCACGCCCGATCCACCGCTTCGTCCGGGCCCGCATCCGGCTCCAATTCCGGCCCCACCTGCGGTAGGAGAACTCGCTTCCGTAAACATGGTCATCGATCGTAGTCGGCGGGCGTGTTCAGCCCGCATCGCGTACGTGTCATCCCGGTCGTTTCGCCAGCACCGCCCGCCGGGTCATATCGGAAATCCCGGTGCCGCCCGGCTTTTCGACCGTCACCGCGAACAACTGCGGGCGGTCCACCTTCAGCTCGCTCCGGATCGGCACCACAACCTCACCCGACCCACTCACGTTGAAAACGCCGCCGCTGAACCGGGCACCCAAGCCCCGTCGCGCATCAACGATCCACAACTGATATTGCTCCACCGTCGGGTCGTTCGCGGGCAACCCCTTGAGCGACAAATATCCGCGCTGTCGATCGTCGCTCCACACGACATCACCCGACACCCCGTCCATCGCCGGGTTGTCCCAGCCCGACCACTGCCACCTCACAAGGTCTGCCGCCGAATTGACCAGACCGGCCCTTTCCACAACAAAGTCGCCCCCACCACCGCCCCACACGGCCGGCCACACCGCAGCAAGAAGGGCCGCCAGCACGAACGCCATTGCTGCCAAAGCGGTCGGAACTCGCCACCTCCGCCGATGACGAAACCGTTCGGTCGGATCGGAATCGGGTTGGGTGTGGCGAACCCGATCCGCCTCAGCGGCAGCCCCGAGTCCGGTCGTTCGGGCGGCGCACCAACCAACCGCCGTAGCCGCCAGCATTTTGGAGACCGACTCCGGCATCGGAGCCGACCCCGTCGACGCTTCGTGAGCGAGGAAGACGCACACGGCGGCACGGTCAAAGGAATCATCGTCGTGCTCATCCGCCAAGAGATTCGCGAGTTCTTCGGACTCCGCCGGGGACATGTCGTCCAGCGCGTACGCCGCCCGCAATTCGTCAAAGCGGTCGTCTCGGACGGAGAGAGTCGGAGGATGGGTTGTCATGCGCCAACCTCCGAAGCCCGTGATCGGTCACGGTCCGTCGCTTCGCCGTCCTCCGCCTCATCCGCGGCCAAGAGCGCCCGCAGACGAATCAGCCCGCGACGGGCATGAGTCTTCACGGTGCCCAACGGCAACCCCGTGGCCCGCGAAATCAGTTCATGGGACAATCCTTCGTAGACGGACAGCCGCAGCACCCGCTGCTGTTCGTCGGACAACCTCGTGAGCGCGCTCACGGCCTTCTTCGAAGTCTCCTCCGCCTCGACAGGCCCGGCCGGCGCGGCCGACGGGCCCCCGGTGATCTCTTCCGTGAGGGACGCGGCGACGGGTCGCCGCCCGACCTTTCGGCGTCGATCAATCAGCCGACGCCGGGCGATCGTCGCGACAAACGCAGTTTCCGAAGCGATCGACGAGTCGTAGCGCCCGGCGTTCTGCCAGATGGACGTAAAGACCTCCTGCATCGCGTCCTCGGACTCGGCGTCGGACAGCCCGACACGTCGGGCCAGCGACCACACCAAGCCGCCATACCGCGCAATGCACAGGCGTACCGCCTCCTGGTCGCCCGTGGCCACACGATGGAGCAGGCCGTCCGAAGAAATACGCGATCTCCGTCGCCGCGAGCCGCTTTGGTTCGGGGCAAGAAACTCGTTCCTTCCGCACCCCGGGCAGACCGAGGTTCCTTCCGGCCCGACTGCCTCGGCCGCCGAACCCAATGCCGAACTCGGATTGGGAAGGCAAGCGTAGCCCGGACGATCTTTCGATCCTCGCACGCCTCCGTTTCCCTCTGCGGCCGCTGATGTGCGAACTGGATTCATGGCGAACGCCATAGACGACGCTCTCCCACCCGGCATGGGGGTCAAATTCCCGTCGGCACGCGGCGCGTGCCGACGGGGTTGTGGATATCTCAATTGGGCATAAGGACGGTGTCGATCGCGTGAATAACGCCGTTGCCCGCATCGATGTCGGCGGAGACCACGGTCGCGTTGCCGACCCGCACTTTGCCGTCCTTCAGCAAAGTATGAACCTCGGTCCCTTGGAGCGTCTTGGCGGAGGCCCCCTTCGCGGCCGCGTCGGAAAAGATCCGGCCCGGCACGACGTGGTAGGTCAGGATGCCGGCCAGTGTGGCCTTGTTCTCGGGCTTGAGGAGGCTCTCAACAGTCTCTTTCGGCAACTTCGCGAAGGCCTCGTCGGTCGGGGCAAAGACGGTGAACGGACCGGCACCCTGCAGGGCTTCCACAAGTTCGGCGTGCTCCAGCAAACGGGCCAGCGTCTTGAAATTGCCCGCGGCCACTGCGGTCTCGACAATCGTCTTGTCGCTCGGCATAAGGACGGTGTCGATGATGTGAATCACCCCGTTCCCCGCCACGACGTCCGTCTGCGTGACCGTCGCCTTGTCGATCATGACCTTCCCGCTCTTCACCACGACCTCAGCCCGCTGGCCGTTGATCGTGGGAAGGGGCATGGTCGCGACATCCTTCGCGAGAACCTGACCCGCGGCGACGTGGTAGAGCAGGATCGCCTTCAACTTCTCCTTGTTCTCAGGCTTGAGGAGCGTCTCAACCGTGCCCTTTGGCAACTTCGCAAAGGCCTCGTCCGTCGGCGCAAACACGGTAAAGGGACCGTCACCCTTCAGCGTATCCACCAATCCAGCGGCGGTGAGCGCGGCGGCCAGTGTGTTGAACTTGCCGGCGGCGACAGCGGTGTCGACGAGGTCCGGCCCGGCATGGCGGGCCAGCGCAGCGGACTGGACTTCGTGATCGGCCCTCGCCGATGCGGCACACTGCGCGGACGCGGTGCCGCCGGATGCAATGACGAGGAGCGCAGCGGACAGGGCGGGAACAAGGATTCCGTTCATACTTGGGTACTCCGATGGGTCGCAGCGCCGGATGACGACCGCTGCGCGATGCTGTCACGGAATCGCCCAACCGAAAACGCCGGAATGGGACAGCCAAAACCGATCCCCGTGATACTCTGGTGTTCGACGCGGTCCGGAAAGCAGATTCAGGAATCTCGCCGGGGCGATTGAACGCCCGCCGACCGGTCATCCCGGTCCCGCTGCCGCACCAGGTGCTGCGCGAGCCGCTCGATCGAGAGGGGGGCGCTTCCTTCGGCTTTGTTGTTGACAATGACGTACGACGGTCGGCCGGCGAGCGTCACGAACTTGACCAGTTCGGCGACCCCGAGCCGGGCCGGGGTGTCATCGTCGATGATGGCGTTGAACGGGTGGTACCGGTCTTTGGCACCGCCGTACGTCTGATCGCGCCGCAGGAGCCACCGAACGCAGAGCGGTGAGGTCGTCAGGTCGGTTCCCGCCGCCATCAGCGCGGCGGCCTGATCGGCGATCGGCGGCATCGCCGGGTGCCCAACGAAACTGTGAACGGCACGGCCCGCACGAAGCGCCGCCGCGTAGTGACCCGCGTGATCCCGCAGGATTTCGGCGTTACGAACCTCGACCGCGATCACCGGTCCGCGCGGCATTCGGGCCAAGAACTCGGCGACGCGATCCAGGAACGCCGGAATGCCCTCCAACGCGGTGCGGGGGCCAAACTCCAGCGGCGGAAACTGAAAAAGAACCGGACCCAGCGCGCCCCCCAAACCGCCTGTCGCCGGACCGACCACGTGGTCGATCGCGTAGTCGGCGTCCAGAAAGAGCGGGTTCGCCCGGGAGCGATCGGGGGCGGCCGTATCGCCGTGCGTGCGGCCCCGCTCGTCCGCGGTCGGGCGGGTGATCCCCTGATACGCCTTCACGAGAAAGCGAAAATCGGCGGGCACCTGCGAAGCGAGATCGCGGTACAGGTCTTCGCCCAGCGGGCGATAGAAAGCGCGGTCGAGGCCGACGGTTCGCATCAGCGGGTGCGAGGCGTACGAGGTCAGGCCTTGGCAGGCGAGTTCGGCCTGGGTGTGGAGCGCGCTATACACCAGCCCGTCCCAGCCAGGGAACGTCCATGAACTTGTGCCCAGGCGCACGAGCGGAGAAAGCGCGGCCGCAGCTTCGGCAATCTCGGACGGCCGGGGCACGGGTGCTATTTTCGGCGGAGGCGCAGCGTCCTCAAAGAGCCACAGTTGCCGGGGTTGGTGCTCGCGATCAGAGATCCGGAAGAATAGTGATGGCCGCGCGTCGCCGGGCCTTCAGGGCCTTCCGTACCCACGCTCATCCGCCGCCCCCCGCTCCAATTTTCCCATACGCTTGGGCGACCGATGCCCGCGAACCGCTCCCACCCGCTGATCCTCTTCGACGGCGTATGCAACCTCTGCAATGCCAGCGTGGCATGGATCATCCGTCACGATCGCCGTGACGTTTTTCGGTTCGCTTCCCTTCAATCCCCCGCCGGTCGCGCAGCGCTCGCTGCGGCTGCACCATCGGGGGGAATCCCCGACAGCGTTGTTCTCATCGATGGCGGTCGAATGTACACCCGCTCGAACGCGGCGATTGAGATCGCTCGGGGGCTCGGATTCCCTTGGTCGCTCGCCGCGGCCGGGCTGATGGTCCCGCGGCCACTGCGCGATGCGCTGTACTCCACGGTGGCGCGCAACCGGTACCGGTGGTTCGGCAAACGCGCGGCGTGCATGATGCCCACGCCGGAACTCCGCGCACGCTTTTTAGACGGCTGAATGAGGCCAAGGAGGCGTCCCGTAAACTGGCTCTGGGCCGGTTGCGGACTTGGGTGGTTTGCCCTTCACGCATTTATCTTGACCCCCACGCCCACCGCTCCTAGAGTCGCCCCTGATTGCGGGGTGGAGCAGCCCGGTAGCTCGTCGGGCTCATAACCCGAAGGTCCCAGGTTCAAATCCTGGCCCCGCTATTTGAATGAACCCCCGGGTCGCAAGGCCCGGGGGTTGTCGTTATGTCCAGCAGCGCCAAGACCAGGCGTCGCGGCGGCAGTTGACCTTGAAGTTTAACTCCGGAGGGGAGGGGGCCGAGTGCGATGCTCTTTGGGCTTGCCGAGAGCCACGCGGCGACCCTGAAGCTCACTTCGGCACGATGCGGAAGATGCGATCGCCGTTTGGTCGATGCCCGCCGTAGCGGTCGCCATTGGAGCTTGCGAAGTAGAGGACTGTGTTGGACGCGGATGCTGGCTGTGCAAAGTCGAGCGGACCTTGCGTGAGCGCACGGATACGGCCCAGATCGTCGAGCACGGTGGACCAATCTTTGACGTGGACCTCGCTTGGCTTGCCCGCGCCGAGTTCAACCCGCGCAAGGGCGTGCGCTCGCATGCAGCCGATAAAGCAACTGTCGGTCATGGCGGGCGTGGCGGTGCCGGTATAGACCATGCCCGACCCCGGCGCGATAGTGTGCACGAAGTTAATGAGCGGAGTCACGAGCCTTTCTTGGGCATGGTGGGCATGGATGAGCGGCCAGCCCAGATTGCATCCGGGTGTGACAAGATTGAACTCATCGGCACCGCCGGTAGGTTGGCGGATCTCCTCGCGGCTGGGGCCGTGCTCGGTCGCGAACATCGCGCCGGTCGCGGGGTGCCAATCGATACCTTGCGCGTTGCGCGATCCAAGCGCGAAGATCTCTGGGCGATGACCAGCCTTGCCAACAAACGGATTATCGGAGGGAATGCTTCCGTCGTCGTTCAGTCGTAGGAACTTCCCGCCTAGATGATTGGGATCTTGCGCGGTTTCCATCTTCCAGCAGTCTCCCGTCGATGCGTGGAGTTTCCTGTCGGGACCGAAGCGGATGGTGCCAGCCGCGTGAAAGTCATTGAGCGGAATGCCAGCCAGAATGACGTGGGGCTCGACAAGTCGATGTTAATCGCCAGTCGCATCGAGGCGCAAGCGGACGATGCGACCATCTTGGTTTGCCTTGTCGCCGTAGTACAGAAAGACCAGTGAGTTGTTCAAGAAGTCCGGGTACAGGCACATGCTCATGAGCCCGCAGTCGCCCGTAAAGAAAATGTAGGCTACTTCGTAGATGGGCGGATCGACGGGTGCGCCATCTTGAATCAGTCTCACAGTCCCCCGACGTTCGGCGATAATCATCTCGCCCGACGGAAGAAAGGCGATGTTCATCACATGCGGCAGGCCAGTCGCGAAGACCTCGACAGCATAGGTCTCGGTGCCGATGGTCACGGGCCAGCGACTGCCGCGTTCACCCGCGTCACGAATCGGCGGCGGGTTCTTTGGCGGACCGCCCGAGACCCCCGGGCGACGCGGGTCCTTCGGCTTAGCTTCGTCTGGATAGCCGGGTGGATAGACGCGCTCGGCGCTGGGCTCGGTGCTATCCGGTACCGGTGTGAGCGGCTGGACCGGGGGTCGCTGCGTGGTTGGCTGGGTAATGGGTTTTGCAGGAGACTGGGCAGAAGGCGAAGTTAGATCCGCCGCCGCGCATGCGATGCCGCAGGCGAGAATCAAAGTGTGCGTGAGCGGGGAGAGCATGAGAACATGATGCGCGCCGGCGGCCAAGCACTCGATCATGGAACGGGAACGCGGGACTGAACACCCGCGCACATCTCACGACACGGGGTCTGATGTCCGCTCGCCGCTTCGTGAGTGCGTCCTCGACTTTCGATCCCCGCTATCCATCCTCTATTCGCCACTGAGAACAACCTTCTTCCGCATGGGAAAGGGTTGTTCGTTTATGAGGGCTGCTGCCGATGTGATCGCACCGGGGCAATTCGACGGGCCGCTTAGCGGGCCTTGAATTCGGCTCGGAAACGACGTCGGGAGCCGACCAAGGTCACCCTCACCCGCGCGTCGCGCGGAACACCAGGTGCGCCCAAAGGAACACGGGTGTGAACAGGATCGACGCCGCCGGCCACAGCACCACCGCCGGCGCTGGCGTCCAGATCGCGATCGACACGGCGACGCACCAGTACGTAACGCACACCGGGATCACGATCCGCCGCGGCGTGGCATCAGCGACTCGCTGAGTGACCTCTCGCACCGGGCCGCTTCGCTCTCTGATTTCAAGGGTCAACCTGCGGGCCCACACGAACTCGCTCGCCAGGATTCCCAGCCCCAGCGGCCCGAGCACGCTGAGTCCCGGGCCCGGCAGAGGTGAGATCGCGATGCCAACGAGGATGACTGAGGTGCCCGCGATCAACACCCGCAAACGGCGCGAGTTTCGCCGCAGCAGTGCGACGGCGGCCCCCCCCGTTCGACGGGCTAACTGAAAGCGGGTGTCGAAGATCCCGTAGATCAGGACACTCGCGAGTACGGCGAGCAGTATGAGTTCGAGCCAGAAGTTGAACATCAATGACGACATGGTCGAGATTATCGGATCTGTGCCGCTTGGGCCGGTGAATTGGCGTTCCAATGTGCTCGCCAAGCCCTCAGCAACCATCCCCTGAAAGCCTCGATCGGCTCAACGCAACGTGTCGCGCGATCAAGTCGAACCTCGATAGATCGCTTCCAGGTACAAGCGATCCATCGCCCGGCGAGAGACCCGAGCCCTCTTTGTGGCGTCGTGCTCGAATTAGCCTTCTGCGAGGGCCACTCGCAGACGCTCAACGGCGTCGTTTCCAACCGCTTTGGTCGGAGGATCAATGAGCGCCATGAGAGCCGCCGCGTAAATCGAAGCAACCCTCGGGTTTGCCATCATTGAAGATCGGCGTGCCTCGGTCGATCGCCAGTTCCAGAAGTCCAAAAGCGACATATTCCCATCCGCGAGCACCGGGCAGCAGACAGAGCAAGGACGATCACCCGATCGATGATGTGGATGACACCGTTGGAAGCCTCGATATGGGGCGTGACGATCCCACCGCCACTTACCGGGATTTTCCGGTCGACTAGCCAGAGAGAGATCGCGTCGCGGCCAAGCACCGTTCGCCCGGATAGTTGAGCGATCAATGTCGCCGCGACGGTGAGCCTCGCTGGCCTTGATGCTTCCGTCGAAAAGCCTGATTTCCACGAAGAGTCTCCTTTTTGGCCTTTGGGTCGCACCCCGTACGCCCATGGGCCGCGCTTGTTCGCGACGCACTGTGAACTCTAACGGGCCTCGCTTTCTCGGTGGCGTCGCGCCGGCGTCGACGTGGCTATCATCGGCCCAATCTTCCTGTTGGGGAGTAGCCGCCCGCCGATGCGGGTGGGACGGGTCGTCAACACGGATGGAGCGGTTCTCGCTTCCTCCCGGCCCCTCTGCGGTTTTGGTCCT
>Ga0163144_10027790_pt1 | contig 10937 bp, 10 predicted proteins | sample OliLak19BULKMAT1_FD_123175 | JGI IMG/M metagenome (GOLD analysis project Ga0163144, IMG submission 123175) | Freshwater microbial mat bacterial communities from Lake Vanda, McMurdo Dry Valleys, Antarctica - Oligotrophic Lake LV.19.BULKMAT1 | ecosystem: Environmental > Aquatic > Freshwater >... | reverse complement strand
TTTACCCATGGCTTTGGCTTCAGGCCTTTTGCTGCCGCTTTGCGCGCTACTAATCCTGCGGCCATCATTACATACGGGTTGGAGGTATTGGTGCAACTCGTGATCGCGGCAATCACCACATCGCCATGCCCCATATCATAATTGCCGACGCTGATGCGTTTGGCGGCAGGCGTTTTATTATCTTTGTCGAGTTCGGGAAGCGCCGTGGCAAAGGACGTATGCGCCGCCGAGAGCAGTACCTTGTCCTGCGGACGTTTTGGCCCGGCGAGGCAAGGCTCGACGCTGGCGATGTCAAGTTCCAGCGTATCGGTAAAGATAGGATCCTGATAATTCTTGTCGCGCCACATGCCCTGCGCTTTGGCATAGGCTTCCACCAGCGCAATGCGCTCAGGCTCGCGGCTGGTGAGTTTCAGGTAAGTGATGGTTTCGGCATCAATCGGGAAGATACCGCAGGTCGCGCCGTATTCCGGCGCCATGTTGGCAATCGTGGCACGATCGGCCAGTGTCAGGTCATCAAGGCCCGAACCGTAAAATTCAACGAATTTACCGACCACGCCTTTTTTACGCAGCATATTGGTCACGGTCAGAACAAGGTCGGTAGCGGTGGCACCCTCCCTAAGTTTGCCAACTAACTTAAATCCAATAACCTCTGGTATTAACATGGAAACAGGCTGACCAAGCATAGCAGCCTCAGCTTCTATACCACCTACACCCCAGCCCAATACGCCAAGCCCGTTGATCATGGTGGTGTGGCTGTCAGTACCCACCAGCGTATCGGGATAGGCAACCCCATCACGCAGCCAGACGGCCTGCGCCAGATATTCGAGATTGACCTGATGGCAGATGCCCGTGCCCGGCGGCACGACGCGGAAATTATTGAATGCGCTTTGCCCCCAGCGCAGGAATTCATAGCGCTCGCCATTGCGTTCCATTTCCAATGACACGTTGTCGCCAAACGCTTTGGCAGTGCCGTAATTATCCACCATCACCGAATGATCGATGACCAGATCGACGGGGGAAAGCGGGTTGATCGCTTCAGCGTCACCGCCGAGCCGTTGCATGGCGTCGCGCATCGCGGCAAGATCCACCACGGCCGGAACGCCTGTAAAATCCTGCATCAGCACGCGCGCCGGACGGAAAGCAATTTCACGTTCGGACGTCTTGGTTTTCATCCATTCGGCAAATGCCTTGATGTCGTCGGCGCTGACGCTGACGTCATCTTCATAGCGGAGTAAATTCTCAAGCAATATTTTCAGGGAGTAAGGAAGACGGCTTAAATCGCCAAGCTCTTTATAAGCAGCGGGAAGACTGAAATAGTCGTAGGACTGGGTGCCTGCTTTTAATGTCGATTTGCTGTTCAGCGAATTCTTACTCTTGTGTTGCACGCCAATCTCCCTACAAATATATTCTGGCCAACTTCTTTTGGCCATTATTCAATAACCATATAGTGTTATCTATCAATAGTTAAATGTTCGTTACACGCGGAAATCGTAAAAAATATGCTAATTTGTGAAAATATCGAGTGTGTCCGCGGCGATACGACCATCTTCAGGGAGCTGGGATTCTGCCTGCAGGAGGAATCTTTATTACTACTCAAAGGCCCCAACGGCGCAGGCAAGAGTAGCCTTCTCAAAATTCTGGCCGGTCTGATGCCCGCTAGCAAGGGGCAGGTGCTGTGGCATGACAAGCCCATCACCGGAAACAGCGATTATCTGCGCGATCTGATGTATATCGGCCATAAAAGCGGCGTGAAGCTCGATTGCACGGTACGCGAAAACCTCGAATTCTGGGCAAAACTCTATGACACCGAAATGCTGGTGCGCGCCGCCATGCAGTTTTTTGACTTAACCGGTTTTGCCGATACCTATGCCGGGGAACTTTCCGCCGGATGGCAACGCCGCGTGGCGCTGGCGCGCCTGATTGTAGCGCCGTGCAAGCTCTGGCTTCTCGACGAGCCCACCAATTTTCTTGACGATGACGCAGTGATACTCACCGCCAGCCTGATCGAGGCGCGCGTGAAGCAGGGCGGCATCGTTGTCATTGCCTCACACATCATGGCTTCGGGCATCGCTGCTCACACATTATATATGAAGGATTTTCAGCATGAGTCCGTTTAACATCGTGCTGCAGCAAACGGTGCGGTTGGCATTCCGCAAAGGCGGCGGCGCCTTCGGCACCATGGCCTTCTATATTATAATAGTGACATTGTTCACGTTCGGGCTTGGGCCGGAGAGCATGAACGCGCATGCAGGCGCGGTCATGTGCGTGGCATTGTTGCTATCCACACTCACGGCGCTGCCGCTATTTTACGAACGCGATAATGAAGATGGGACGCTGGAGCAATATTTGCTGCAACCCGTCACACTGGAAATATTGGTCTGCGCTAAAATCTGCGGCCAGTGGCTGGCCTCGGTGGTGCCGATGCTGGCAGTATCGCCCCTGCTGGCGATCATGGCAAATGTGGATGGCGAGCAGATAGGACGCATCATGACGCTGCTGGTGCTGGCATCGCCTACCGTCATCGCGCTGGGTTCCATCGGCGCGGCGCTGACGCTCGGGAGTAAGCGTGGCGGGCTGCTGCAATCGCTGATCGTCATGCCGCTTTATATTCCGGTATTGATTTTCGCCGCATCGGCGGGTGAGCAGGCGGCCTTGTTATTTCTGGGCGGCATGTTGTTTGCCGCATTGCCGCTGGCCTGTTTTGTCAGCGCCGCATTAATCCGAATCAGTCAGGATTGAATATCTAAAAACGTAAAGCGTTCGCGCAGGAAGCGCGCATGCGCCACCGCTGTGTCAAAATTGGACTGCGGCCAGCCGAGCGCCTCTATGCTGGAATATGTTTCCGCCGCACTCAAAATCATTTCCATTTTTTCCGGCGGCATCATCACCGCTGCAATGCTGTCGCGTATTTTTTCCCAGCGCGATTTCAGCACATCCTGATGCAGGCCGCTTTTTTCTATGGCCTCCAGCTTCTGCCAGTAGGCTTTCTTTCCTTCCTCAGCCACTTTCATTCCCACCAACGCAGTAATCGCGTCCTTATCAAACGCAAGTGGACGCAGGGCAGGGGTGCCGCGCAACATGCCCTGCTGCAGTCGCGCCATATAGAGTGACGTCACGCCGATTTCTTCACCATGCAGCACGGGCAGAGGAGGGGCGGTATTGATCATTCCATAGGTATGGGCGATCATATGCTCACCCTGACTGGCCGGATAACTGCCGCCGGCAATCGTCATGCCGAGTCCGGAAAGCAATACGGTGCTGACCAGAAGTTCAATGGTTTTCGGGTCGCCCTTGACAATGCCGCGCGCATTATCAAATAAATCCTCTTCCACGGGGGCGAGTAATGTAAAAGGCGTTTCATCGTAAGGCGTGCCAATCAGGAGATGTGACAGCAGCCAGTCGGCCTGCGCCGTCGGACGCGCCAGCGAATCGCCCAGCCCGCTTTTATTCAGGCGTGACGGCGCGGCGGCGATAACAGACAGATCGCAGAATACCGCGATGGGCATTTTCGCCGCGCAGGTTTTTTTGTAGCCTTCGATGATGATGGAGGCGTTGGCTGAGAGATAGCCGTTCATGGAGGCGGCGGTCGGAAATACGATATAGGGCTTGCCATCGAGATGCGCCGCATATTTGCACAGATCGTTGATGGTGCCGCTGCCTACCGCCAGCAGCGCATCGCAGCTACTCGATTTCCGGCGTATGTATTCTACCGTTTCATCGTCCGCAACCACCTTACCTTCAAGCAGAATATTCTGGCACTGAAACTGCCCTTTGAGCGCGCGCGATACCTGCGTGCCGAGCACAAAATCGGTATTGGCATCCGCGACGATGGCAAGCCGCATGCCCGGCAGCACCATCGCCACCAGATCGTCGATATCGTTATGAAGCGTACGGTTGCATATGATGAGCGGCGGCGTTTGTGAAAGCGCCGTCAGACTCTTGTGCAATAGCGTATCTGTTTCTGTGCTAAACATTAAAAAAAGTTTGTTAATTTTTATAGCACCGCTATGCTAACGATGTTACATTCATTCTGCACTGGAAAAACGCTTTCGCGCAAACCCATTATATTTAAGGATAAGGATATGACTCGCTTGCTGACGCTTGTTTTGGTTGCAATGATTTTTGCCATGACTTCCGTAGCACCCGTCACCGCCCAACCCGCTGCCAAGACCCCCGCCAAACCCATGAGCAAGGTGGAAGAGGCTATGGATAACGCCATGAAGGGTAGCAAAGATACCACCGATATGGACAAATCCGGAAAGAAAAGCAAAAAAGCCAAAAAGAAAAAAGCCGTCAAAACCGAAAAATCGGAAATAAAGAAAGAAGGCTCCAAACAGGAAAAGAGGCTGGTAGTGTCGCCGATAGTAGTGCCGACACCCATTCCGCACCCTGTACCGCAGCCTATACCACATCCCCTACCGCAAGGGGGACTGCAATAAATCAGCGCGACAGCGCATTTGTGATAAAGCCCCGGGATGCATTCTCGGGGCTTTATTTTTTACAGCAATCTGCTAGACACTATGCCCATGAAACATCTTATGGCATTCGCCCTTATGGGCTTATTGTTCCTGAGCCCGGCGTGGGCGCTGGAACAGAACGACAGCGGACAATCCTTCTCGGCATGGCTGGAGGAGTTCAAAAAAGATGCGATCACTGAAGGCATCTCGCCATCTACCCTTGAGGCCGCGTTTGCCGATTCTGAACCGCTGGAGCGTGTAGTCGAGCTTGACCGCAAACAACCGGAATCAACGATGACGCTGGAGCAGTATTTGCGCAATGCCGTCAACCCAAAGCGCATCAAAGAAGGTAAGGAATTTTATGCCGAGAACCATAAGCTGCTCAAAAAAATCGGTGCTGAATACGGTGTGCAACCCAGCTTTATCGTAGCGCTGTGGGGCATTGAAACCAATTATGGCCGCAATATGGGCGGATTCGATACCATCGATGCGCTGGCCACGCTGGCATTCGAGGGACGCCGCAGCGAGTTTTTTCGCACCGAGCTGATCAATGCGCTCAAAATCATTGAGGCCGAAGATATGGCCGCAACCGAACTGCGCGGCTCATGGGCGGGCGCGCTGGGGCAATGCCAGTTCATGCCCAGCAGCTTCCTGCAATTCGCCGTCGATTATAATAAAGATGGAAAGCGCGATATCTGGGATACCAAGTCCGACGTCTATGCCTCGATTGCCAATTACCTGAAATCATCCGGCTGGAATGACGATCACCGATGGGGCCAGCCGGTCGAACTGCCTGATGATTTCGACCGCGCGCTGGCCGACATCAAGCAGGAAAAACCGCTCTCCGAATGGAAAAAACTTGGCGTGCGTGATGCCGACGGCAGTCCATTATCCGGCAAAAATCGGGATGCATCGCTTATTTTTGCAGGTGAGGGCGACGATGCCGTGCCTTTCATTATTTACCACAATTACAAGGTCATCCTGAAATGGAACCGCTCACGCTTCTTTGCAACTGCGGTCAGCAAGCTGGCAGATGCAATTGAAAAGAATTAGGCAGCACTGGATTCTTGCCGTTCTTCTGCTATGCGGCGTTCTCGGGGTGGTATCCACCTATAGCCGCCTAAGCCAGACGGATGATGAAGGCTTCCACATCGCCTGCGGCATGGAATGGTGGAAAGAAGGAACCTACAAGAAACAGGCGCTGCATCCGCCGGTAGCGCGCGTGATGGATGCCGCCTTTCCGTATCTCTATTTCGTGATGCAAAACGGCAAACCCTGGGCGGATATGGCACCGCGCGACGCCTATCTCTATAAGCTGACGCTTGCGCGCATGGGCACGTTGCCGTTTTATATTCTCTCCTGCGTGCTGGTATTTGTCTGGAGCCGCAGGCTATATGGTTACACCGCCGGGCTGTGGTCACTGGCGCTCTATATCACCACCTCCAATATTACCGCCCATGCCGGGCTTGCCACCACCGATATGGCCTATACCGCCGTGCTGCTATGGGCGCTTATGGCTACCATCGACTGGCTGAAAACACCTTCCACCCGCAACAGCACCTTGCTGGGCCTGAGTATCGGCGTGATGGTCGGCACTAAATTTTCGAGCCTCGCCCACTGGCCCGTCGCCATGTATTTTATCATCATGGCGCAGATGTTGTTCAATTACCGTCGGGGGCAACCGTTGCTTGCCGTCGGCAAGGCCCATATCGCCAACGGTTTTGCCTGTGTCATTCCCATGGTGGTGCTGGCGCTGGCGCTCATATACCGCTTTGACTTCGGGCCGTTTGTTCAGGGTATCAAGGATGCGCACCGCCTGAGCACGCGTGGATTCGGCGTCTGGCTGTATGGGCCGCTCGATCATCAAGGCGTCTGGTATTTCTTCCCGGTGGTGTTTTTCTTCAAAACCAATGTGAGCCTGATGCTGGCAACAATAGTGGGTAGTGCCGCCATCATCATGGGGTTCCGCCGGAACACCGCCCTGATCGAATGGTTGTTCCCACCGCTGGCCGCTATCGGCATCATGCTGATCAGCATGAATAGCGACATCAATCTCGGCGTGCGCCATGTCCTGCCGCTTTATCCGCTGCTGTCCATACCTGCCGGCTACGGCCTGTACTGGCTGTGGCAGCAGGGGGCATGGAAACGCGGCGCGGCGGCGGCAATCCTCCTCTGGCAGACGGTGAGTTTCGTACAGGCCTATCCGGAGCATCTCGCCTACTTCAATTTTATGGCCGGTGAACGGCCTGAGCGCATCACCCTCGACAGCGACTATGACTGGGGGCAGGACATGATTATCCTTGACGAAGCGCTGCAGGAACGTGGGATTACAGAGGCTTATCTGTGCGCCCGCAAAGACGTCTACTGGAATATCCATATACTCGCCCATGCCAAGATCCTCGGCTGCCCGAAAGGGCCCATCACAGGCTGGATTGCGGTTGGCCGGGCTTTCCGGCTACTGATGCCCAATAATTTCACTTGGCTCAATGGTTATGAGGCGGTACAAATCGGGAATAGCACTTTGGATTTGTATTATATTCCGCCAGAAAAAGCATACGTTAAACCATGAGTAAACCATGAGACAGATTATGAAACGCATATCTCTGTGGTGGCTGCCGTTCCTTCTCGTTCTGAGCGCCTGCCAGCAATCGCCCACGTCCTCTGCGGGGCTTAAGCTTGGAAAACCGTATGTTATTGATGGAAGAACCTACTATCCCGAATACGATCCCACCTACGACAAAATAGGCGAAGCCTCATGGTATGGCCCGGGGTTCCATGGCAAACACACCGCCAGCGGTGAAATTTACAACCAGAATGATATGACGGCGGCACATCCTACGCTGCCTATGCCGTCGCTGGTACGCGTCACCAACCTCAGCAACGGCAAAAGCCTGATTGTGCGTGTCAATGACCGCGGCCCGTTTAAGAGCAACCGCATCATCGACCTGTCCAAAAAATCGGCGCAGAAACTCGGGGTCACAAGCCTGGCGCAGGTGCGTGTGCAGTTCCTGAAGGAAGAAACCGAGGAACATCTGGCCGGGCTGCCCACCAAAGGCGGCAAAAAAATCGACATGGCCTCGCTGAACGCCAAAACCAACGTAAAACGTGATGCGTCCATCATCGAATCCACCGAACCTTCCGAGCAGATCGTGGAAGCGACCGTATCTAAAACCCGTGCCGGGCAGACCGTCAGCGACGCCGCTCCCATCATGAGCGTTAAATCGGGCGACCTCGAAAGCTCCGATACAACCGCCGACAACAAGGATGCTGAAAATCTGAAAGAGGAAAAAATCCTTTCATCCTACAGCCCGAGCGTAGGCAAGGTAGTTACCTATGAAGACAAAAAAAAAGGAAAAGGGCTTGAAGTAAAACTGATCCGCGATGCCGCTGCCGACACCGTGGTACCCCTCAAGGGTACAAACACAGAGGCTGATAGCGCTCCTTCCAAGAGCACTAAAATGGCAGCAGCCGCCTTAAGCCCAAGCGCTTCCGGAACCTTTTATGTGCAGGCCGGTTCATTTGCTGCTGAAGAAAATGCGCATAAGCTGTCCTCAAAGCTGGAAGGCATAGGTATTATTGCGGTAGGCAAGGTGGAAATGGGTGAAAAAACATGGTGGCGCGTTCGTCTTGGCCCGTTTGAAAACCACAACGACGCTGCCACTGCGCTCGAAAAAGTGCATGCCGTCGGTATTCAGGACGCGCGGGTTGTTCACCTCTAATATGTAATGATTATAAAAAGACGTATGAAAAAAATACTGACTGCTTTTGTTGTTCTGACCTTTATTTTCTCACAGTCGGCACTGGCCATAGAAACGCCTGCCAAACAAGCCTTCATGATCGATATGACGACGCACGCCGTCCTGCTCAACAAGGATGGCGACGTTTCCATGCATCCGTCTTCCATGAGCAAACTGATGACGATTTATATCCTGTTTTCGCGGCTGGCAGAAGGTCGCGTGAAACTGGACAGCACCTTCACGGTCAGTGAAAAAGCGTGGCGCACTCAGGGATCAAAGACCTTCGTCAATATCGGCGGCGAAATATCGGTTGAAGACCTCATCCATGGCATCATCATACAGTCCGGCAATGATGCCTGCGTGGTCGTGGCCGAAGGCATTAGTGGCACCGAGGAAGCATTTGCGCAGGAAATGAACCGTGTCGGTAAAGCGATGGGGCTTGAGCATAGCCATTTCACAAACTCTACCGGTATGCCGGAAGATAATCACCTGATGACGGCGCGCGATCTGGCGACATTGTCCGAACGCCTGATTGTCGATTTCCCGCAATATTACCATTTCTTCTCTATGTCGGAACATACCTACAATAAAATCACCCAGCAGAACCGCAATCGGCTGCTCGGCAAAATCGGCGTGGACGGCCTGAAAACCGGGCATACAGAGGCCGGTGGCTTTGGTATCACCTTGTCATCGAAGCAAGGAGAACGCCGCCTGATTTTAGTGATCAACGGTATGGAAAGCGACAATCAGCGCGTGGAAGAGGGCGACAAGCTGCTGCGCTGGGGTTTCCGCGAATTTGAAAACAAAACGGTGCTGCGCAAGGGACAAAAAGTGGCCGATGCCCCCATATGGTTTGGCAAGCAAGCCGAATTACCGCTGGTAGCCGATAACGATGTCACTCTCACGCTACCGGTGAGCACCCAGAGCAACGTAAAATTCTCTGTGCAATATAATGACCCGATCCCCGCACCCATTACCAAGGGAACGCATGTTGCCGATCTGTCCATCAAACTGCCGGGAGCCGAGCCGCAAAAAATTCCTCTGGTGGCGGGTGAAGATGTGGCGCAGCTATCCGGCTTCTCCCATTTATTCGCCGTTGTGAATTATTACCTGCATCGCCCAAAGCAATGACGGGAAAATTCATTACACTCGAAGGCGGGGAAGGGTGCGGCAAGTCAACCCAATTAAATATTATTTTTGAGGCATTTAAGTTAACTAACTTGCACGCCATCAAGACCCGTGAGCCGGGAGGGTCACCCGGCGCCGAGCAGATACGCAACCTGCTGGTCAATGGCGAAGCAGGGGCATGGGACCCGGTCGCGGAGACGCTTCTGTTTTATGCCGCCAGGCTCGATCACGTCAATACCGTCATCAAACCGGCTCTGGCTCAAGGTAAATACGTACTTTGCGATCGTTTTTCCGACTCGACTCTTGTCTATCAGGGCATTGGCAAGAAGCTTGGCGAAGAGTATGTACTGAGCCTGCACCGCCAGACATTGGGGAATTTCATGCCCGATTTAACCATTATACTCGATATTGACCCGGAGACCGGGCTGAAGCGCGCAAACAATAGGCGCGGTGGTGAAACACGTTTTGAATCCATGAGTTTTGATTTCCACCAGTCCGTCCGCGCCGGATTCCTGTCCATCGCCCGGCGTGAACCGGAACGCTGCGCCGTGATCGACGCATCGCAGGACGTTCAGTCTGTACAAACGCAAATTATTGCTACCATCAAGCAACGGCTCGGATTACACCTTAATCCTGCAGCCGCCGCATAACAATATGACCATACTACAATACGCATAGGAGTTATTATAATGTCTTCCATTACCGAAGAATCTTTTGCCGGAACGCCCGAGAATTTCCGCAATATTGCGCAAATGTATACCGACCAGATAACCCTGCTTCGTCTCACTACTAATGCTATTGAGATCGTTCTGGCGCAGCTCAAAGGCGGCTCCATGCTATTTGATGTCTCCAAGGATCCCCTCAGCAATATCCCCGAGAGAGAAGCTATTATAGCCGTGCAGGCCCGCATAGTCGACGTGATGATTCTGATCGGGTTAGGGCAAATTATCGATATGGAAGAGCTTCAGGAATACGCCCAGATTCTCCTGGAATTATTCAACGAGATGGATATGCCCGGCAAACTACAAGCCTCTACCATCAAGGATCAGACGTTGCGCGACCTTGAAAAAGAGTGGCTGAAGAGCAATAACATGACGCATGTGCAGGCGATATTCCAGTGTGCCGTTGCCGGTATTACCAGTGCGGGTGAATATTGCGGTGTAGCAATCGCTCCTCTCCCCTCTTTCTGATGTCCGAGGCTACTCCCAAAACCAATTTAAGGTTATTCGGCCATGAAGACGCCGAGGCGTTGCTGTTGCAGGATTTTACCAGCGGGAAGCTGGCGCATGGCTGGATTATCAGCGGCCCACGCGGCATCGGCAAGGCAACGCTCGCCTACCGTTTTGCACGCGCATTGCTGGCCGGTGAACACCCCGCCGATATGCACGCCGAACACCCTGTTTTTTTGCGCATGGCCGCCGGATCGCATGTTGATTTGCTGGTGATTGAACCGTTATACGATGCCAAAAAGGAAGAATTCGCCCGCGATATTACCGTTGCGCAGGCTAGAGAAATTGCGAAATTTCTGTCACTTACGCCGGGGGAAGGGCAGTGGAGGGTGGTCATTATCGACTCAGCCGACGCCCTCAATACCAACGGCGCCAATGCTATTTTG
>Ga0163144_10027789_pt1 | contig 10937 bp, 9 predicted proteins | sample OliLak19BULKMAT1_FD_123175 | JGI IMG/M metagenome (GOLD analysis project Ga0163144, IMG submission 123175) | Freshwater microbial mat bacterial communities from Lake Vanda, McMurdo Dry Valleys, Antarctica - Oligotrophic Lake LV.19.BULKMAT1 | ecosystem: Environmental > Aquatic > Freshwater > Lake... | reverse complement strand
TTCATCCTGCGGAAATCCGGGGAGGCATTCCCTCAAGGCAGTTGATGGCGGAGGAAATCGCCCGGCGTTTCCCCCTCCTTCCCGCCAACATCAGGGTTATCGGGCCTGATAAGGATGTGAGCACCTACGCCCTGGCACTGGATAGTGACGCCGCCATTATCTATGGCACCAAAACAGGCGTCGAACTGACCAGTATCGGCATTCCTGTTATTGTGGCAGGTGAAGCCTGGATTCGAAACAAAGGTCTTACCGAGGATGCGACGTCTCCCGAGTCTTATTTCCGCTTATTAGACAGTCTTCCGAAACTTCAGCGTTTGCCTGAGGAGACCAAAATTCGCGCCTTGAAATACGCCTATCATTTTTTCTTCCGCCGTATGATTCCCTTGCGCGTTGCCGAGCAAATTCCCGGAACAAAGCGTCCCTTCACCATGGTGGCCGATTCGCTCGAGAGTTTCTCGGACCATTCAGATCCCGGCCTGGGTGTCATTTGCCGCGGTATCATTGAGGGGGCGCCTTTTGTTTATCACGCAGAAGACGAGACGGAAGACGCCGTAGTATTGAGTTCCTAGTTCGCTTGAAGATTCTTATTACAGGTTGCGGGGGATTCGTCGGGGGAAGCGTGGCAGCGCATGCATCCGCGAATGGCCATCAAGTTCTCGGTCTGGCCCGGTCCGCGCAGCCTTCGCTGAAAATGACGGGGGAATATCTGAACGTTGATGTGGCGACTTCCCGCCTGTCTCCAATCATCGAGGATTTTGCACCGGATGTGATCGTCCATGCCGCCGGATCGGCCTCGGTGGGACGCTCCTTGCAGTCTCCCCTTGATGATCTCAAAGCCTCGGTCCTTACTTTTGCCAATCTTCTCGAAGGCGTTCGCGAGGCGAAATCCCAGGCCCTCGTCATTTTCCCCTCCAGCGCGGCTGTTTACGGCAATCCCTCAATGCTTCCTGTCGCGGAAGAGACTTCCCCCCAACCTATTTCACCCTACGGGTTTCATAAGCTCGCGTGTGAGCTTTTGGCCCGGGAATTTCATGTGTGCTATGGCATTTCGGTTGTTGCGGTGAGGCTCTTTTCTGTTTTTGGCCATGAGCAACGACGGCTTCTGTTGTGGGAACTTTTTCAGCGGGTCCTTTCCGATCAACCGGAATTGGTTTTGCATGGGACAGGGAAGGAGACGAGGGACTATCTGCCCGTTCACGAAGGCATGAACCGTCTTTTTCGGCTCATGGAGAATCCCTCACTGCGAGACCATTTCACCGCCGTTAATCTTGCCAGCGGAGTCGAAACATCCGTTGATCAACTGGCCACACAAGTCATGGATGCCTTGGGACGCTACAAGCCGGTTAAGGTTGCTGATGCGTCTCCGCTTGGCGATCCCCTCCGGTGGCAGGCCGATACGGCACTTTTGGAGCGGCTGGCCGGACCCCTGAAAGCCCCGGAGCTGCGACCGGCCATTGCGGAATGTGTCTTAGGTTGGAAATCCGAGTTCTCAAGCCGCAGGATTCACTGATAACGTACTTCCCATGCACAATTTAACAGATTTCAAAGAGGTTCCCAATGTGATCGGCGGGGAAGAGCAACCCGCAGCAAAAGGCCGGACGTTGGAAAAAGTCAACCCACACAATGGGACGCTGTTGTTCGCGGTCTCGCGATCTGATGCGCAGGATGTCGCCCTGGCGGTTGATGTTGCTCGCGGGGCTCAGTCCGCCTGGGCCGAAACGCCGGCGGTCAAACGCGGTGATATTCTCCGGTGCATTGCCAGCGCCTTGCTGGATCATCGGGACGAGGTGGCCCGGATTGTGGCCCTCGAGACCGGAAAGTCACAGGCCAATGCTTTGGGAGAAGTCGAAGCCGCCGCTTCGCTGGGATTCTTTTACGCCGGTGAAGGCCAGCGTCTTTACGGCAAAACAACCACCAGCGGCACGCCAAATAAATGGGCCATGACCGTCCGGCAGCCCGTGGGCGTAGCCGGCCTGATCATTGCGGCAAATACCCCGATCGCCAATGTGGCCTGGAAGGTTTTTCCCGCGCTGATTTGTGGAAACGCGGCTGTCCTCAAGGCGGCGGAGGATACACCGGCCACCGCCGTTGTCTTCGCGCGAATTGCCAAGGCGGCCGGGTTGCCCGATGGTGTTTTGAATGTTATCCAAGGGTTTGGGATAGAAGCCGGCGCGGCCCTGGTTGCCGATGAGCGCGTGGGCGTGGTCAGCTTCACCGGATCCTCCGCCGTCGGGAGGGAGATTGCCCAGGCCGCGGGACGCCGCCTGGCCAAGGTCTCACTCGAACTGGGAGGCAAGAACCCGCTGGTCGTCTGTGACGATGCCGACCTGGACAATGCCGCCAAATGGATCCTTCTTTCCGCCTTCAGCAATGCAGGACAACGTTGTGCCGCTGCCAGCCGCATTATTATCTTTGAATCGGTTTATGAAGCCCTGCGTGAAAAACTCCTGAAGGGGGCGAAGGAACAGAAAGTTGGTCCGGAGAATTCCGACGATTTCGGACCTGTCATCAATGCCCGCCAGCTTCAACGCATGCTGGATGCGGTCACCAAGGCCAAGAGCCAGGGAGCCACTGTTCTGACAGGGGGAGACCGTTTGATTGGTCCCAAGCACGATGGGGGCTTCTACATGTCTCCCACTTTTCTGGAGAACATTGATTCGGATTCGGAATTCTCCACCAGTGAACTCTTTGGTCCTGTCGCTGGCCTGTATAAGGTTTCCGGGTTTCAGGAAGCCCTCAGCCTCGCAAATCGCTCCCCCTACGGACTAACAGCCTGCATCCACACGAAAAACTTCGACCGCGCCATGGAGTTCGCGCGGCTGGTGGAGGCAGGAGTGGCCGTCGTCAATGCAGGAACTTACGGCAGTGAGCCTCACATGCCCTTCGGCGGCGTGAAAGCATCGGGCAACGGCAGCCGGGAGCCCGGCAGCGAGGCGCTTGATATCTATTCCAACCTTAAGGACCTCTACTTTACCACCCGAGGTGCCGAGGTCATCTAATTCGGATAAAATGTCAGCAATGGAAAAAAAAAGCCTGCGCTTATGAAGCCTCCTTCGAGGCCTTGTCCGGACACCAGTTTTCTCAAGGCATTTTCTCATGCCTTTGGCAGCGGGGCTTTGATCGAAGGGAAAGACGCCAAGGGGGGAAATTGGCTGGATTCCCTGCTGCGGCTCTTGTTGCATAGAGTTTCTTCCGTGTATGGGAGAATGATTTGGAGGCGGGCGGCCAGCCAGTGTCGGCTTGATCCCACGGCGCGGCTTGGCTACGGATTCCAGATTAACAATGACGGCCCGGCAGAAAATATCACGATAGGTGCGCACAGCATTGTTCGCGGGATCCTGCATGCCAGCCGCGGCGGACATATTCACATCGGCGAAGGTGTTTACATCGGAGATAACACGATTATCTACAGCGTGAATCGTATTGAAATCGGCACCGGCGTCATGATTGCCCATGATGTGAATATCTACGATAATGACACTCATCATAAAGACTGGACGCTGCGTAAAATCGAACTTGATAGCATGATCAAGAAAGTCAAAGCGCCGGTTCCGCGGATTACCTCCGCGCCCGTTTCGATCGGCGACTATTCCTGGATTGCGGCGGGGGCATTTATTTTCAAGGGCTGCACCGTCGGGGAACACAGCATCGTCGGGGCCGGCTCGGTAGTCACCAAGGACGTTCCGGCAGACTCAGTGGTTTATTCACACGGCGCCTTGGCCGTCAGAAACCTCTAATCGGCGCCATCATATAATACGTGCACACAAACATGAGTTCCATCTACAACCCTTTCACGACATTCCTTCCTGAAAAAGCCGGATCTGATTACTACGATCCAACCATCATTGGAATCACAACTATCTCCGCGGCGCTCCTAAGCGCGGAGCAGGTGGCCAAGGCGCGAAAGCTTTATGCGACTTTGTCCGACGACGAATACACCCTATATTTACAAAGCTACTACGACGCCGGACTCAAGCGTTTTGGGAAAAAGTGGATGTATGCGGATATTATCACGGTTTTAATCACATTGGCCGAGTGCCTGAAGCCGCGGACTTATCTTGAAATCGGTGTCCGCCGGGGCCGGAGCGCCTGTGCGGTCGGGAGGTTTGCGCCGCGTTGCGAGTTAACTTTGCTGGATCGGTGGAAGAAAAAAAACTACGCCGACATGGAAAATCCGGGGCCGGATCTTGTCCGCAAGCAACTGGACCAGGCGGGGCATAAGGGAGAACGCCATTTCGTCATCGGCGATTCGCACGAAGTTCTGCAAAAGCATCTCGATGCCAACCCTGATCTTTATTTTGATATCGTGACGGTTGACGGTGATCACACGGCGGAGGGAGCGGCTCAGGATCTCAGGGAGGTATTGCCCCGGGTTTCCGTGGGTGGCGCATTGGTCTTCGATGATATTGCCCATCGCAAACATCCTCACCTTGTCGAAGTTTGGAAGTCCGTGGTGGAGAGCGATTCACGCTTTGCCTGCTACCGCTTTTCTGAACTGGGCTACGGAATCGGTTTCGCCATCCGCCAGCGTCTCTGAGCCGGTTTCCCACGCGCGTTTGATTAATGAAGGAGTTTTTCAGGAAGATTTTTCGTCGGCCGGAAAAGCCCTTGGGTATTCTTCTCTACCTCACTGGTGATTCCCACTGGCTGGGCGGGGCGCAATATGCCCGCAATTTGATCCTGGCGTTGAACATGATTTCACCAAAAAAGTGTCCTCCTGTCTATTTGCGCGTCTCACGCAAGCGGGATGTCACCGGGCTGGAAGCCTTGGCTCGGGAATCCGAAATCGTCCGGGTGGATCGTCTCACCGCCCGATGGACCAAGCAGGACGGCATGACGACGAGCTGGCTTTCCGACGAATGCACCGTGGCTTTTCCGCAGAAAGGCGGTAAGGCCGGAAAGCGCCCCATGGACATCCACTGGATACCGGACTTTCAATACAAACATTATCCAGAATACTTCACCCATGAAGAACGCGATCAGCGTGATGCCATCTATGAGGAACTCCTGCAAGGTTGCCGCCTTCTGGTCCTGAGCAGCGAAACCGCCCGGAGGGATTTTCAGACTTTCTTCCCGAAGTACCGTCACCTGCCGGTCGAGGTCCTCTCTTTTCACGCCATTCTGGAGGAGGCTGACCTGGCTCCTGATCCGGGCAAAGTACTGGAACATTACAATCTGCCGGAGCGTTTTTTGTACTGCGCGAACCAAATGTGGCAGCACAAAGGTCATGATGTGCTCTTTGATGCGCTGGCTCAACTGAAAGAACAGGGTCTTGTGATCCCCTTGGTCTGCACCGGGTCTCTGGACGACTATCGTACCGATAACTTTCGGCAGGCCATGCTAGCCAAAATCAAAACGTTAGACCTGGAAACCCAAATCAACTTTCTGGGCATCGTTCCCCGCAGAGAGCAAGTTCAAGTTTACCGGCAAGCCGCCCTTCTGGTGCAACCCTCGCGCTTTGAGGGCTGGAGCACCACGGTTGAGGAGGCGCGCACCCTCCATAAGCCCATCGTTCTGTCGGATATTCCCACGCATCGGGAGCAGGCCCCTCCCGACGCGCTCTTTTTCCGCGATGGGGATTCCGGTTCCCTTGCCGAAGCGCTCCGCCGGAAGTGGCAGGAAATCCTGGTGGAAAAACCTGCGGAAATTGATGTCAACAGCCTGCTGGCAGAAAACTTAAAGTGCGGAAGATTTTATGCGCAACGGTTTATTGCCATTTGTCAAAAAGCCCACGAGATAGCCAGTCGCTAATCACCCTTCTTTCATGCCAGACTCCTTGTCTCCAACGGCCCCCACAGCCATTGCCCTTATCCCGGCGCGATCGGGCTCCAAACGAGTAACGGGCAAAAATATCCGCCTGCTCCGCGGGCACCCGATGATTGCCTACACCATCCGCGCCGCCATCGATTCCGGTATCTTCAAACGGGTGGTGGTCTCGACTGATTCCCCGCAGTACGCGGAAATTGCCCGGCACTACGGGGCTGAAGTTCCCTTCCTCCGCCCCTCGGAGTATTCCGGCGACATATCGCCCGACATTGAGTGGATCAAGCATGCGCTTCACTGGATCGAAAAGGAGGGCCTGAGTTTTGACTGCTTCAGCATTCTGCGTCCGACCAGCCCCTTCCGTTTGCCGGAAACCATTCGCCGGGCTTGGGCGGAGTTCCGTGCGCAGGAGGGAATCGATTCCCTGCGGGCGGTGGAAAAGTGCTCCCAACATCCCGGGAAAATGTGGGTGATCCGGGGTCGCATCATGACGCCGGTCCTCCCGTTTCTCCACGAAGGCACCCCCTGGCACAGCACGCAATATGCAGCCTTGCCCGCAGTCTATGTGCAAAACGCAAGCTTGGAAATCGCGTGGAAGAGGGTGCTTGCTTCCGGGACGATATCGGGCGAGTTGATCTCCCCGTTCTTGACCAGCGAAAGCGAGGGCATGGATATCAACAGTGAAAGCGATTGGCGGCAGGCGAACTCCCTGCTTGAAAAGCAGACGATCAAGTTGCCGCTCGTTTTAATCCCGGCATTTTCCGGCGACATTTCGGTCATAACTTAAAGACCCTCATACTCCATCGCCAAGTCAAAGTTCTACGACTTTCAACTAAAGCCAGACATGTTCAAACCATGAAATTCTCCACCCAGGTCTTTGCCTTCATGCTATCCGCTCTGTTTTCCACAGCTTCCCTGCAAGCGGACATCAAGTTGCCCGCCATTTTTTCCGATCACATGGTCCTCGCAAAACAAGGCAAGGTTCCCATCTGGGGAAAAGCCGACTCCGGTGAGGAGGTCACAATCACCCTGGGTCCCTACTCTGGCAAGGCCACAACCGGTTCGGACGGTCGCTGGCGCGTGGAACTCGACTTGCGGAATGCCGGCACCGGACCTTTCGAGATGACGGTCGCGGGCAAGAATACGCTTAAAGTCTCTGATGTCGTCATTGGCGAGGTCTGGCTGGCTTCGGGACAATCCAACATGCAATGGGAGCTGGAAAAGACCGGTGCTAAAGATGAAATCGCGCAATCCGCCAATTCCATGCTTCGCGAATTCAAGGTTGAGAGATCGGCTGTGCCCGAACCGGCTGAGGATTGCGTCGGACGCTGGACCGTTGCCGGACCCGAGACATCCGGCCGCTTCAGCGCCATCGGGTATTACTTCGGAAAAAATCTCCAGTCTGAACTCAAGGTTCCCGTCGGCATCATCAATACGAACTGGGGCGGCTCTCCCGTGGAAGCTTGGATCAGCAGTGCAGCCATTGACTCCGTGCCTGACCTCAAGGCTTCGCGTGAACGTTATCTTGACCTGCTCGCCAATGCACCCACCAGAAAGACGGCGTTTGTCGATGGCTTCGGAAAGTGGCTTACGGAAAACCATCGGGAAGACCGGGTGACCTCCGACCCCTCTGTCTTTGCGGCAGAGTCCGTTTCGCCCGAGGGTTGGAAAGTGGTGGAATTGCCCGGCACGCCCGTTGCGGCCCCAGGAGCATTCTGGCTGCGCCGCGAGTTTGAGGTGCCCGCCATGCTTGCGGGGAAAAATACGTGGATCAATCTTGGCGTCTTTGACGGCTACGAGAGTGTCTATCTGAACGGCCAGCTTATCGCCCAGACAACATATCAAAACTTTGCCGGGGGCGGGATACCGCATGTGACATCCATACCCAAACGAATTATCAAGGCAGGCAAGAACGTGCTGGCTATCCGGGTCTTTGCCCCGGTAGAACCTGTGCAGTTCTCTTTGTTTCCCAAGCTACTCCCCACGAAACACCAAGGGTCTTGGCAGATGAAAACGGAATTTGAATTTCCCGCCTTGAGTCCGGCGCAGATTGCTTCAGCACCGGAAGTGCCCTTTAGGATTGAGCCACTGCCCCTGTCCGAAATGGCCGGCTTTCTTTTCAACGGCATGATCCATCCCATTGCACCCTACGGCGTGGACGGAGTCATTTGGTATCAAGGAGAGTCCAACCTCGCCCGCGCCTGGCAGTACCGCGACACCTTTGCGCTCCTGATCAAGGACTGGCGCGCTGCATGGAAGAAAGACGATTTGCAATTCTACTTCTGTCAGTTGGCCAATTACCAAACCAAAGAACCGCAGCCAGGAGAAAGCATGTGGGCGGAACTTCGAGAGGCGCAGTCCAAAAACCTTGAGATCCCCCAAACCGCCCAGGCTGTGCTCATTGACCTCGGCGAGTCGCTTGTGATCCATCCCCGCGACAAAAAAGCGGTCGGAGATCGCCTGGCCCGTATCGCCCTGTCCCAAGAATATGGCAAAAAGATCCCGTATTCGGGCCCCGTCTATCAATCTTTCCAGATTGAAGGGGGTAAAGTCCGATTGAGATTCACCCGCACCGATGGCGGACTTGTCGCCAAGCCCCTTCCCGCCACCTACGACGAGGATGCCCTCGCCGGACTAACCTCCCCCCTTGTGCCCAACAGTCCAGACAGCGAAGTCGAGGGCTTTGCGATCTGCGGCAAAGACCGAAAATGGTTCTGGGCCGACGCAAAAATTGACGGTGAAACCGTCGTGGTCTGGTCCGACAAAGTCCCAAACCCCGTCGCTGTCCGTTATGCTTGGGCGGATAACCCTACCTGCAATCTTTATAATGGTGCCGGCCTCCCGGCCTCGCCTTTTCGCACGGACGACTTTCCCGCCATCACGCTGAATGCCGAGTACTAGTGTCCTGCCTGGTTGGAGTTAATCCTGAGCAAAAATCGCCCGCTCCTCTCCTGGCTTGCTTTGCCTGATCACATGCCGATAACATGTGTTTCGATCGGCCTACATCATCAAACCCACCACACTAAATAGTATGAATTCCAAACTTGAAACTAAATCGCTGATCCTGCATCCCGAGATTGAAGCTTATGTCGCAAATATTCGTGGTTCGCGTCCAGAATCGGGCGATGCCGAAAGTTTGTTGAGCTGCGCTCAAGTCTCCGAAGAGATCGCGCAAGGCGCACGGCGGATTCTTGAGACAGGTGAAACCTTAGAAAAGGTCACGGATCACCAGTTTGTGATCAAACGGGCAGATGCAGCCGAGAGGCTTGCATTTTTCGTCATCTCCGGTCTGGCAAATTGGAAATGTTTTCAAGAGCGGCGAGAGCTGAAGGATTCTCTTGTTTGCAACGAACAACCATACGGTGATGTGGCGATTGACCGAGCCCAAGGATCACTCATTGTTCCACCTGGCGACTGGAACCTGCTAAAGGATGCTGTCGCAGAAGCGAAAGATTGCTTTGAGACAAACTTGAATACGGCAATAAATCCCGGCAAGGAAACCATGCGCACCGCCAGCCTTAAACGTCCGCTCTGGGACAGCGATGTTTTCAAATTCGGCTGCCATCCGGCAATTTTAAAAATTGTTTCCGATTATCTTGGTATGTATCCGATCCTGCTTCGCATTAACCTTTTGCTTTCCCTCAATGATCGATTGCAGGAAAAATCCTCGCAATTTCCCCATCTCGACCCAGAGGACTTCCAGCAAGTGAAGATTTTTCTCTACATTAACGATGTGGACGAAGACACCGGGCCGTTCCAAGTGCTGCGTGCCGACGCTTCCGATCGGGTTCAGGCAAAATATGATTATCGTTTTGGACGCCTCACCGATCAGCAGGTTTTCGATGTGGCTGGAAAAGATGATCTCATTATGTGCCTTGGCCCAAGCGGAACGTCAAATTTTGCCGACACCTCCAGGGGATTTCACTTCGGCAGCAGGCCTAGCTCGAAGCAACGTAAATTGGTCATGTATCAGTATGTGACGCCTTTTGCGGCAAGTTGGGCGATCTCCGACAGGGAGATCACCGCGAAATACAAGGAAGCGGCCAAGCAGCAGGAGGCGCAATCGGGCATGCCTCTCAGCCGAAGAGACGCCTATCTTCTCGCGGTCAATCGCTAATCTCGCTGAATAGGAAGCAGATCTAAATCGATAAATTCCCACCTTCGTCTGAGGATTTCAGCGCCGGTGGGTTCCGTTGATAAAATGGGGCCGAGCCTTCGTTTCGCGCCAATACGCCTCACTGTAGCCATCAAGTTCACGCGTCGCACAATCTCGCCATTTTCTTTTCCTGCTCGCGAGTCTTCTGGGATGGATCAAAAAATTTTCCTTTGCGGCTTGGTCTCATCTTTTTAATGCTGTTGGCGCCATTAGCATAAGTCTTTCATAGAATGAGCCTTACGTTCGAAAATACTAACAGCCTCGCCCAAATCGCCGTTTTAAGGTAAATAATTTCGCTTACTCCTGCCTATCCGACATCGGAATTCGAAGCGATTTTTTGAAACTTTAGTTGCAACAAAGACATTTCCGCCTAACGTTTCCCTCCTGATGAAAAATTTCCGTCTTATTCTTCTCCTGTCCCTAGTCTTTGTTTCCTTCCTTCATGCGCAAACCTCTGCAAGTGGGAGCCCTGTTGGGTCTTGGAAATGGGCCCAAAATGCGACACTTGTCATCAAGGAGGATCTCACAGTCTTGTCGGATGGTAAACCCTTCGGGACCTGGAAGTGGATTGATGAGTCCAAGCTCGAATTCGTGATCACAGGGCAGACCAAAAGGAAAGACACGCTGAAATTGTCGGCCACTGGAAACGAAATTTCCGGAGTCAATAACGATGGTGAGCCGGTCTCCGGCGTCAGAGTGACTGCCAAATAGCGTGTCGGATTTTGCGGTGGCTTGCCAACGCCGCCTGTGAACCCGGCCGAGACACCGGTTGAGGGTTCCTTCTGCTTGTTTTTCGGGCTGGATCGTAGTTTTATTTGGGAGGAGATCTCCGCGAGTTCTTTGCGGCATGAGATTTTCCGCGTTTTCACAAAGAATATTTCATGTCATAGGTTTTCAGTTCCGATTCCCAAGCTTCCATTATTTACTGAGAATCCTTCCACGCCTCCATGCAAATCAGACTGCTGAATATTTTATGCTGCCCGATCACCAAGCAAGACCTGAAGCTTGAAATCGACGA
>Ga0163144_10027788_pt1 | contig 10937 bp, 7 predicted proteins | sample OliLak19BULKMAT1_FD_123175 | JGI IMG/M metagenome (GOLD analysis project Ga0163144, IMG submission 123175) | Freshwater microbial mat bacterial communities from Lake Vanda, McMurdo Dry Valleys, Antarctica - Oligotrophic Lake LV.19.BULKMAT1 | ecosystem: Environmental > Aquatic > Freshwater > Lake... | reverse complement strand
GGCGGTGTGCGCATCGACTCGGAATTTGGCCTCGAAGGACACTCCGATGCCGATGTCCTCAGCCACGCGATAACCGACGCAATCCTCGGTGCCCTGGCCGCCGGCGACATCGGAATGCATTTCCCGGACAGCGATCCGCGCTGGCGTGGGGCAGACAGTCTGCAGTTCGTGCGCCACGCCTGTGAGCTGGCGCGAAACCAGGGCTTCCAGGTTCACTACGTCGATTCCACCGTAATCCTGGAACGCCCAAAGTTGAAGGATTATCGAGAGAGAATTCGCAGCTGTCTTGCGGACGCCCTTGGAGTGACGTTCGGCCAGGTCTCAGTAAAGTTCAAAACGTCAGAAAAGGTGGGCCCGGTAGGCGAAGGAAAATCCGCCGAAGCCCAGGCAATAGTAACGCTGGTAAAAGCATAGGGCAGCAGGTAAGCACAGTTCAGGAAAAGGGGGGCAGGCCCCCAGGCCTGCGGCGGGCTCTAAAGCCCGCCCAAAACGGAGCACGAAATGAAACGAATCGCAGCATTCTTACTAATAACGGCCGCGGCCGCCATCGCCCAGCCGACATACTCCAAAGACGTCGCGCCCATCATCACGGAGAAGTGCCAGCGCTGCCATCGCCCAAACGACATCGCGCCCTTCGTCATGTCCAGTTATCAGGACACCTCCATCTGGGCTGAGGATATAGCCCGAGTGATCAAAGCAAAGATCATGCCACCGTGGAAGCCCGTCGACGGATTCGGCGAGTTCCGCGACAACTTCGGCCTCACCGAAACAGAGCGCAACACACTGCTCGACTGGGTAGCCGCCGGAGCTCCGCAGGGCGAAGCCACACCCGGATCCGAGACCCCTCCCCCGGCCAGCGAGTGGGAGCTGGGCGAGCCCGACCGCGTTCTCACTATGGCCGAGCCGTTCAACGTGCCACGTGGCAAAGACATCTACCGCTGCTTCGTGCTCCCCGTCGGCCTCGATGCCGACAAATGGGTCGACGCCGTCCAGGTAGTTCCCGGCAATCGAGCCGTCGTCCATCACGTCATCCTCTACCTCGATTCCACCGGCCAGGCTGAGAAACTCGATGCCAAAGAGGACGGCCCCGGCTACACCTGCTTTGGTGGACCCGGCGTCGAACTCGAAGGCAGTTCCGCCAGTACGCTCGACTTCTTCTCCAGCCTCGGCGGCTGGGTGCCCGGCGCGCGGACGCTTCGTTTCCCCGAAGGCATCGGTATGTACCTGAACAAGGATGCCCGCGTCATCATGCAGGTCCACTACTACCCCGGCGGACGGCCCGGTCCCGATCAGACAAAAGTCGGCATCTACTACAGCCAGAAACCCGTGAATAAACGCCTGCGCTACATCCCGGTGCTGAACACCGGCTTCAAAATTCCCCCTGGTGCCGCCACGCATGAAGTGAAAGCGTCCATGGATATTCCGTTCTTTATCAGCGCCACCGCCTGGCAGGTAGTGCCACATATGCACCTGCTCGGGCGTAAAATTAAGGTGGAAGTAGAGAAAAAGGATAAAACGTTCGATCCTCTGATCTACATCGACAACTGGGATTTCAACTGGCAAAACTTCTATATGTTCCAAAAGCCCGTGTCACTTCCGTCTCAGTCGACCGTGCGGGTGACCTGTACCTTCGACAACTCGGCTGACAACCCGAAGAACCCGTCGAATCCGCTAAAGACCGTGGGCTGGGGTGAGGGAACCGAAGACGAGATGTGCATCGGGTTCCTCGGCGTGACGTTCGATCAGGAGAACCTGCTCCCGTCACGCGCCGCCGTGAACAAGTAGCGATGCCCTCGCCTCTGGCCAGGCCGCGTGGACCCGTTGGACTCCCTTTTTTGGGCGTCCTCAGGGAGTTTCGAAAAAATCCCGCGGATTACCTGCTCCAGGTCTCCCGGCAGTTCGGCGACACCAGCCATTTCAAGCTCGGACTGCAGTCCGTTTATTTCGTAAATCGCCCGGAACTGATCGATGAATTGCTCGTTTCCAGCCCCGGCGCATTCCGCAAAAGCCGCATGCTGCAGCGTGCAAAGACTCTGCTCGGCGACGGGTTGCTCACTTCCGAAGGGCCGTATCACGTCCAGCAACGCAAGCTGATTCAACCCGCCTTTTATCGCGAGCGCCTCGCCGGTTACGCCGCCACCATGACGCAGCTCGCCGGGCGCGCCAACACCCGCTGGAAGGATGGAGCCACCGTCGACATGGCCGAAGAGATGATGCGGCTCACCCTCGCCATCGTCTGTCAGACGCTGTTCAGTCGCGACATAGAAGGCGATGCCGCTGAGATCGGCCAGGCGCTTACCGACGTGATTTCCACGTTTGAGGCCCAGCTCCTGCCGTTTTCAGAACTGCTGCGCATGCTGAACATCGGCCCCATGGCGAAAGCCGCAAAGGCCCAGGCAATCCTCGATACGAAGATCTACGAAATCATCCGCGAACGCCGCGCTCAGGGTGCCGACAACGGCGATCTTCTGTCAACCCTGCTCGCGCTCGCCGACAACGGCGAGGCCGGCATGACTGACAAACAGGTTCGCGATGAGGCCCTGACCCTCATGCTCGCCGGCCACGAAACGACAGCAACCGCGCTCACGTGGACCTGGTATCTGCTCTCGCAAAACCCGAACGCCGAACACAGGATGCGCGACGAGTGGAAGCAGGCGCTCAACGGCCGCACACCAACCTTCCATGACCTGCCCGCGCTCGAATACACTGAGCGGGTCTTTGCCGAATCCATGCGGCTCTATCCACCCGCCTGGGCAATCGGCCGCCAGGCACGCCGCGAGTTTCGGCTCCTCAACTTCGTCATCCCAAAAGGCGGCATCGCCCTGATGAGCCCGTATGTGATGCACCGCCACAAGAGCTTCTGGCCCGATCCAGAACTCTTCAATCCGGACCGCTTCACCCCGGAAGCCAAAGCCGCCCGTCCGAAGTTCGCCTACTTCCCGTTCGGAGGCGGCCCGCGAGTCTGCATCGGGGAGCGCTTCGCCTGGATGGAAGGCGTGTTGCTGCTGGCAACCATCGGCCAGCAGTGGCGCTTCCAGCTCGCGCCCGGGCATGTCGTGGCCATTCATCCGCAAATCACATTACGTCCGCGAAACGGTATGAAAATGACCGCTCACCGCGTGCTAGCCTGAAATTCAAAACGCATGTCTGCCCTGACTCGTGACAAATCGCAACTGATGAGCGCGTCTGAGATCGAACGTACCCTCGTTCGGCTCGCCCATGAGGTGCTCGAACGGACGCAGGATCTGTCGAAACTCGCCTTCATCGGCATCCGTCGCCGTGGCGTGCCGCTCGCCCAGCGAATCGCCGAACGCATCGCTTCGCTCGAAGACCTGCGCATCCCTGTCGGCATCCTCGACATCAACCTCTATCGCGACGATCTGTCAACAGTCGACGTGAAGCCAGTCCTCAACGCCACTGAGATCGACTTCAACATCACCGGCAAAGACATCATCCTCTTCGATGACGTTCTGTACACCGGACGCACCATCCGCGCCGCCCTCGACGCGCTCTTCGATCAGGGTCGCCCCGACCGCGTCCAGCTGTGTGTGCTGATCGACCGTGGTCACCGTGAGCTTCCCATTGAGGCTCGTTACATCGGCCGCACCGTACAAACGTCTGACAACGAGATCATTGAGGTGAAGCTGCGGGAAATTGACGGCGTGGAGAAAGTTTTACTCGTCGAACGCGTCTAACCAAAATGGGCGTCCGGCCCGTTCACATGCCTTTCACGACTGACCGCAAAATCTTTGTGGGGTTTCTTCTGCTCACGCTGATCCCACTGCTTCTTGGGATCGTGACCTGGCAGAATACCGAGCAACTGGCCCGGGCCACCCGCGACCTTGCCGAAACCAACGAACTCGTCAAGCGCCTGGAGATCTTCCTCTCAAAGCTCAAGGACGTGGAAGTGGCCCAGCGCGAGTACGTCCTCACCGGGGATGAAAGCTACGTGCAGGAACTGCAGAAAGCGCGCGGCGAAGTGGAGAGCCGCCTGCTCCGCCTTTCCATTCTGCGGGCCGACAAACACTGGCTGGAACACCTCCGCGATCTGGTCCCGCAGAAGTTCGAAGAGATACAGAAGACCATCGACCTCCGCCGTTCTGGTGACACCGCAGGCGCCTCCAGCATGCTGCTCGCCAACCGCGGCGTTCAGCCGATGGACGATATTCGCCGCGTCGTCCGGAACATGATCGACGAAGAGAACAAACAGCTCGTCGAACAGGGAGCCATCGGTAACGGGAAGCTCGCCGACACCGCGGCCATCTCCGCGCTCGTGCTGATGCTCAACGCCGGACTCATCTGGTCATTGTTCGTTCAGATCCGGCGCGACGCGCAGAAGGCGCACCGCCACAATGAGGAGCTTGAGACGCGCGTCCAGGAACGGACACTGGAGCTGCACCGCTCAAACGAAGAACTGCAGCAGTTCGCCTACGCCGCCTCGCACGATCTCAAAGAGCCGATGCGAATGATCTCAAGCTACGCCTCGCTCCTGCAGCGCAAGCACCAGGGCCACCTCGGCGAGGACGCTGACATGTGGATCAACCACATCGTGGACGGCGTCCGCCGCATGAACGCCCTCATCACGGGACTGCTGGACTACTCGCGAGCCGGCGAAATCACGGAAGACCAGAAGCAGGAGATCGATACCGGCGATATCCTCCGCGCCGTGGTCGGCAACCTCGAAGCTGCCATCTCCGAGACTGGCGCGAAGATCACTCATGACCATCTGCCAAGTATCCGCTTCGAGCCCGTTCGTATGGAACAGCTGCTGCAGAATCTCATTGGTAACGCCCTCAAGTACCGTGGCGAAGCGTCGCCCGTGGTGCACGTCACGGCGCGTGAGGAACGCGGCGGCATCGTCTTCTCCGTCGCCGACAACGGCCAGGGAATCGACCCGCAGTATCAACTTGAGATCTTCGGCATCTTCAAACGGCTGCACGGAAAAGACGTGGAGGGCAGCGGCATCGGACTCGCCACCTGCAAGCGCATCGTCGAAGAACACGGCGGCCGCATCTGGGTGGAGTCGGCCCCTGGCAAAGGCTCTGCCTTCCACTTCACGGTACCCGCCAGCCACACCGCCACCCGCGCCGCTAACTCATGACCGCCTATCCTCTAACATAGAGAACGAGCCCGCATCTATGACCAACGGCCTTCTGGGCATCGAGGAACTCCAGCGCAAGGAGATTGAAACGATTCTCGAACGCGCCCGTTTCTTCCAGCCCCCACCCAACGAAACCTTCCGCCGATCCGATACTTTAAAAGGACGCAGCGTCGTCAACCTGTTCTTCGAGCCGTCCACCCGAACTCGCGTCAGCTTCGAAATTGCAGCCCGGCGTCTTGGAGCCGAGGTCAGTTCCATCCAGGCACAGGCGTCCAGCGTCTCTAAAGGCGAGTCGCTTGTCGACACGCTCAACACGCTCGTGGCCATGCGACCCGACGCCATCATCATGCGCCATTCGGCATCCGGCGCGCCGCACTTCCTGTCGCGCTACCTGCAGAAGCCCATCATCAACGCCGGCGACGGGACTCACGAACACCCCACGCAGGCACTGCTCGACGCGCGCACCATTCTCGATCACCTCGGCAAGCTCGACGGACTGCGCGTCGCCATCATCGGCGATATCGTCCACAGCCGCGTCGCGCGGTCGAACATCTACCTGCTCTCCAAGTTCGGCGTGGACATCGTGCTCTGCGGCCCCGCGCAACTCGTGCCCGCAGACCTCGCGCGCATCGCACCCGGCGTCCGCATCGAATACAACATGCAGAAGGCCATCCGCGATGCCGACGTCATCATGATGCTTCGTGTCCAGCTGGAACGGCAACACGAACCGCCGATGCCAGCCGGTGAGTACTTCCGCTTCTACGGTCTGAGCAATGATCACGTGAAACTCGCGCGCAAGGGCGCCATTGTCATGCACCCCGGCCCCATCAATCGCGGCCGCGAGATCTCATCGGAAGTCGCCGATTCGCAAAGCTCCGTCATCCTCAACCAGGTGGAGAACGGCGTCGCGGTCCGCATGGCTGTGCTCGAAAGGATACTCGCATGAAGCGGCTCATTCTGAAGAACGGCCGCGTGATCGATCCGGCCAGTAAAGTCGATACCGTGGCCGACGTTCTCGTCGAAGACGGTGTCATCCTCGGCGTTGCTCCGAACCTCAGCAGCAGCGGCGCAGAGGTATTCGACGCCAGCGGACTCATCGTCGCTCCGGGCTTCATTGACATGCACGTGCACCTGCGCGAGCCCGGCTTTGAACACGCCGAGACGATCGAGAGCGGAGCGCGTGCCGCCGCCGCCGGCGGCTTCACCGCGGTCTGCTGCATGCCGAACACCAAGCCGGTCAACGACAGCGCCACCGTCACCAGCTACATCGTGGATCGTGCGCGCCGCGATGCCGCCGTGCGCGTCTTCCCCATCGGCGCCATCACCAAGGGAAGCAACGGCGAGGAACTCGCGGCCATCGCATCCATGAAGGCGGCCGGTGTCGTCGCGATATCCGATGACGGCCGGCCCGTGATGAACGCCCGTGTCATGCGCCGAGCCATGGAGACAGCCAAAGCGCTGGACCTGCCGCTTATCAACCACTGCGAAGACCTGCACCTCAGCTCCGGCGGCGACATGCATGAAGGCGTGCAGTCGATACGTCTTGGACTCCGCGGCATTCCTTCGGCATCGGAAGATGTAATGGTCGCGCGAGACATCCTGCTGGCGGAACTCACCGGCTGCCGCTATCACGTGGCGCACCTGTCTGCGAAGCGGTCGCTCGCGATGGTTGCGTATGCGCGAAGTAAGGGACTCACAGTCACATGTGAAGTCACTCCTCACCACTTCGCTGTCTCCGACACGCAGATCCGGCCTTACGACGCCAACTACAGGATGAAGCCGCCTCTGCGTGGGGACGACGACGTGGAAGCAATGCTCGGCGGCATCGCCGATGGCACGGTCGACGCACTTGCCACGGACCACGCGCCGCATCCGGGCGACGAGAAGATGCAGGAGTTTGAGAAATGCCCCTTCGGCATCCTCGGGCTCGAAACCGCCATCGGCCTCACGCTCGACCGGCTGGTGCATCCTGGCCGCATCAGTCTGCACCGCATGATTGAGCTCTACACCACCGGGCCTGCGCGCATTCTGAGTCTCGATCTCGGCAGCCTCGCGCCTGGCAGGCCCGCTGACATCACGGTTATTAGTGAATCGGCGGAGTGGGTCTACGACGTGAATCGCTCGCCCTCCAAAAGCCGGAACTCTCCTTTCGACGGAGTCGAGTTCCGGGGAGGACCAGTGGCCACCATCGTTAACGGTTTAATCGTCTGGCAAAAGGACTGATCTTATGGCTAGAGAGCTTGCGGGTCCACGGGCAAAGAGCCCGCTCGGCCGCATATTTCTGCTGCTCGCGTTTTTGTTCCTGCTCTTCGGAGCGCGCTCCATCGCATTGTTCATCATCGACTTTCAATGGTGGACGGAACTCGGCCATCTCCCAACATGGCAGAGCATTCTGTTCTACAGCATTGCGCCCGTTGCTGTCGCGACGCTGTTGACGTTCGTTGTTCTGTGGATGGTGCATGCCCGCGCCCTGAAGTTCGCGGGCACCGGACTAGGCGCGCATCCCAACTACGCGAAGCTCTCCACGCTCGCGCTGCTGTTCCTTTCGTGGATTATCTCGCGCGCCGCGTTGAGCTCGTGGGTCATCGTGAGTTACTACGGTTCGAAGCGCGCGGGCTCGCCGCCCGATGCCTGGCGCGATCCGATCTTCGGGAACGCGCTGTCGTTCTACCTGTTCGAACTGCCGTTCTGGCAACACATGCTCGGCCTGTTGCTGGCGGTCGGCATCGTGTCGGTGATTCTCTATTACGTCGCCGCACGTGTGTGGCAACTCGCTGACGAGTTCCCGCGCATGCGCGAAGAAGGTACGTTCAACATCCAGTTCCTTCTGCCAGGCAACTTTGAGAGCGCCATGCTGCGAGGCCTGATCGCCTTCGTTCTTGTGATCCTTGCCGCACGTGCGTACCTTGGCCGCTACGACTTTCTGCAGCAGGAGCATCGCTTCCTGGTTGGTGTGGATTACCTGAACCACACCGTTGGAATCCCACTGCAGTGGATGCTCGTCGGCGCGCTTTTGCTTGCAGCGGGGCTGGTGGTAATGGGACGCGTGAAACTGCTCGCGATTCCGGTGGTGTTGATTGTGGTTCGCGGCTTCATTCCGCAGATCGTCTCCACCGTCTATGTGAAGCCGAATGAGATTACGCTGCAGAAACCGTATATCACGAATCACATTGACGCCACACGCGCGGCGTACGGCCTCGATAGCCGACTCTCTGAAATCGCGTATCCTGCGAAGCTGGAAGCACCCATCGATCCGGTGAAGCACCAGGCGATGCTCGACAACGTGCGCCTGTGGGACTGGCGCGCATTCCACGACACCGTCACTCAGTTGCAGGCATTGCGCCAGTACTACGTGTTCGCGGACACCGATGTCGACCGCTACATCATTGACGGCAAACTGCGGCAGGTGATGCTGACGCCGCGCGAACTGGACATTCGCCAGTTGCCGGACGCGCGTACCAACTGGATCAACGGCCACTTCATCTACACGCACGGTTACGGCGTGGTGATGGCGGAAGCGAATCGCATCACAGCAAACGGGCAGCCCGTCTTCTTCGTGCAGGACGCGCCGGCAAAGGTGACAGCACACGGACTGCAACTCACGCGCCCTGAACTCTACTTTGGCGAGATCACCCATGAGCCCGTGTTTGTGCGCACCGAACAGCCCGAGTTCAATTTCCCGTCAGGCAACGGCAACGTGCATTCGAAGTACGAAGGCAAAGGCGGCATCCCGGTCGGCAACTTCGGCATGAAGCTTGCGGCCGCGCTCGCCGAGGGCGATTACAAAGTGCTGCTCACCGGCTATATCACGCCGGAAACGCGCATGCTGATCCACCGCAATGTGCGGGATCGTGTATCGACGCTGGCGAACTTCATTGACTGGGATCCCGATCCGTATCTGGTACTGACCGACGCAGGTCGGCTGGTCTGGGTGTTGGATGGCTACACGACGTCCGCGTCGCATCCTTACTCGCGCCACATCGAGATCGAGAACATCGGCGAGGTCAACTACATTCGCAACTCCGTCAAGGCGACCGTGGACGCTTACGATGGCGACGTGAAGTTGTACGTCTTCGATGACAAGGATCCGATCCTGCGTGCGTTCCGGGCCATCTTCCCGGACCTGTTCACAGACGCCTCGGAGATGCCGGCCGACATTCGGAAGCACACGCGTTACCCGGAGAGACTGTTTCGCGCTCAGGCCGAGATCTACCGCACGTACCACATGCGCGATCCGGAGGCTTTCTATAATCGCGAGGATCTCTGGGACATTGCGAAGACCGTGTCCTCGCAGACCAACCCGGCGGAGGGCGCAGCGCCGACTTTTGTTGTTGCGACACTGCCCGGGGAAACAGAGCCTGAGTTCCTGCTGATACAGCCCTTCACTCCCCGCAGTAAAGACAACCTGATCGGTCTGATGGTGGCTCGCAGTGATGGCGCCCATTTGGGAGAACTTGTCGTCTTACAACTCTCCAAGCAGAGCCTGATTTACGGGCCCCTGCAGGTGGAGGCGCGAATCGATTCCGATTCCACAATCGCCAAGGACTTGTCACTGTGGAATCAGCAAGGCTCGCAGGTGTTGCGCGGGCAGATGCTGGTGCTGCCGGTCAACGAAACGTTCCTGTACGTGGAGCCGATCTACATTCAGTCGTCGCAGGCGAAGATGCCGCAGTTGAAAAAGGTGGTGCTCGCAATGGGCAACACGCTGATATACCGAGACACCTGGGAGCAGGCGCTGGCCGAACTCACCGGTATGCAGGTGAGTACACCGGCGTCGCCGCCAACTACCATCAACGTATCGCAAACGTCTGCGCCCGCGACTAATCCAACACCGGCGACTTTGCCGCCGGCGATGGAGGACGTCCGAACGCGTATGCGCAGGTACCGCGATCTCTCCGCCCAGGGCAAGTGGTCCGAAGCGGGCCGCGAGCTGGAAGCGATCGAGAAAATCGTCGGGCGCTGACGTTTAGGCGAACTCTTCGTTATTCCGCTGCGCCGCCTGATCGGTCAGATTTGTGACCGGATTGCGCGACGCGGCGGATTCACTTTCCGCGCCGGTGCGACTCGACTCGCCGATGCCTCCGGGTCCGGGGAGCATTCGCGTCGCCACGCTCATCAGGTCCGACGTGATCTCAGGCATCAACTGATTCACGAAGGCACCGACCTTCGCAACGGTTCCGATTATGATTTCCGCATCGCCGTGCTGTATCGCATTCAGGATGCTTTCAGCCGCATATTCTGCGCTGACCGAGAGCCCCGGGATGGAGTCGGCATTTTTGAACCACGCGTACTCGGCTTCGTTTTGACCTTTGAACTCCGCATGCCGCGGGCTGCCGGTTCGCATAAGTCCGGGGCACACCGTTGTGACCACCACGCCGTTCTTCGCGAGTTCCGCGCGAATTGCCTGCGACCATCCGACAAGGGCAAACTTGCTGGCGCTGTATGCGGCGAGATGCGGCACTCCGATCTTTCCGCCGATCGAGCTGACGTTCGCGATGCGTCCTTCGCCGCGCTGCTGCATTCGTGGGGCGAGGTGATATGTCACGTTCACCGCGGACCAGAAGTTGCAGTCCATCGTTTCGTGATAGTCGTCCATGGTCACGTGTTCTATGGGACTGACTCCAATGATGCCGGCGTTGTTGATGAGGATGTCGATGGGACCGAATTGCGCTTCGGCAAGATCGATCATTTCGTTCACCTCATCACGCTGGGTAAGATCGCATCGGAGCGCGAGTACGTCCGCGCCGTACTCGACCAGATTTCTGTGCGCGGCTTCCAGCTCCTGCGAGTCGCGCGCGCAGATCACAACGCGTGCACCGCGTTCGGCCAGCTGGCG
>Ga0163144_10027787_pt1 | contig 10938 bp, 11 predicted proteins | sample OliLak19BULKMAT1_FD_123175 | JGI IMG/M metagenome (GOLD analysis project Ga0163144, IMG submission 123175) | Freshwater microbial mat bacterial communities from Lake Vanda, McMurdo Dry Valleys, Antarctica - Oligotrophic Lake LV.19.BULKMAT1 | ecosystem: Environmental > Aquatic > Freshwater >... | reverse complement strand
TGCCCCAGCCTCTCGCGCGAGCTCCTGGAGAGCGAGCTGTTCGGCCACTTGGCGGGCGCGTTTACCGGCGGCGGTGAAGGGCGGCGCGTTTCGCAAGGATCTGTTTTACCGGTTGAACGTGATTGCTGTCACCGTGCCGCCGCTGCGGGAACGCCCGGCCGACCTCGCGCGGATTGCGCAAAGCTTCCTGCGCTTTTTTTCAGCGGATGCCGGCCGCGCGGTGCAGGCGTTCAGCGCGCCGGCCTGGGCGGCGGTGCGCGCGCATCCGTGGCCGGGCAACCTGCGCGAGCTGCGCAACGCGATCGAGCGCGCGGTGATTCTCGCGCGCGACGAACAGATCGAACTCGGCGATTTGCCGGCCGAACTCGCCACCGCGCGGACGACGACGGTGGAGCTGGGCGCGGTGGTGTCACTCGACCGGCTCGAACAAGAGCATGCGCGACGGGTCATTAGTCGCACCTTGAAATTGGAGGAAGCCGCCGCCGTGCTCGGCATCGACCTCGCCACGCTCTATCGCAAACGCAAACGCTGGGCCGCGGACACCGCGCCATGAGACGCTGGAATTTTATCAGCGGTCTCACGATCATCCTGCTGCTGCTGCTGGTGATGGCGGGCCATTCCGTGTGGACGGCGCACCCTCACCGGCGAAATCGACCGCATCATCGCCAATAATTTTGAGACGATGCGGGCGATGCAAGGGCGGCGACGAACTCGCGCAGATTGCACAGACGTTCAACCAAATGGCCGGCGAGCTGCGGGCCTATGTGGCGGAGACCGATCACCGGGTGGTGGAGGCCAACCGCGTGAGCCGCGCTATTCTTGAGGCGCTGCCCTATCCGGTTTACATCGTAAACGAGGATTACGCGGTGCGGCTGAAGAATCCCCAGGCGACGGCCCTAACGACCGAGCATCTTGGCGATGACGAAGATGATGACGGCACCGATTAAGCCACCTCCAAACAGGAGGTAAACAAGTGAGAAGCCGGCGGCAGCAAGTGGAAGTAAAGTAATCATAAGATAGATAATTAAGTGAGGAAACGGGAGTAGGTTAGGCGCGCGAGGCTGCGGACTTGCTCTTGGGGGATCGAGCAGCCGGAACCTGGCCCCCGGCGGAGATGGCATCGTCGTTTACCGACGTGGAGATATCCGTGAGCTTCTGGTTGGTGTCGCCTTCTTCGTTCAGGGTTTGTTCGAGAAGATCGGCCACCTCGGTTTCGCCGAGGGACCGGGCGAAAGCGCGGGCGGTGCCGTAGCCAGCCATCTCGTAGTGCTCGACGCGCTGCGCTGCGCCGATGAGGGCGGCGTCACGGACGGCGGCGGGACCAGCCAACTTGATCGCCTCAGCACCTTCCTCAAGGAGCCCGACCATCGCATGGCAGGTTTTGCCCTTTACCGGCACCCCCAGTGTTTTCATCGCCTTGGCCAGGCGGTCAACATGCATTCGCGTCTCGGCGAGGTGGGCGGTGAAGCCGGCCTTGAGTTCGGGGTGGCTCGCGGCCTTGGCCATTTTTGGCAGCGCTTTGAGAAGGAGCTTCTCAGCGTAGTAGAGATCTTTGATCTCGTCGATGAGCAGGGCGTGAAGTGTTGGCACGGTGGGCATGATGGGTGGTTGGATGATGGTTCGCTATTCGGTGGGATAATCAGCGGCGTCGTGTTTGAAGGCGCAGGCACCGCCTTGTTTGCCACCGAAGGCGGCGGCGGCGGCTCCCAGTACGAACGCCGCGAAATAACAAAGCGACAGAATCGACAAGGTCGTCGCGGTCTTGTCCGCCAGCTCCCGGGCGCGTTGCTCCAGCATCGCTTTGGCCTCTTCGAGATCGGCCTTGAGATTTTCGAAGGAGGCACTCCAACCCTCGACCATTTTGCGGGCATCGCTTTCATTCATGCCCTGTTCGTTGATCAGTAGAGAGACCAGCGCCTTCTGATTGTCGCCCTTCTTGGCCTGATCCCCTGACGTGAACAAACGTGTGAGCGCAAAACCGATTTCGCGTTTCGCACGGACACCCTCGGCGGCGCTTTTGCCGGTCGGGCGGTTGCTCAAGCCCTCTTCCAGGAAGCTGCCGATCATTCCACGGTTCCGTTCGAGCGCATCCTTCGCGAAGTCCGCCGCTCCGCCGACCGCCGCGGCCACCGGCTTGGCCGCCATCGAAAGGCCACCCCCCACGATCTTACTCAGATCACCCAGCGCCCACCCGGCACCCGTGGACAACACGGCGATGGCCGTGACCGTCGCGAGGCTCCAGACCATGAAGCCATGCAGATGGCCGGACTTCAGGCCCCGCCGCCCCAAACAACGGCCGGCGACCCAGCCGCCCGCCCACAGGCTGATGACCGCAGTGAGACCCTGAATCACGGCCGCACCCGCGCCGAGTTCGGCGAATGGATTTTGATCGGTAAGGGGATTGTAGATGGCAAGGCCCAGTCCGGCACCCAGCATCATCAGCGCAATCTGGAGCGCGAGAGCGGCCACCGCGCCGGCGAAAATCGCGCCCCAGAACAGCGGGCGAGAGCGACGGGAGAGGCCATGGGAGTCAGCGGCTACAGGGTAGCCAGCGGTGGGAGATGATGTAGTATCCATAGGTTCTAAAAGTCCGGGGTTGATGGTCGAGGCCGAGATACGCGAAGCCTTGCGGTCGGACCAAACGGAAGGCGGCTAACGGAGAGGGGACCGGGGTGAAGGCTGGCGTGGTGCCGGCTCCGCCTCAGTCCCTGAGGTCATACTTAATTTATTGTTTCAGGCTGCGGCCGAGTTTTCGAATCGCCCGGCCTCGGTGGTTTTAACAATGAAGCGCTGCAGGACGTGCGGACCGAAAGTCGTGGTGAGGGCGACATCCGCCGCGTCACGCCCATGCGCCATCACCAGGTGTCCGATACGGCGGGTGTTGTGACGCACGTCGAAGGTGTGCCAAGTGCCGCCGAGATAGACTTCCATCCATGCGCTGAAATCCATCGCGACTGGATCGCGGGGCACGCCGATGTCGCCGAGGTAGCCGCTGGCATAGCGCGCGGGAATATTCAGGCAGCGGCACAATGCAATCGCGAGGTGGGTGAAATCGCGGCAGACACCCGTGCGTTCGAGAAACGCGTCGTTCGCCGTGCGGGTGGGCCGGGCGAGCGCATAGTCGAACCGCAGGTAGCCGTGAACCCAGTCGCAGATCGCCTGCACGCGTGCCCAGCCCGGACCGGCAAAGTTGGCGATGGACCACGCGAGCGGGTTGAGAAACTCCAAGTCGCAATAGCGGCTCGGAAGGAGGAAGGACAACACGTCCACCGGGAGTTCCGCGACAGGATGCTCGCGGGCATCCTCGACGACGGGAGAGGGCAATCCGCAATCCTCAATCATCGCGGTGCAGGAAAGCTCCAGCAATCCGGGCGGAGCGGTGAGGCGCATGCAGCGGTTGCCGAACGAATCGATGAATTCCTCGCGCGAAACGTCGGGCGACGCCCGAAGCTGCTCGGGAACGAGCAGGCGGGAGGCCAGCTCGGGTCGCAGGTGCAGCATGAAGAGTCCGGTGGTGGGCGCCGGAAACTCAAGGGCGAGGTCGTAGCCGAGCTCGATGATCATGGTGACTTGGAAAGTAATCGCTGGCGGGGGCGGTCAGTCAGCATCTGAAGAGAGTAACGGTGCCCGGCATGTGGGTGCCGAACGCCCCGCGCCGCGACGAGCGGCGGATCGTTCCGGGACGGAGCTGGGCAAATGGTCCAGCTTACGCTGATCGATCTCGGTGTGGGCGCGAAAATTTCCTCCTGTTAGCGACGGCCGGAGCAGCAACCGCGAGTGATCAGGCAGCCGATGAGAAGCCCGACTCCCGTGGCGACGCCGATGGCGGCGTAGGGATTGTCGTGAATCATCTCGTCGGCGCGGGCGGCTTGGCGGCGAGCAGCGGCAGTGAGGTGTTTTACGGTATCCCTGCTCTCCGCGTAGGCGGAGCGGAGGCGTTCGCGGAGTTCGACGACTTTGTCGCTGGCCTGGACACCCGCATCGCTGAGGGCGAGTTCGGCTTCCCGGAGCAGCTCGCGGAGATCGTCGGCGGCGGCGGCGGCTTGGTTGCGGACATTCGAATTGGATTTGGGCATACGAGTGTGGTGTGAAGATTGGATAACGCGTTGACGGAGGACGGAGCGAACGGTGATCAGCGCGCCCGGCGGAAAAAGAGACTTGCGCCGCCGGTCAGCACCCCGATCCCGCCGAGCACGATCAGCCAGATGCTTTTGTTGGTGGGCGCGCCGGTCACGGCGTTCGAGACCGAGGAGGTCACGGAATCGGCGGCGTTCAGCCCGAAGATGAGGAGCACGACGCCGGCGATGAGGATGGCGATGGCGGGAATTTTGGACATGGAGGTGAATCTGGTTTTAGTGGTTTCAGGATCGGATAGGCGCTGGCTTCCAACAGGAAATCCAATGGGGCGGACGACACGCGGCGCGCCCGAGGGCGAATTCATTTCAGGGGATTTCGCCCTTTGATGACCCGGATGATCACCATGACGAGGGCGATCACGAGGAGGAGATGGATGAAGCCGCCCATGGTATAGGACGACACCAAGCCGAGCAGCCACAGGACGACGAGGATGATGGCGATGGTTTCAAGCATGGTGGTGATGGATTTGGGGGTGAGGAGGTGAAAGTCCCTGAGATGTCTGCTTATTGTATGCCGCGCACACGTCAAAATTACAAATCATTGATTACGAGCTACATAATAAACTGACGATCGTCTCGATGGAGAATAAGCTAGGCAATTTGCAATGCCTGCGGCACGCCCTTTCGCATTGTGCACAGTCGGTTTTACGCCGCCGCGAGCTTAAAGCGGACAGACCCCTTTCGCGGTGAATCGAACCACTCAAGGAGTCCGGCCTCGGGGGCAAATTCGGGGCACAGCTCGGAGAGCAGGGCTCGCACCCGATCACGGGCGCGGGCGATGCGGCTCTTGACGGTGCCGACCTTGATGCCAAGCGCTTCCCCGATCTCCTCGTAGGAGCGATAGAGGATACTTCGATGCGTGAGGATTTCGCGATCGCCGTTCGTAAGCCGCTCCATGCACGTGTCGATCAGCGAGGAGAACTCATTTGCCGCGGCGGCGCTCGCTGGGTCGAAGTCCAATGTCGCCACGAGATCAGCCACGGTTTCGAGCGACCCCTCCGTCAACGGGCGCTCCAGCGAGCAGGTGTCCTGCCGACTGCGGCGGAAGTGGAACCAGTAGTGGGAGCGGGTCAGATTCACGGCGATTCGCTGCAACCACGTGGAGAGCGAGGAATCGCCCCGGAACTGCGGCAGGGCCCGGTACGCGCGAATAAAGGTTTCCTGCGTGATATCCTCGGCGTCGGCGTGCTGGCGCAGGCGAACGCGGCACGTGACGTAGATTCTTTCGCGGTGGCGCCGCATGATTTCATCGAACGCGGTGTCATCACCCGTTTGGAAACGCTGGACCAGCATGGCATCATACGCGGCGGCGCTCTGGGTTTTTACCGGGCTGCGGGTAGAATTGCCCGCTGACCGGGCTGAATCGGTGCGCGTGGTGGTTGGTCGGATGTGACAAACACGATCTTTCGCAAACTTGGATTTCATTTTCGTCAATGGTTGTGTCTGCGCGGTGGCAAAACGGGTTGTTCGTTGCGCACTGACTGAACACTTCCACCTCTATCACAAAGCGCGCCAGCGGATTGAGCCTTGGCGTAATACATTACTCATCAGTCCTCTCAGAATGTTTTTCCCACTTCGCGGCGCGGTGATGCATCAAAGCGCCGTGCATTTTGCGGCCCCACTGGCGAGCGATATTCGCGATTCGCCCACCGAAATGAACGCGGCTGGCCAATCGTGAGTGAGGCTGGAACGTCGCGAGCGCACCTGCGCCGATCCGACCGGACTGGGGTACTTCTTCAGAGACCTGACGTCTTCAGCGGTCTTCCCGGAAGGCACACGTCTCACGACCACGGCCATGGGCGAATCGGGATAAATCGGTGTGGCCAACGGAGGTTTCTCCGCTTTCCTCGATCCTCGTTCCCCGCCCCATGGATGCGTCCTTCCCTTCTCGACTTCGCTTGGTTGCCTGCTGCCGCATGTCCGGGGCGTTGGCGTGGGTGCTCGCGAACGCAGGGCTGGCCTTCGCTTCGGTATCGGAGCCCATTCCGCCGGATCAGCTGAGGTTCTTCGAGGAAAAGGTTCGGCCGGTGCTGGTCGAACATTGTTATGAGTGTCACAGCACTCGGTCTGAAAAGCTCAAGGGCGGCTTCATGCTCGATACGCGCATGGGTTGGGAAAAGGGCGGGGACTCCGGCGAGCCGGCGATCGTGCCGGGCGATCCCGGGGTGAGTCTCCTGCTCAAGGCCATCCGGCACGACGACGATGACTTGGCGATGCCACCGAAAAAACCGAAACTCTCCGACTCGGTGGTCGCCGACCTCACCGCCTGGGTGAAGATGGGCTCGCCGGATCCTCGCACCGGAACGGTCGAGCGAAAGCGTGCGGACAAGGCCACATGGTGGTCGCTTCAGCCCCTCGTCTCGCCGGTGCCGCCCGACCCCAAGGGGATTTCCGCCGTGTGGTCGGAGAACTGGATCGATCGTTTCGTCTTTGCCAAACTTGCGGAGAACCAACTCCTGCCGAATCCGCCTGCCGATCCGCGCACGCTCATTCGCCGGATGACCTATGACGTCACCGGGTTGCCGCCGACCGCGGAGGAGGTGGAGGCCTTTGCAAGCGCCGTGACGCTCGATCGTGGCCAGGCCGTCGGACGGCTGGTTGACCGGTTGCTCGCGAGCCCGGGCTACGGCGAGCAGTGGGGCCGGCACTGGCTCGATGTGGTGCGCTTTGGCGAGAGCGTCGGATTTGAGCGCAATGGCGTGATCAACAACGCCTGGCCGTTCCGCGACTATGTCATTCGTTCCCTCAACGACGACAAGCCTTTCAACCGCTTCATTGTCGAGCATCTGGCGGGTGACGTCGTGGGCAAGGGCGACCCTGCCGTCGAGGTTGGCACCGCCTTCCTCGTCACCGGACCCTACGACAACGTCGGAAACCAGGATCTCGTGGCCAAGGCGAACATCCGGGCCGTCACGCTCGACGACATGATCAACGTCACCAGTTCCGCCTTTCTCGGTCTCACCGTGAGCTGCGCCCGGTGTCACCATCACAAATTCGATCCGATCCCGACGGAGGACTACTACCGGCTGCGGGCGGCCTTTGAAGGCGTTGAGCACGGCGAGCGCGAGTTCTCAACGCCGGAGGAGCGGGAGGCCTTCCGAGCCAAATTGGACCCGCTGGTGGCGCGCCGAAAGGAACGGGTGGCGCGTCGCGAGGAGCTGACCAAGGAGATCCTCGCCCGATCCGCAGCAGCGGTCGCTGCGGAGAATGCGCTCCCCGCGCCTTCGGCGGATTTTACGGAACATCGCTTTACCCCAGTCATGGCGCAGTCCATCAAGTTTCGGATCCTGGCACATCTCCGCAGCCCTGAGTCGGGAGTCGGCGCGGCCATGGACGAGTTCGAGATCTGGACAGCCGAGCCCGCCCCCCGCAATGTCGCGCTCGCCAGCGCCGGAACGATCGTCGCGGGACCTGAGAACCGGCGGGCGGATGATTTTGCCGGGGCCTACGGCGTTCATCTCGTGACGGACGGGAAGTACGGCTCGCGTTGGCAGGCCGGAAATCCAGCCGAACTCACCCTGACCCTGGCCGCACCGGAGCGGATCGATCGTCTGGTGTACTCGTGGGATCGTGGGAGTGATCTCAAGCTCGTCGAGGTCATGGGAGGATTGGTGGCGGAGTACGAACTTCTCATTTCAACCGACGGACAGGAGTGGCGAACAGTCGCCACCTCGCTCGAACGGAAACCGTCGAGCGCAAGGCACGCGGAGGCCCGCCGATTGCGTGCGGGCTCGGCGGAGGATCGGGCGCTGAGAGCGGCACTCAAAGGCGAAATTGATGTGCTCGATGCTGCGATCAAGGAGGTGCCGCCCCTGTCCAAGGTCTGGGCCGGCATTTTCAAGCCGGTCGACCAGCCCACCCGGGTGCACCGAGGCGGAGACCCGATGAAGCCGGGCGACGCGGTGGCCCCGTCGAGCCTCTCGGTGCTGGACGCCGTGACGCCGCCGTTCGAGCTGCCGGCCGACGCACCGGAAAGCCAGCGGCGTCTTGCCTTGGCCGAATGGATTGCCGGCGACGCCAATCCGCTGACCGCGCGGGTACTCGCGAATCGGATCTGGCATTACCATTTTGGTGTTGGTTTGGTCGATACGCCGGGCGATTTCGGTTATCTGGGAAGCCGGCCGACCCATCCGGAGCTCCTGGACGCGCTTGCCCGGCGGCTGCAGGCTCATGGCTGGCGGCTGAAACCGTTGCATCGGGAAATTCTGCTCTCGCAAACCTACCAGCAGAGCGGTGATCGCCGGGAGAGCGCGACGAGGATTGACGCCGATGCGCGGCTGCTCTGGCGGTTTCCGCCCCGCCGGCTGCAGGCCGAGGAACTGCGTGACACGATGCTGAGCGTCGCCGGGAAACTCGATGGGCGGATGGGCGGTCCCGGTTTTCGCCTGTACCGCTACGCGGAGGACAATGTCAGCACGTATTTTCCCCTCGATCATCCCGGACCAGAAACGTTCCGGAGGGCGGTTTACCACCAGAACGCGCGCGCCTCGGTCGTCGATTACCTCACAGATTTCGATTTGCCCGACAACGCCTTCCCGGCGCCGCGGCGCGCCCAAACCACGTCGCCGCTGCAGGCGCTGACGCAGCTCAACCACCGATTCACACTCGATCTGGCCGAAGCGCTGGCGGCGCGCATGGCGGGCACGGACGAGGCGGCGGTGCGACGCGGGTTCCGGCTGGCCCTGCAACGCGAGCCGAGCCGGAGCGAACTGGAGGGCGCAAAGACGCTGATCGAAGCGCAGGGAATGCGGGCCTTTTGTCGGGCGTTGTTCAACACCAATGAGCTCCTGCGGATCGAATGAATCGTCTCGGCGCGTGGATCGATCGTAGCACCATGAACCCCCTCCACCAGCAGCTCTTTCAGGCCAATCGGCGGCAGTTCCTTGGCACCCTCGGCCGCGGGCTCACCGGCGTGGCGTTGGCGCGGCTGCTGCAGCAGGACCTGTCCGGCGCTCCTGGACGCACGCACTTTCCGCCGAAGGCGAAGCAGGTGCTGCATCTCTTCTGCCCTGGCGGCGCCTCCCACATGGATCTCTGGGAGCACAAACCCGCGCTCGAGAAGTTTCACGGCACACCGTTGCCCGGCGGAGAGGCGGAGGTCAGTTTCCAAGGAAAAAATGGCAGTCTCATGCGGTCCCCATGGACCTTTGCCCCGCGCGGAGAGACCGGCAAGATGTGGTCGTCGCTCCTCCCGCATCTCGGGGCGCAGGTCGACGACATCGCCTTCCTGCATGCGATGACCTCGCGGACGAACACGCACGGACCGGGCTGCGTCTTCATGAACTGCGGCTTTGTTCGTGAGGGTTTTCCCAGTGCAGGGGCGTGGACGAGCCATGCGTTGGGTACGCTCAATGAGAATCTGCCGACCTACGTCGCGCTTCAGGATATCCGGGGTGAGCCACCGAACGGAAAGGCGAACTGGGGCAGCGGCTTTCTGCCCGCGCAGCACCAGGCGGTGGCCATGGCGGCGCATCAGCCGCTGCGCAATCTGGCGCGCCCCGAGGGTGTCAGTGCGGAGGAGGACGCCGCCACGCGGGCGTTCGTCGGCCGCCTGAACGAGGAGCACCTCGCCGGGCGCTCCGGCGAAACCGATCTGCGGGCGCGCATGCATGCCTATGAGCTCGCCGCGCGCATGCAGCTCGCGGCCCCGGAAGTGACCGACCTGCGCCGGGAACCGGGCCACGTCCATGCCCTCTACGGCACCGATGATCGCAACGAACTGAAAGCCGCCTACGCACGCAACTGCCTGCTCGCGCGCCGCCTCCTTGAGCAGGGGGTGCGTTATGTCAGCCTCTATTGCGCATCGCGTGCCAGCGGGGTCGACGGACTCCTGAACTGGGACGCCCATAAGACATTGCAGAGCGATTACGAGCGTCACTGCCCGATCTTCGACCAACCGACCGCTGCGCTGCTGGCGGACATGAAACAGCGGGGTCTGCTCAAGGACACGCTCGTTCTTTGGACCACCGAGTTCGGACGCATGCCGACGCATCAGGAAGGGACCGCCGGACGCGATCACAATCCGGATGGCTTCACGGTCTGGATGATGGGAGCGGGTGTGAAGGGGGGCGTGAGTCACGGGTCGACCGACGACTTTGGTCGGCGGGCCTTGCGTGATGTCACGTCCGTCTATGACTTCTACGCCACCGTGCTCCATCTCCTTGGGCTGGATCACGAGAAACTGGCCTTTTACCACAACGGAGCGAATCGGCGGCTAACGGACGTCCACGGGCACGTCATCCACCCAATACTATCGTCCTGAGCGTGCTTCGAGGGTTCGAATCCCTCCCTCTCCGCCAGATTTTACCTCTGAGAGGCCGGACCTGACAGCCGATTTGCCAGTTGACGTGGCAAATCGGTCATGAAGCAAACCTCCGCCTTCGTCATTTCAGAGTTCACGAATCCCTCCGGGGAGATCGTTTTTCGCGTCGCCGGGTGGCTCGACGGCAATCGTATCCGCAAAAACTTCCCCACGCGTCAGGAGGCCAGGGCCGAAGTCGACGCGCTCGAAATCCAGCGACTTCAAGGCGAGACCGGCATCCGTTCCACCGTGACCCGGTTGACCGAGGAGCAGTTGCACGAGGCCGAGGCCGTGATCAAACGGCTCCAAGGCAAACCGCATTCGCTTTCGTTCTACGTCGATTTCGCCTTGGCCAACTATCGCCAGCCTGCTCGCCAGAAATCGCTCGCGGAGGCGGTCGTGTCGTACGTCGAGACCAAGGAACGCGAGCTCGAACAGGACCTGATTTCGGAGCCCTACGTGGTCCGGCTGCGGCGAGAGATGAACCGCCTCCCGAAACGA
>Ga0163144_10027781_pt1 | contig 10940 bp, 8 predicted proteins | sample OliLak19BULKMAT1_FD_123175 | JGI IMG/M metagenome (GOLD analysis project Ga0163144, IMG submission 123175) | Freshwater microbial mat bacterial communities from Lake Vanda, McMurdo Dry Valleys, Antarctica - Oligotrophic Lake LV.19.BULKMAT1 | ecosystem: Environmental > Aquatic > Freshwater > Lake... | reverse complement strand
TACGGGTTGCCGCGTTCGAGGTCCCAGAAGTAATGGAGGTTTCCATTCGAGAGGATGATAAAGCGGCAGTTTTGGGATTTCGCGTACTTCCGTGCTTGCTCCTTGCCGATCAGAGGGTCCTTGTCCTCTGCTTTTGCTTCCAGGACTATGAAGGGAAAGCCCTTTTCGTTGAGAAGAAGAAAATCGATAAAGCCGTTGGTCACTCTTTCAAAGTTTTCGCCAAACGCATCAAGGTCGGTCGCTTTGAGCTTGACATTGGGCTCAAGTTGGATGTTCGTCGGTAGGTCGTCCTTGTCAAAAAACCGCCAACCAGCTGCCTCCAGCATTTTATTAATTTTGACGCGGGCGGCTGCTTCCTTCATTGCTGAAATACCGAATAGCTTGAGCCATCTATTTAACCACATGAATCGCTGGTTGATTTGAGAAACTTAATATGGTGCGCCAAGAGCAGAATTCTGTCCTTTGTGAGAGGCTATTCGGTGATCACTGTGTAAAGGCTTGGCTGGCGGGTGGCGAACATTTCTGTTTCGAACTCTCCTGGGCGGACTATGTTCCTTTTGATCCTTGCTATTGACAGGTCGATGTCGGCGGTGATGATTTCCTCGGTTGCGCCAAGGGGCCCAATGGTGCCAAGGGACTGGGACTCTTCGTTGGTGGCGCCAAGGGACTGGCGCCCTCCGTTTGCCTTTGCTAGGGTGGTGCCGGTCACGTCGTAGATGCCGCTCTGCCCGATGAAGGTGAAGCCGTTTTCTGTTCCTACTCGGTTGCAGGTGGCTACGAAGACACGGTTTTCTCCTGCTCTTGCTGCGGCCATGAAGTTTGGACCGGCGTGGGCGCCTTCGGGCCAGTTTGTTGGGAGGACTATGAGCTCGGCGCCCTTGAGCGCGAGGGTGCGGGCGGCTTCGGGGATGCGGAGATCGAAGCACACTAGGATTCCGATTTTGCCTAGATCGGTTTCGAAGACTGGGAGTTGGGAGCCCGGGGTTGCGAACTTGTCGAAGCCAAGTTCTGGCAAGTGGGTTTTTTGATAGACTTTCAATTCGTTGTTCGGGTCGATCAGGGCTGCGGAATTGTAGAGGTTCTGGCCTTCAAGTTGTGCGAATCCTACAACTGCAAAGATTCCTAGCGATCGGCATTCTTCCCATATTGCAGCGAGTGCGTGTGGTGGGGTGGGTGACAATTGAAGTGCGATCTCTTCGGCGGCCCCTCGATTTGAGACGCAATATCCGGTGAGGAAACACTCGGGGAACACGATGAGATCGACCCCTTGCGACTTGCAATCACGCAAGGTTTGGACGGCACTGTCTGCGTTTGCTTTGGGGTCGTTGAAAACGACGTCTAGTTGGGCGCAGGCGACACGTGTCATCCGATGTAAATGAGTGGGTCGCCGGGCTGGACGAGTTGCCCGTTTTCGGCGGCGATTCGGGTGACGGATCCACTGATCGTCGCTGTGATCTCGTTGAAGACTTTCATAGCTTCAATGAGACCGATCACTTGACCAGCCTCCACTACGTCGCCAATTTTGACAAAATTTGGTGCACCGGGGTTTGGTGACGAATAGTAGATGCCGGTTGTGGGACTGTTGATAGGTGTTCCTGCTGGTGCCGACTTACTGGCCTGCGTTGGCGGAGCCTTGGCTAGTTGCGGCAGCGTCTCTGTTGTAATCACCGACTGGGTCCGGACGTCTCGGGAAAACTCGACTGACCAGTCCGCACCTGACGATTTTGCTGAGTCTAGGCCGAATTCATCCATTACGGCGACCAACTCATCGATCTTGTCTTTCAAGCTTTCCATTTGCACTGATTATGACCGAGCCTTGACAGTCGGAGAGTTTTTTACGGCACATCGTCGTTGCAATTTTCAGAAACGCGAAACTAAGTTTATTAGAAGAGGCTTATATATCGTCCAGGGCACTTTTGTTTCGTGGTTTCTTAACAGAAAGGATGCTAAACTAGAGATTGGAGGTTACAGCCTCCAAAGTGACACAGGAGAAAATGAAAATGACATTGCATAAATTTGCAGCACTGGGGCTGGCTCTAGGTTTAGCCGCTGGTGCATTTGCAGGCCCAGAGCCTAGCACCGCGAGTCCGCCAAGGAAAGGCGAAAAGATCGCGTGGCCGGGCCCATGGAGAACGAAACAGACATTGCACGGGGCTGAAAAATTCTTAGCCGCCAGCACAAGTGACCCTATGCGTTTTTTCAAAACGCCAGTTCGAGTAACGAACGAAGGGATGGAAATGATGTTGGAGAAACCGACAAAATTTCCACCGAACCGGGCGACCAATCCGCCTGCGATTGGGAGTGAGTTTGGAATCGCGACGCAACCTTTGGCCACATCGTGGGAAGGCATAGGGCAGACTACGTTGACCCCTCCGGACAATGACATGGCAGTTGGAGACAACTATGTCGTTTCGGTAGTGAACTCGACTTGGCGGATTTCTGACAAGTGCGGTAACACGCTCTACGAGAACACGATCAACAACTTCCTGAGTGACGGCGGCTTTTTCTTTGACCCGAAGGTCTTCTTTGATCCTTGGCGTCGCCGTTGGTCTATGCTTTGGCACCGGCAAAACTCTAATGCCGCCACATCACATCTGGTGACTGTGAGCAGCGACAACGACGATCCGTTTGGTACATGGTGGATTTATTACTTCAATGTGTCGAGCGGCGGATCTCGATGGGTTGATTACTGTGATTGGGGATATGGGGCCAACTCGGTTGACGCTGGCGGCAACATGTTCACATTTGGGAACTCGTTCATCAACTGCCGATTCTTCACGTTCAACCCGGCGGAAATCTACGAGGGTGCAGGTGCATCTGTCGTTTGGAACGACTTTGCGACCAACCCTGATGGTTCCCAGGCCTTTGCGCCCCGCGTTGCAAAGCAAATGAACTTTGGTCTTGGTGGCTCAATTTTCATGAACAGCCGCGTTGGTGGGGGTTCGAAGCTAACTGAATGGTTACTAGCTGATCCCCTGGGAGCGCGGAACTGGACCTACTACGACATCAATGTCAGCGCTTATTCGAACCCTCCGGATGCCTTTGATCCTGGCGGCAATCAGATTCAAACGAACAACTGCCAAATGATGCCGGTGTACAACATGTTCCATGCAGCTTCGGGCAAGTGGCGGATGTACACATCACTGAACTCCGCCAATCCGAGTCAGGGTGGAACTTGCGCTGCGCGGCTCTACATTCTTGACCCGTTTGCGAGAACGGTTGAGATGGACTGGAATTTCTGGCCAGGAGGAGGCAACAGCTTCTTCTACGCTTCGCCGTCAGTAAACTACAACAGTAGTTGTAACTGGATCGTGTCATACGCTGGCCCTGGAGTTAGGGCGGGTGCTTACTTCACAAACTTTGAGCCTACAGGGTTTACGAACACAATCTCTGCTGTCAGGTCTGGTGACACTAACTATGGTGGCAGCCGATGGGGTGACTACCACGGTGGAAGCATGGACTGGGGCGACTATTTTGCAAGCTCTGCAAGCCAGAAGATGTGGATGACTGGCGAATATGCTGATACTTTTAATGCTTGGGGCACTTTCAATGCCGCAGCAGTGAGTGCAGGCTACTCGGCTGGCACAATGTCAGTGACTGGAGCCACTTCCATGACCTTCTCAGGTTATGTCGGCGGAGGGTTTAGCCCATCCAGCTACACGAACAACGTGGCGAACACTGGTAGTGTTGGATTCAATTGGAACGTCACGACGCCTTCGTGGTTGTCGGCCGATGTTACAGGAAGCCAACTCTTCAGCGGTGGAAGTCAGGGCGTCAACGTCGGGCCAAACGGTGGCACGAACGGGCTACCGTTCGGAAAGCACACATCTAACGTCACGTACATGAACTGTTACAACAATGCGACGGTAAATGTTCCTGCGACTGTCTATGCATACGGACTGGTTCTTCCAAGTTCCTACAGCATAACCCTCGGTCGGTTAGCTTCGGGCAACCTTGCAAGCCTTGGTTCAGTTGACAGCAACTTCTTTACCGTGTGCAAGTTCATCGTCCCGAACTCTACCGTTCCACCTGTCCGTGTTGAAATCAATGGCACTGCACCTGGCAACAATGTTGGGTATGTCGACTTCATCACATACGTCAAGATGGCTACTGCTGGATTGTTCGTTCAGACAATGGAAATGTGGAACTACAACACAAACAATTGGGACGCGGTCAATTTCCGAGCCGATACCGTCAACACAGGCGTGCAGCGGTTTGACTTGTTCTCGTCTGGTAACCACAACCGATACATTGGGCCGGCAAACGCGCTCAAGGCTAGATACTCAATCAAGCCATCTGGTCCTGTTGCAAGCCAAAACTGGTGTTCGCAGACGGACTTTGCTGGCTGGATCATTGCCCCTATCCCTTAGGAGCATTGTGTAGTCGGTAGAAATCGGGCCGTTCCACTTGGAACGGCCCGAGATACCTTTAGTCACGCTAGTTGCCCCGAAAAAATACTGTTCATCGCAAAATTTACGCATAATTTGCGTTGGACAATGACTTTCGTGATAAATTATATTTGCAAGATAGGACAATCATGCTTAGAAATTACATTGCATCAGCATTTCTTGGACTCTTGGCTGTGGCAGCCAACGGTCAATCTGTCATAGGAGCTCCGCCAAAGGCCTCCGACAAGGAGTTGGCACCCCAAAAATGGGGTGACACTTCTGAATACAGATTCGCTGAGGTCAAGAGCGAGACAATCTCGACTTTTGGACTCATCCTCGACCTTCCGAACCCTCGTCGGATCACGAACCCGGACATGGAAGACGAGGAAGAGATTGACCTCAGCAAGGCGTTCAAGGGTTCGGGCCACATTGCCCCACTTCACATGGACGAGGTTGGAATTTCGACGAACGCGCTCACAACGGAGTTTTTCGGGATTTCGGAGACCCTTTTGCGCCCGCCTGACTGTACGATGGCAGTTGGTTCAGACTACGTGGTGTTGTGCGTCAACGACAAGATCAAGATCACGGACAAGTTTGGCGTGACGACGTTTACGGCAGATGCGCCTGACTTTTTCAACGACCCCACTGGGTTTTATTTCGACCCCAAGGTCGTTTACGATCCTTGGAGGTTGAACTGGTGCATGCTTTGGCACAAGTGGAACGACACTACCCAAAACTCTGAGCTTGTCATGGTAGGCAGCGACGACAGCAACCCGAATGGAACGTGGTTCATCCATCGGTTTGACAGTGACTTTGTCATCGATGCAGGAAAACGTGCGAAGGCTGACTACTTTGATTTGGGATACAGTTCGAAGTGCTTGACGATTAGTGGCAACTGGTTCAATTGGGACGGTACTGGTTTTGCAGCAACTGGCGTTGCCACATTCAATCCAACCCAGATCTATTCTTCTGGATCAGCTGGCTGGATCGTTCTCATTGGGTTCTCGAACGCGAATGGGACTGAAGCGCACACAATGCGCCCGGCCCATATGTTGAACTCGTTTTCGGGTGGTTGGGATCAGGTTTTGGTGAACTCGGCAAGACTTGGGGGCAACCAGATAACTGTTTGGAAGTACACCGACCCTCTGAACACTGGCGGTAACCTTGCGATCACGCGGTCTGACATCACAGTCAACGACTACTTTGTTCCGAAGGACGCTACGCAACAAGGGTCTGGTTCGACACTTGACACAATCGATTGCCGGTTGATGCCGGTATTCATGGGTGGCGCGACAAGTGGTGTCACGACGAACTCGAGTCTTTGGACAGGATTGAACACGGGGAACGCCGCAACCGCGACGATAACCTATGCGAGACTCCTGATGCTCGACCCAATCGCTGGGACGAAGCCGCTCGACACCAACTTCACCGACGGTACAAACTACTATTGGTTCGCCACACCTTGCGCGACGTATGACAAAAACGCAACTTGGGTTTTCACGCGGTCGGGTTCGGCGCAATTTGCTGAAGCTCGCTACGTGACTTGGGATCCTGTCGGGGGCTTGGGAGTGTCTGCCCAGCTCAAAGCTGGCGTCAGTGCTTACACTGGCGGACGCTGGGGAGACTATTTTGGTGCCGACCTCGATTGGGGCGACTATTATGCCAACAACGGTACGGCTGGAAGTCAAAAGATGTGGTTCTTTGGCGAGTATGCTGCGGCTAGCGGCAATTGGGGAACATGGGTTGGATGTACTCGGCCCATCGGCTCGGCTGCTGGTTTCATGTCGGTCAGTCCAGCCGCGACTCAAGTCATTTCCTGGTATGGCGGCACGAACAATCCACAAACGGCGACTTACACGGTCTCTAATAGTGGTGATGTGAGTTTTGTCTATCGGTTGCGGTCGATGCCGACTTGGCTTGATGGCAGTCCTTCCCGGGACGAAGTTGGAACGACTCCGAACAGTCGAACAACCGAAATCGGTCCAAACGCGGTCGGCGTTTCTCTCGACTGGGGCATCTATACAGACACCTTCCAATTCGAGAACGGTTACTCTGGCGCACAACTGTCCAGAACGATCGAGGGTCATGCTGGTCGCGCTCAACGTGCGACTGCATTCACCGTCGAACTTGGTCAGTTGAACGCAGGTGGACTGGCAGGTATTGGCGAGCAGAACGACGGACTGGTTTTGCGAGTTTGCAAGTTCATCATTCCGAACCAGCAGGTCTCACCTATAACCGTAAGGTTTGACACGACTATTCCAGGTGCTGGAGTTGCCAGCCTAAGTAGCATGAACTATGTGTTCAGGTCGCGAATGACAATAGCTGGTCAGTTCACACAGGTTTTGGAACTTTGGAACTGGACCACGAACAGCTACGACGCACAGACCAACGTGACGTTGTTGAACACGACGTTCAAAGACGTTTCGCTTGTACCTACGGGGAACCTGAACCGGTTCATCAATGCGAACAAGCAGATGCGTGGGCGGGTTCGGATCAAGCCGTCGGGCCCGATTGCCAATCCGAACTATTGCGCAGAGTTCGACCTCAACGCATGGAACGCAATTCCTTGATCTAGAATATCGTTCATTGGCCCCCACGCTTATTGCGTGGGGGCATTTTTGTCGATTGTGCCAAGGGACTGGCACCCTACGTGGGAGGGGAACAACTCGTATTGCTTCTTCAATTCGGTTGATTTCTAGACGTGGAGTGTTCGGGCTTGTTCAGCAATCGAGGGTTTCGGGTTGCTCGGAATTTGGTGAGTGTCTAAGCAGAATGATTACACCACCTCCCCGATGCGGTCGTTGGACATCACCGAATCAGGGTGGTAGCTTGGGACTATAGAGTTCCGCGAAGGGCTTGTTCTCGCTCGATGCTCTCGAAGAGCGCTTTGAAGTTGCCCTTGCCGAAACTCTTTGCGCCCTTGCGATGGATGATTTCGTAGAACAGAGTGGGACGGTCTGTGATCGGTTTGGTGAAGATTTGGAGCAGATACCCCTCGTCGTCACGGTCCACTAGGATTCCGAGGTCGGCCAACACCGCGATGTCTTCGTCGATTTCTCCGACACGATCGTGGAGCATGTCGTAATATGTTTTCGGAACCTTGAGGAACTCGACTCCGCGAGCCCTCAGTCTTGAAACTGTGTAGACAATGTCGTCGGTCCGCATCGCCACGTGCTGGACCCCTGCGCCTCCGAAGAACTCGAGGTATTCGTCGATCTGGGACTTCTTTTTGCCGGGAGCAGGCTCATTGATAGGGAACTTCACGCGCCCATTGCCAGATGACATCACCTTTGACATAAGCGAAGTGAAGTCAGTGGCGATGTCTTTGTCGTCGAAGCTGATAAGGTTTTGGAAGCCGAGGACATCCTCGTACCACTTCACCCAGACATTCATCTGGCCAAGCTCGACGTTGCCGACACAGTGGTCAATTTCGATGATACCGATTGGGTCGCCAGGTTGGTTTTCAGCTCTGAAACCAGGAAGGAAGTGGCCCTTGTAGTCGTCGCGGTTGATGAGGCTATGGATTGTGTCGCCGTAGATTTTTATGCTGGCGTGTCGGACTTTGCCGCCATCGTCTTCGAGCCAGGATGGTTCGTCACAGCTAACTGCCCCGCGCGATGTGGCGGCTTTCCATGCGGCGTCCACGTCGTCGACTTCGAACGAGATATCGCGGACGAAATCGCCATGGTAGGCGATCTTGTCTGCCATCGGATGTCCGGGGCGGGTCGGTGCTGAGAAAACAAGTCGTAGGTCGTTTTGTTCCAGCAGGTATCCAGCTTCGTTTTTTACTCCGGTTTCGAGGCCGTAGTAGCCGGTGATACCGAAGCCAAACGTGTGCTGGTAGTAAAAGGCGGACTGCCGGGCATTGTTGACAAGATGCCGGACATGGTCGACGCGACGGATAGGGAACGTGTCTGTGCTCATCGTTGATTCCTTGCCTTGTTGCTCGCCCCAATTTCCCTTGTGGGGAATACGGTCGATCGGGCAACGAAGAGCTAACGGATATTATATCACCCGGAGCGCGGAACCGTGTTTCGCGCTCCTGGGGAATGCGGTCGATCTGACAGGGAGATTATGATTGTTCAACGCCATTTCGATTTCAGATAGGTTAGAATCGTGGCTCGAAGAGCCTCTATGTGGTTTCGGTGAACGACAAAAGGACTTTGGTTGGAGCGTTGTGGCGACGCTTGTTGCTGTGTTTTGTTCGCATGGCCGGTTTGGGCCGGTGGTTGGTTTTGTTGTTGCCGCTGCGGCTTTCATCGGGCTCCACACTCTGATCGCGGCGTCGTTTTGGTGGGGGTAGTTTCTGTCTCCTGAGTTGTCCCCAACCGGTTTGGTGACTCACCGACCTCCCCCAAAAGCACACAATCATCGCGTTCAGGGGAGAAACTGCGACAGAATCAATTAGGAGCATCAGCCATAAGGCGTCGGTAGGATTCGAACCTTGCGGGGCTGATGGCTCCTTTTTCGACAGCGGCAAGGATGCCGCATTCGGGCTCGGTTTCGTGCTTACAGTTCTTGAATTTGCACTGGATTCCGGCGAACTCTGGGAAGTAGGACGAGACATCGACCTTGGTGAGGTCTCGCATTCCGAAGCTCCTGATGCCGGGAGTGTCGATCAGTATCGTTCCGTCCTCCAATCTATGTAGCGATGAGGCCGTGGTGGTGTGGGTTCCTCGACCGTAGACTTCGCTCACCGCACCTACCCGCAAGTTCGCCTCGGGTTTTAGGGAGTTGACGAGGCTCGACTTTCCGACCCCGCTGTGGCCGACAAAAGCGCAAGTTTTGCCTCGGATCGCTTCGCGAAGTTCGGACTCTGATCCGACGTTCAACGCGGAGCAGGTGACGACCGTCAGGCCCAATTCTCTATAGGGCTGCAGGGCGTCCAGTTCGTGAGGGTCAGTCAGAAGGTCGATCTTGTTGACACAAACCACAGGTTTTGCGCCGCCTTGTTCGATCGCGACGAGATAGCGGTCGATCAGCCTGGGGTGAAATGGAGGAGACACGACTGACACGACGATGACGATGATGTCGATGTTGGCCACGATCACACGTTCGCGAGTCGCCTCGTGAACATCTGGTCGGGAGAGTTTTGTCCGTCTCGCTTCGAGGGCGACGACTCCCCAATCTTCGCTCGGACCCTGGCCGACGGTGGCGACATCGCCGACGACGACGGTGTGACTGAGGAGTCGAGCCCAAATGGTTTCTCCTTCACATTCGACCGTGCAGGTTTGAGACGTGACCGCAACAACTGTGCCGGTGGCAAGTCGCTTTGAAGCGGCGAATTCACGTTGGTCTTTGCGCAAAATTCGCTCGATCCATGTGTCGAGAGGCGTGAGAGTCTCTTCTCGTTTGCCCTTCGAGCGCTCACGAAGGTGCTTTGCGCGGGTGACGAGTTGGGTGACCTGGTCTTTGTCGAGGTGCGACAGTTGTGTCGCCATCTGTTGTGAGATTTGGTTTTTCAATTCTGGTGTTTTGTTCTGCTATGGGCACTGTTTTGCCGGTGACGCATTGAACTCCAGACTTCTCGAACCTCTTGATCAGGCGAGGAATTTGGAGTTTAGTCGAGTTTCAAATCTGGTTTGTTTCATTCGCTTTCCTCCGTTTTTTGGGTGTCTTTGCACCCGCAATTCCTATTATCGCACAATCTGCGTCTTTTTACACATCACGACTTGGTTTTTTCACCCGTGACATGAGTTCCGCGAAGTGTATTTGCACGTGGACTCGATCTTCCAACCTCAATTTGAGCCGAATTTGGGTGACGTGGTCTTTGACCGTGTCATATCGCAGGCCCGTTTCGGCGCAGATTTCTGCATTGGTCTGCCCTTGGCCGATCAAATAGGCGACGTCCATTTCCCGCTCCGTCAGAGTAAGGGGCTTGTCCATCGACTTTCGCCGTGAGGCTCCCGAACCTCTTTTGTTCACGAACGGGGCGTCTTTGGGCGGGTTGTCAACGACCAATTCCTCGATCTGGTTGACCAACCTGCGGGGAACCAACATCCAGGTCACGTCTTCGTCGTTTGGCATCCGGCTGACATTTTACCCGCCACGTCTCAAATCTAGGATAGACTTGAACTCTCTATGTCCAACTTTGTGACTTTGCCGCGAGACTCAAACCAAGCTTTGGGGATTGGTCAATTCGCGATTGATTTTATAGCAGGGAGTTTGGGGAGTGGACCTTCTCAGCCCGTCTTGGACCGAACTTTACTTTTCCACACAGATGCCGTTCTTTGCGGACTTTCTGCTCTTGCGTTGCAGTGTAACGCGCCAGTCGTCTTGCGAAACGAGGCCCTGGGATATCAGTGCGGCGATCCCACGAAATCGGCGTTTGTGTTCGGCTCGAACCAACAGGTTTGGGCGGAAAAAGCTATCTTGGCGAATTGCGCGGCGGTGCGCGAGTGGGACAGCAATGGCACGAATTTCGGATATCGGCCATCGCTGGGGCACAACGCTGGAGAATTTGGGCACAACGACTTTTATCCAGTGGTCATTGCAGCTTGTCAGCAGATGGAGCTTGGCGGTGGAACGGCAATTCGGGCGATGGTCTTGCTT
>Ga0163144_10027780_pt1 | contig 10940 bp, 8 predicted proteins | sample OliLak19BULKMAT1_FD_123175 | JGI IMG/M metagenome (GOLD analysis project Ga0163144, IMG submission 123175) | Freshwater microbial mat bacterial communities from Lake Vanda, McMurdo Dry Valleys, Antarctica - Oligotrophic Lake LV.19.BULKMAT1 | ecosystem: Environmental > Aquatic > Freshwater > Lake... | reverse complement strand
GAGTAGCGGCCTGCCGGCCGCCACTTCCACAGTCTGCACAAGGTCTCGTTTAAAGGGTGCTACGTTTTTGGACCGCCGCTCGGCCCCCGCCCACCGCTCCGGTTTTCGACCGCCGTTTACAGCACTCCAAGCGCACCGCGCAAATCTCTCCGCCCCAGCCATTCTCACGGGCTAACAACGGAGTGAACGGTTACGCTGGGGGCACTGTATTAGGTTTTCAGGCGGGTGTTTTTGAAGTGCTCACCCCCCGGGTGGTTTTCAACTGCTCAATGACATTTTATATGCGCACCTTGGCGCGAAGCGTCAGCTTGATTTATTCTGCGCATCAAGTATTTCTCCGATTTTACGGACGAGCGCACTTGCAGAAAAGGGCTTTTGGACGAAAAAAATTTTGCATCCTGACAGTTTTTCTTGATCGATGTTCGAATAGCCCGACATTAAAATAGTTTTTATCGCAGGAAAGAGAGATTGGACCCGCTCACTCAATTCTATTCCATTCATTTTTGGCATCACCCCATCTGTAATCAAAAGTGCAATCCTACCCCTTGAATTTTCTATGATTTTCAGAGCATCCACTCCATTGCCCGCAGTAATGATATTATACCCGTGTTGCTCCAAAATTTCTCGGGTGAGTTCGCGGACCGCATCATCGTCCTCCACCAGCAGAAGGGTCTCTTTCCCACGCGCAATAGCGGGCAGCGCATTGCTCGATATAGGGCTAGATATTTTTTCATTCGATAATTGCAAATACACTTTAAAGGTCGTCCCGTGGTTAACTTTGCTATATACGTCTATGTGCCCTTTGTTTTGCTTTACAATACCAAAAACTGTCGCCAGCCCTAGTCCGGTGCCTTTGCCGACTTCCTTCGTCGTAAAAAAGGGTTCAAAAATGCGTGCTTTTACCGTCTCATCCATTCCGACACCTGTGTCGCTTACAGAAAGCATGACATAGCGGCCTGGCATTACATCGCAGTAATTGCGAACGTGCTCATCGGACAATTCCACATTGCAGGTTTCAATAGCTAGCGTGCCTCCATTAGGCATTGCATCACGAGCATTGACGACTAAATTAAGAATGACTTGCCCGATCTGGCCCGGATCAGCCAGCACCGCGCCAAGCGATGGCGCAAGGGTTGTCTCAAATGAGATGTTCTCTGGGAGTAGTCTCTGCAGCATCATTTCCATTTCTAAGGTTATCGCGTTCAAATCTAGAATTCCTGGTTGCATCGGCTGTTGACGGCTGAATGCCAAGAGCTGGCGAGTAAGCTTTGCGGCACGTTCACCAGTCTTGTTGATTAAACGCAGTCCCTGCAGAATATTTTCGTCAAGATTGTGCTGCATGAGCAGCTGGCAGTGGCCATTGATTACCGTCAGCAAATTGTTAAAGTCGTGGGCGACTCCGCCGACGAGCAATCCGAATGCTTCAAATCGAGAAGCCTGTTGAAGTTGATTCTCCATTCGCTTTCGCTCAGTGATGTCTCGCAGTGTTGCGGTGTAAATTGTACGACTCCTGTGCTCCAATCTAGAAAAAGATGCTTCGACCGGAAATTCTTCGCCATTTGATTTTAAGCCTATGATGTACCCGAATTGTCCCATAAGCCTCGTCGTCGCACCCATAAAATTTAATTCACAGACGTTTTTTAAATGATCCGGTCGAAAACGTTCCGGAATTAAAATATCCAGCGATCTTCCAAGCACCTCCGGCTCTTTGTATCCAAACATTTTCTGTGCGGTTGCGTTGAACAACACAATTCGTTGTGCTTCGTCAATGGTTACAATTCCGTCCATCGAAGAATTGATGATGCCAGCTAGCCGCTCTTCTGCCAGTTTACGGTCTGTTATATCGAAATGAGTGACGACTAGTCGCACCGGCCCTTCGCCCGGAAATCGAGTGACACTTTCCGCAAACCATCTTTTTTTCTTGGGGGAGTGGCAAGGGTATTCATAGGCAAACGACTTTAGATCGCCCCGGGACACCGCTCGGATTGCCTCGGCCAGTGTCACTGCAGCGGACGATTCGTCACCAACTACTGCGTCGCACACTGCGAGATAGTTGGCACCTTCGCATGCGTTTCCACGCAAGGGTGGATTGGCGGCGGCAAAATCGCGCCAGGCCTTGTTGACCGCTATAATCGTTCCAGAGTCATCCAGGATGGCAATATTTGCCGGCAATGCGTCCAACGTGGCTTGCGCGAAACGCGAAGATTGTCGCAGTGCCTTTTCGGCGCGCTTGCGCGCGGTGATGTCACGCACGATTTTCGACGCGCCGATGATCTGGTCGGTGCTGCCATGGATAGGCGAAATAGTCACCGAAACTTCTATGTGCCGGCCGTCTTTCGCCATGCGCATCGTTTCAAAATGATCCACGGTTTTCCCCGCTTTGATTTGCGCCAGAATCTCCAACTCTTCTCCCAGCTTCTCCGGCGGAAACAGCCGCGTCACGGACTGTCCGATGATTTCCGCCGCCGCGTAGCCGAAAAGTTTTTCCGCGCCGTGATTCCAGGTAATGATGATGCCGTTCAGGTTTTTGCTGATGATGGCTTCGTCGGAGGATTCGACGATGGCCGCGAGCCGGGCCTGCGCGGCCTCCGACTGTTTGCGTTCAGTGATGTCCACCGCCACTATGCGGCATTCCTGACCATTGGCGGAGAGATCGCCCTCGATTCTCACGGTGCGCTGCGGCGGGTCTTTTCCCACCAGTTCCACCTCGCAGGTTTGCCGGGCCTGGGCTGCGAAGATCTGCTGGAGGAATATGTTGAATGTGGGCCGATCTGCCTCGGCCACAAAGGCAGCGAAGCGTTTGCCCGTCAACCGTGCGCGCTCAAGACCCAGCAGGCGCGTACAGGCCAAATTAGTACGGGTTATCACGCCATTGCGATCCAGCGTGGCATAGCTCACCGGGGCGAAGTCGTAGAGGTCGGTGTAGCGCGCCAACCCCGCTTCCACCTCCAACTGCGAGTCCCTCAGTTCCTCGTTCTGCATCTCCAGTTCAATTTGGTGGACTTGCAGTTCGTGGAGGAGCCGCTCGTTCTCTGCCACTGACCTCTGGCCGCTGGCCGCTGACTTCTGGTCCTTCAGGCGCGCTTCCGCGCGGCGGCGGAGTTCGGCGGCGGCGGTGGTGGTGGCTGGGTCCGGTTTCACAGCTTGCGCTCCTTCGCTGTTTTCAAATCGGCCTTCGACTGGCGCAGTTCCGTCGTCTGCGCGGTGAAGCGTTTTTCCAACACGGCCTGCGCTTTCTGTAACACGCCTTCCAACGTCTTGGCCGTATCCAGCTCCGCCGTCTGGCTGGTGAAGCGGCTTTGCAATACCGCCTGCGCCTCGCGCAGCGTCGCTTCCAGCGCCTTGCTCACGCTGATGTCCACAAAGGTGATCACCACGCCGTCAATCCGGTTGTCCTGCGTGCGGTAGGGCATGATGCGCACCCGGAACCAGTGCGCGGGACCGGCGGTGACCTTGCACTCATGGAAGATGAGGGTGCGCAGCACCTCATTCGCATCGGCTGCGAACGCCGGGTAGTCGAGCGTGGTGACGAGGTCGGTGATGGGGCGGCCGATGTCGCCGGTGATCAGCTTGATGATGCTGGTGACCTGGGTGGTGAAGCGCCGCACCTTCAGTTCTCCGTCCAGAAACAGCGTGGCGATATCGGTGCTGTTGAACAGGTTATTCAGGTCGTCGTTGCTCAGCGAGAGCTCGTCCATCTTGGCCATGAGCTCGTGGTTAACGGTCTGCAGTTCCTCGTTCATGGACTGCATCTCTTCCTTGGAGGTGGTGAGTTCCTCATTGGTGCTCTGCAACTCCTCGTTGGTGGACTGGAGTTCCTCGTTGGTGGATTTGAGTTCCTCATGGGAGGTCTGCATCTCTTCGCGGAGGGTCTGCCGTTCCTCGCGGGACTGTTGGAGTTCCTGGGTCAGGGCGGCCAGCCGGGCGGCGTGGACGCCGGCCTGCTCGGCCTTGCCGGGCGCTTTCGTGGCGAGCGGGGTAGCCCCCTCGGTAAAGACGATCAGCACCAACCCGCGCAACACCGCCGGCTCGGTCAGCGGCTGGATGGTGATGTCCACGGTCTGCGTGGCGCCGTTGGTCCCCACTGCCAAACCCTTCAGCGTGAGGGTGGTTTTCTGCCGGACCGCCTTGATGAAGACTTCGTTCAACGCGAAGCTCAGCCCCGCGCGGGCCATGGCGAAGAGGTTCAAGTTGGCTTTGCCCACGGCTGGCTCGAGGTATTTGCCGGTCTTGCCGCTGACAAAAACCAGGTCGCCCTGCTGGGTGGTCAGCACCGCCGCCGGGGAAAAGTGCTGGAGCAGCAGGGTCTCGGTGAGCGCCTGGAGGTTGAGCTCGGAGGGCAGCGCCGGGGCCGCCAGCTTGGCCATCAAGGCCGCATCGGCGCGCGGGCGGTCAAACGTGGTGGGGAATTCAACCAGGTCCGCGCGTGGGCCGGCGTCCTGCCGCCGGTAGAGCCGCGTTTTGCCGGGCAGCGCGGCAAAGAGCTCGGTGGCGGCCCCGATGGTCTCCGAGTTGCCCAGCACGAGGAGGCCGCCGGGGTTGAGGCTGTAATGGAACAGCGGCAGGAGTTTTTTCTGCAAGTCCGCCTCGAGGTAAATGAGCAGGTTGCGGCAGGTCAGCACGTCGAGCTTGGTGAAGGGCGGGTCCATGACCAGGTTTTGCGGGGCGAAGATGACCATTTCGCGAATCTCTTTGTTGACCCGGTAGCCGCGCTCCTCCTGCACAAAGCACTGGCCCAGGAGCGGCTCCGGGACATCGGCGGCGATGTTGGCCGGATAGGTGCCGGTGCGCGCCGCATCAATGGCGTCCTTGTCCAAGTCGGTGGCAAAGATCTGCAACGAATAGTGGGCGGCGGGTTTCAGTTGCGCCAACACTGTGCGGAAGACGATGGCCAGCGAGTAGGCTTCCTCGCCCGTCGAGCAGCCGGTGACCCAGGCGCGCAGGACGCCGCCGTTGGGGTTGGCGGCCAGGAGCGCCGGGATCGCTTCGGTTTTCAACTGCTCCCACACCGGCGGGTCGCGGAAGAAACTGGTGACGCCGATGAGCAGTTCCTTTAAGAGCAGCGCGGCTTCCGGGGGATTCTCGCGCAGGAAGCGCACATAGTCGGCGATCTTGGCCAATTGGTGCAGGCCCATGCGCCGCTCGATGCGGCGGTAGATGGTGCTCTTCTTGTAGAGCGAAAAATCGTGCCCGGTCTGCGCGCGCAGGAGGATGACGACCTTCTCCAAGGCGCTCTGATCGGTGTCCGCCCGGCTCAGGTCGGTCTTGGCGATGAGGAGCGGGATGTGTTGGAGATAGGCGACGATCTTGCCCGGCAGCTCTTCCGCCGGGGCGACGACGTCAGCCAGGCCGGAGTCAATCGCGCTGCGGGGCATGCCGTCGAACTTGGCCGAGGCCGGCGCCTGCACGAAGACCGCGCCGGCTTTCTCCTTGATGGCGCGCAAGCCCAGCGTGCCGTCGGAGCCCATGCCCGAGAGGATGACGCCGAGGCTGCGCTCCTGCTGGTCGGCGGCGAGGGAGCGGAGAAAGTAATCAATGGGCAGGCGCAGGCCCCGGGGCGCGGCGGGTTCTAGTAGGTGCAGCACGCCGTGGAGAATGGAGAGATCGCGGTTGGGCGGGATGACATAGACGTGGTCCGGCTCGACCTTCATGCGGTCCTTGATCTGGAGGACGGGCATGGGGGTGGCGCGCTGAAGCAGTTCAACCATGATGCCCTTGTGGGTCGGGTCGAGGTGCTGAACGACGACGAAGGCGAGGCCGCAGGCGGGCGGGACGTGCTTGAGGAATTGTTCCAACGCCTCCAGTCCCCCGGCGGAAGCGCCAATGCCGACGATGGGGAATGCGCGATCAGCGCCGCTCTGCACGCTCTCCGCGACTAAAGGCGTGGCTGTTTGTGACGCACGAGGAGACACTTTCCTGCCGCGCGCTGGTGTGGGCTTCTTCTTCATCGATCGGTGTTCCGGGAGTCAGCGCAAGACATGTCTTCGACGGATGGTAACGTACTATTTGTCCTGCTTCAGTTGGAAGTGGTGTAAGGCCTCAAAGCGACCGACGGCTACCCCGCTATCAATAATGCCATTTTACCAGTCGGACAGTCGGGAATGCCGACTTCAAAGTCAAGACGTGCAGCAGGACTTGCCATTAAGGCTCTAACATCGTCAGGCAAAGGTGAAGGCGGCGCATATACCTTTGCCAACTTTACATGGGCGGAGGCCGAGACATTGAATAGACTGCAACATATGTTTGCCAGTTCCTGGAAATTTTCAAGTAGATTGTCTGCAATCTGGCCGCTCTTTACGCTTTCCTTCGCAATATCCGGAGAAATCATGGTCAGCGCGGCTCCAGTATAGCAGGCCAGTCTTAAATCCCAGACAACTATCGCACCTAGTTTCTGGCTATCGCTAAAGGCGTAGACCGAAACCAAATCACTTCCATTTTGACCCTTCAGAGAAGTCGGGCCCCCAACGTTCACAGTCACTTCTTTGCCGATAAGCTCCGAGAGGCATTTCGCAACCGCTGCCGTGTCTGGCGCAGGAAAAAAGGGATTGACTCCCGATAATATTGGGGCAATTGCTTTAGCAAGGGATGATTCCGAGACGGATGCCTTCACGACTGCAGTTTTCTTGGCGCCAGATTTCTCGGCGTCAGGCTTCATGGTGTTAGACGAAGCCGCAACAGGCTTCGCAGTGCCTGGTTTTGCGATGACGGGCGATTGAACTTTTGTAGCTGATGAATTATCGGATGCGCTGGCAGGACTTACATGGGGCAGTGGCGCAGTAGCAGGAGTTTCGGCTGGTTTGCGTACGATTTCCAATATATCCACCCCCATGCCCATGGACTGGCCCAGATTGGATCCGTCGTCGAACCATCTTACAACGCCATATGTTAAAAATCCTTCGCTATGACCCGGAGGCCTTAGCTTAAATTCAATGTGCGAATTCTCAATAAAGATTGAATCCGTCTCCAAATAAACGCCGACCTTGATTTCCGCAGCATCCACAGCGAGCTGTTTCAAGCGTGCGTCCGCGGAATGCAATTTTAAATCCGAAAAGCATTCATTCCGAATCAAATGATAAATGGGTCTCGTATCAAGCATGGGATATCATTCCGCATACCTTATCAGCCCGTTGAAAAATCCTGTTCCGCCTGAATCTTCCCGCTAAACGCCTGGCTGTTCAGGCGCTTGGCGGGCGTACACCTGCATTTATCAACGGGCTCTTATGCGACGAAAGCACTCAATGTGTTTTTAAAAGTATCCGCAGTAAACGGTTTGGCGATTAGAAAAAGCGCGCCAGCATCGGACGCGATCTTACGCATTTCCGGGGTTCCTTCAGAGGTAATAAATCCAAACTTAACCGTAGAGCCTGCTTTCCGGAGCGCCTCGAGCAATTGGATGCCGGTCAATTCAGGCATGTTCCAATCGGAAAGCACAAGATCTGGCGCCGAGGCCAGAATCGCTTTCAACGCTTCCGAGCCATTGGACGCTTCTTCAAAGGCATGGTCTACAAACCCCGCCTGCCGAAGTGTGCGCTGCACGATCAGGCGCATGGCCTTGCTGTCGTCAACAATGAGAATTCTCATAATCAGGCGTACCTCCTGCTAATTTCCTCAACAGATTGAGCAACTTTGGCGCGCCACTGTGCAAAGCCTTCCAAAGAAATGCCCATGCGCTCCCGCACGCTATCGTAATCCGAAGCTTGAATGTCTGCGCCACCAGTTCCAGTGCCGATCAACTTGGCAATGATATTAGACAGATACACAATATCGCAAAGAGGATCAGCGTCTACGCCATTTAATATGATTTGATGGTTAGTTATCCCCTTCACAATGGGCTCCGGAAGCATCCAGTGCTGCGCGATCAATCCTCCCAATTCACCGTGGTGAACACGCAGGACTTCCGATTCAGCCGTGAGCGGGTCCACACCACTTTGCTGCGCGCTTTTGATAATGCCTAATATTTCCGGATTTAAAAACTGTGCCATCAGCTGCTTTCCAATGTCGTGCAGCAGTGCGGCAGTGAACGCCGCATGGGGAATGGCGATCTTAGAAAAAGCGTTCGCAGCTTCAGCGGCCGCAGCGGCTGCAATTGAATGCCTCCAAAGTTCTCCTTCCGGAAGGCCATATTCTGGCACAGCACGCTTCATTTGTCCCTTGACGTTGAATGAAATGGCCAATGAAAGAATTGTCCCCATTCCAAGGCGCATCACCGCGTCATTAATTGTTGATATTGGAGTTCGGCTTGCAACTGCCGCTGAATTTGCAATTCGCAATAGATGCAAGGTTAATGCTTGATCGAATTTAATCACGCCTACCACTTCTTTGATATTAGTATTTTCAATGCTAACCAACGCAGCTAAACGCGTTGAACTGGGAGAAAGCGGCTGCAATTCGTAGGCGCTGCGAATAAGTGCGTCCAAGTCGATCATTTTGATTCTTTCTTAAGAATACGAACCCGCAATGGCAACTCACCACACATGAAGGCGCAATTATGAATGTCCTTGCTGGAAGAAATCGCGAATTTGAATTCACGACCTCGCGCAACCATCGGCAGGGATAATTGGGAGGGCCCTGGAAGTATTGATTTAATATTGCCGCCGACCATGTTTGCAAGCTCGCCGAATGCGTCTTGTATTTCCGCATCCGTTGTTTCTCCAATTTCTGTTCCAAACATTGCGGCAGCGCAACGCTGCGCAAGAGTCGTCAGGCATTCCAGAATTACAGAACCTTCCCACGCACCGATAATATGCACGCAAGAAATCACATATTCGCCGTCCTTTTTTAACGCCGTTTCGCGAGGAACTGGCACCAGTTCGAGATTCAAAGTGGACGACCAGACGCCTTGGGTGATTTCAACGATGATTCCGTCAGTAAGCGACATGCAATCCTCCTATTTAACCTTGTAGCAAAACGTTTTTTCCAGTGGACTGCGTACGTATGCATCATCCAAATTGAAGGTGGTTTCGGCGCCTCCCAAATAAAGATATCCATCCGCACTCAAAACACGCCGAATATTTGCCAGTATGCTCTTTTTCATGTCCGTATTAAAATAAATGAGAACGTTGCGCATGAAAACAACATCCATTTTGGGAAACACGGGCCATGGCTCGATCAGGTTCATTTTACGAAATTCGATCATTTTCCGAATGTCGTCCTTGACCTGCCAGTTCAAATCCGACTTCTGAAAATACTTCAACAGATATTTGACAGGAAGGCCCCGATTGACTTCAAAATGGCTGTACCTGCCTTCACGGGCTCGATCTAGAATTTCACCGGAAAGGTCGGTGGCTATGAAATTGATTGTCCACTCTTTCAGCACCGGAAACTGTTCGCGAAGCAGCATGGCGACAGAATAAGGTTCCTGACCGCTGGAACTCGCTCCACACCAGATATTCAGTTTTCGCTCAGCCTTGCGTTTTTCAATAAGTTCCGGCACGATGCTATTCGTAAATCCTTCAAACAACGACATGTCTCTAAAAAAAAACGTTTCGTTAGTCGTCATTACATCAACAATTTTTTGGTGCAACCGGCTCTTGGCATCCATTCGCAGTTGCAGAACCAGATCTCCAATGGAACTAATTTTCTCCTGCCGAAGAAGAGGACTCAGTCGAGCGTCGAACAAGTATTCTTTGCCTTGTTCCAGAATGATGCCAGACCCCTTTTTTACAAGGGCACAAAGATAAAGAAAGTCAGTTGCGTCAATGGCCATAGCAATCACACTTAAACCTCTCTAGCGCCCTTTAAAATCCTAAATAAATCAGTACAGCGAAGAAAAAGTTATGCGCGCATGAGACCTACGGACTCTTTTACTTTTCTCACAATTTCTGGACCAATCATCGACAATGGGAGTATTTTTTGGGCCAAGCCAGCTCTTGCGACATAGCCCGGCATGCCCCACACAACGCTGGACGCTTCGTCCTGAGCGAGAATTAGCCCACCCGCTTGCGAAATGGATTCGCACCCCCGCAAACCGTCCTGCCCCATGCCGGTTAGCACTACGGCCAACGAGTGAGCGCCATACACTTCGGCTACAGATCGAAATAGCACGTCCACTGCAGGGCGACAAGAATTCTCAGGAGGCTTTTGATGAGTAGCTATGCGGACTTTACCATTGTTCTTTTCCACGATCATATGAAAGTCGCCGGGGGCGATCCAAGCACTACCTTTTGTTAAGGTCTCGCCTGCCACCCCCTCTTTGACGGGAATTGCCGACTTTTTAGATAGCCGCTCGGCCAGCAGTTTGGTAAAGAGTGGCGGCATATGCTGAACGATCACTATGGGGACCGGAAAATCGGCAGGAATGCTAGGCATTAAATCTGCCAGCGCGTTGGGCCCTCCCGTTGACACTCCGATCGCAACAATTTTCAGAGCACCTCGAATTGCGACGTTCGAGAGCGTTAACGTAGAAACGGGCCTGGACACCGGACGAGCAACCAGTGTGTTAGTGGGCTCCTTTTTCTCTTCAACGCCTACGATTTTAACACAAAAAGCCTTGATCTTGGGAATCAAGCTCTCACGAATCCGCATTATCGCTTCGTTGACGCTACCGACGTTAGCTGGCTTGGTTACGTAATCATTCGCACCCAGAGACAGTGCTTCAAATGTCGCCTCGCCACCACGTTCCGTGAGCGTACTGAACATAATCACAGGAAGCGACGGATATTTCTTCCGCAGTTGGGTCAATGTCTCAAAGCCGCTCATATCCGGCATCTCGATATCCATTGTCACCAGATCTGGATTGACCTGCTCGATTTTGGCAAGAGCGATTCGGCCATTGGCCGCAGTACCCGCGATTTCAATCTGGGAATCCAAGGACAGAACTTCCGAGACGATCTTTCGGATTACCACTGAATCGTCCACAATTAGAACCCGAATTTTGCGCATAGCTCAGCCTCTAGGGTTGCAGCATTTTTAGTCCAGAGGACAGAGACAAGTCCTCGGCG
>Ga0163144_10027776_pt1 | contig 10940 bp, 11 predicted proteins | sample OliLak19BULKMAT1_FD_123175 | JGI IMG/M metagenome (GOLD analysis project Ga0163144, IMG submission 123175) | Freshwater microbial mat bacterial communities from Lake Vanda, McMurdo Dry Valleys, Antarctica - Oligotrophic Lake LV.19.BULKMAT1 | ecosystem: Environmental > Aquatic > Freshwater >... | reverse complement strand
CCGTAGATAAACAAACACCGCAGGTCCTCATTGAGGCGCGTATTGTTGAGGCCAGTGAAGAGTTCACTCGCAGCCGTAACTTTGCTTGGCAGGCAGGATCTACTTTGGGAGATGCTGGCGAGGGCGGAAGCTTGAACGTGGGTGGGGCTACAGTTCAAGGACCTATCTCGAACACGTCTCTCATCAATTTAAGGCAGGCAAATTTAGGAGGCATCAACATCGTGGACGCCTTTCTGAGAATGTCTGAGTTTGAATCATTGAGCCGTACTATTGCCAGTCCTCGCGTTACGGTGCTTGCCAATGAACAAGCCACAATTGCTCAGGGTGAAAAGAGAAGAGTGGGATCAACAGATGAGAACAACAATGCTGTGGTGAACTTCATCGACGTGTTTACGGAACTCAAGGTGACTCCTCAGGTCACCTCCGATGGCTTTGTCATTATGGACTTGGATTTGAAAAGAGATATTCCAGACGGTGATAACGTGGGTTCTCGTTCTGCAAAAACTAAGATGATTGTTGAAAGCGGCAAAACAGCCGTGATTGGCGGACTCTTCACTTTGGACAATCGCGAAGAAGAGACTGGGCTTCCTTTCCTTCGCAAAATCCCAATCTTCGGAAATCTATTTAAGAACGATGTCTCCAGCGAAAAAAAATCAACCGAACTTTTGATGTTCATCTCGCCTCGAGTGATCAACGCCGATCGTTCGCAGGTCATGGGCACCTCCAGCGTGGGGGACGGCGACTTCTCTTCCTCGGTTTCCGAAATTCCTACCGGCGCTCGCTAAGCGTGATGTCAAACGATTGGCTGCGCGCTTTGTCATGATCCGTTAGAATCAAGACATGCTTTTCCTTTGGATTCTTCAATTGCTTATCGATGTTCTCTTGGTGGGACTTGGAGTCTCTTATGTTGTGCAGAAGCGACGTCTTCTTCGACTCGAAGCAGATCTTCATCGCAGCCTTATGGATTTGAAAGAAAGCCGCTCTGCTTCTTTGGGGGCAGGGGTGACGGCACAAAGCGCCCCTCTACTTAATACTCCTTTGGGATCAGCAACCTCGACACTTTCCGAACGTGTGAACACTCAGCAGCAAGATAGAAACGCGGGGATTCATTCCTCATCTTCAACTTCGCTAAGTGTTACGGCCAGATACACATTGGCTCAAAAACTAATAACCGACGGAGTTGGTCTTTCTGAAGTCGCTCGTAAGAGCGGGATCAGTGAGACTGAGCTTTCACTTCTAAGAAAATTCACCCAGGCTCCAAAGAAAAATTACGAAGCGCATTAACCGCGGCGCGGCTTAGCGGCGTCTAAGTGATGAGGGGACAGAAAAAGAAGGGTTGACACGTACCCGCCCTCTGACTAGATGCGTAATAATGTTATCTTGGATACCAGAAGGTCAGGAGTGGACGGTGATTGCGGTGATACTACTCGCCCCATTCGCTACCGAATTGCTGACTAAGTTGTTGAGTTTATACAGGAATAAGTCTTTGGAGAGAGCAAAAGCTCAGCCTAAAGAGTCGAATTCCTAGGGCTTTAAACAGGTACTTAGCAAGTTTTTTCTGAATCCCCTTGAAAACAGGGGGGTCGGGTGGCTAGAAGGATGAAGCGTTGCGAAAAAGATTTTTCGACGCTTAAGCCGTAAAAAGGTAATGAAGCCTGAAAAGGCCTCAGAAGGACAAAAGAGATTCAAAGAAGCCAGTTCCAGAGAGATTTAAAACCTAGAGGAATTAAAACCTAGAGGAATTAAAACCGAGAGGGAACTGTTTCGAAGGGGGAAAGTTATGAACGAAGGGAAAAACATGGAAGTTACAGGAGTTCAAAATAACGCGAACAACAACCTTGGCGGAACTCAGCTTCAAGAAGCTAATACCGTCAACAATGCAGAGCTCACAGCTCGTAGCACAAATGTAAAAGTCATTAAGCGTTACCAGAACCGCAAGCTCTATGACACTCATCAGAGCTGCTATGTAACTCTAGATGAAATCGCAGACATGATCATGCGTGGTGAGGATGTTGTAGTTGTGGATAACCGCACTAAAAAAGACATCACATCAAGCACTTTGACTCAGATCATTTTCGAAAAACAAAAACGCTCCAAAACTGTGATACCTGTGAGTGCACTTCGCGATATCATTCAAGTTGGTGGCGGAACATTCTCTGGATTCTTGGCTAAAACAGCTGACTCTGGAACAAGTGTTTTGAGTAAAGCAAAAGCTGATCTTGAGAAAAGCTTTGCACCTGAAGAAAATATTCGCGGAGCTTTCTTGGTTACTCAGCGCGCTGCTGAAGACCTTCGTCGCGCAATCGACGAAAAAGCTCAGACTTCTGGATTGAGCCGTGAAGCGATGAACGCAACACAGGTTCAACTTCAAAATCTTAACAGCCAACTCTCAAACCTTGAGAAGTTGATTGAAGTTTTTGAATCACGTTCTTTGAACGCGTAAGTCGAAAAGTTAATCTGAATTCAAAAGCCTCGAGCTGAAAAGCTCGGGGTTTTTTTGTTTTTCCAGCCTTGGGAAAACGTCCTTAAACACGCTCTGTTCTCGTGTGATTAAATTTTTTGTTCTGAGATGAGTTTATTGAGTTCGTTGAGAGCTTCTGTGTTGTCGTTCTTGAGCAGAAGGTCTCGGGTGCGAAGGGAGCGTTCGTTTTGTTTGCTGAGGTGGCTTTGAAGCACGTCTATGGCTTGGTTGTAGCTTTGTTCTAGGGATTGGAACTCGTCGTGGCGACGGAGTTTGATCTTTTGAAAGTTAAGGCCTCGGGAGAGGTCTTGAAGTTTGCGACGAAAAGCGTAGATAGGCCCTGCTATGCGTTGAGTGTAGAGGACCCCCAAAACAAACATAGCTCCGACGAAGAGAGTCCAATTGATGACCATTCCCGTGGAAAGGCTGCGAAACTCCCAGCGGAGTTTGCTGACCATCTCGGGCATTTGGATAAGGGCGCTTTGAATGAGCATTTCGTAGGAGAGCTTGATGAAGAAAAGTGAGATGCCTGTGAAAAGGGCAAAGAGCAATCCAGAAAGAAGACAGAGCTTGAGTGTGAAGCGGTACTGGAAGTCTTTTTCTATGAGAATCTTTTTGCGGCGTCGGTGGGTGGCCGTTTTGGGTGCAGTACTCATGTCGGTGGACACTCCTCCAGTCCTGCAGCGGTAGCGTGAAGCTTCGCCAGGAAGTGATACACATATCTTCCATCAAGTTCTTCTCTAGGGCAATGCTCTCGGATTTTGGGGAAAGGGCGTGATGAGCAGTCATCGCCTGTCATTTCGCGCATGGCCTCAAGTGCCCCGCCGGGTTGGTTGAGATTTTTCCATTGAGCTTCGGGACCTAATTTTTCATGGAGACGGATAAAGCCGCCGACGGGGAGTCCGTCGATCATGTAGAGAGTGGGTTCGCCAGCAACGCGACTGTTGGGGTCTTGGGGGTTGGCTAGGTAGTTGAGGGCAGTGGGGATACCTTCTTGGAGAATAATGTCGGAAATGGGCACGGCTTCTTTGCCTTTGCGCATCTTGTTTTTGTCGGATCGATCAAGAGATAGGATTTCTTCAGCGTCGCGAATTTGAAGCACGCCCATGCCGTAAGTACCGGCGTTGTTTTTGACAAACAGTGCGGGGTCCTCGGGAATGTTGCGTTCTTTGTATTGGATACGAAGTTGGCTGAGGACACGTTCGGCCTCTTCGGCGAGACGATGGCGGTCGGCTTCGTTTTCGACGTTGATTTCTGTGACTGTTGAGGAGAGCGCTTCAAAATACCAAGGATCAAAGAAATCAAAATTCTTTGAGATAATTTTTAATAGGCCTGAAATGATTTCAAAGTGCTTGCTCTTGCGGCGTCGGTACCATCCGAGAGAGGGGCTGGGAAAAGTAGGGAGTGAAACGCCCTCTAAAAACTTGGGGAGTCCTCCACTCAAATCGTGGTTGAGGATGAGAGCTTCGGCTCCAGCGAGCGCTTCTTCTACCGGCAGATAGTTGAGCTCGTAACCATTTTTTGTCTTGAGGCTCCATGCTTTGGGGATGGGAGGTCCAGACCAGGCGAGGCGAGGTTTGGCTCCAGCTCCTTCGAGAATACGTAAAATTCCTGCAAGGTTTTCGAGATAGCCCGCATTGTTGGTGTGAGCTTCGGGAATAATGGTGATGTTCCATGGGGCTGATTTAAGGAGTTTTGCTGATAGAAACTGAGCCATGCGGGTGGACGCTCTTTCTCGGTCTGCATCGATAAGAAGGTTGAATCCCGCGGGGAAGAGATTGACGTCAACGGCGCACACTTTCCATCCAGCATCGCGAATGTCCATCGAAGAGTAGATCGGGTATCCGCAGGACGATGTTTGTTCTCTTAATACAGATAGAACAGGATCGAGTTGTGCGTTTAGTTCTTTGAAAACAGCGTCGGCTTTACAGTTTCCCATTGTGAGATGAGTTCCTTTCAAAGGTGACTGAGTGTGCTGAGGTTCATGTTGGAGTTGGAGAATCGAGGAAGACGTGCCGAGTTTTGGGCGTAGTTTTGAATGTCTTTTTCGACCGATTGAATGATTTCATTTTGTGTTTGGTGTTGTTCTTTGAGTTGTTGAAAGCTAGCGGAGCCTAGAAGCTTTTCGATTTTGGAAGTGTCTTGAGGGAGTTCGGGCGGGAGGCAACGATTGATGACGAGAATGTCGGCTTTATGCATGCCGTGTGAAATGAGTTCTTTGCTGAGCAGCTTGGCTTCTTGGGTGGGATATTGCTCCGCCAAACTCACGAGCACACTGTAGGAGGAATCTTGTTGAACCCACTTCTCGACGAGGCTTGCCGTGCGACGAAGGGATTCGTGAACAGGACGAGTCTGAGCAAGAAGAGTTTGAAGTTCATTCATGAACTTGCCACCTAAGAATTTTTTGAAAATCTCTAGGGCCTGCCCTTTGGTGCCGCTGAAGATCTTGGAGAAAAACCCTTTCGGGTTTTCGTCCTCTTCTTTGAGAAATATTTTTAGAATGCTGTCGTCGAAAAACTTTAAAAGATGACGAGGGCTTTCGATGAAGTCCAATGCGTGTCGTGAAGGAGGAGTGTCGAGAATGCAAATGTCATAGTCGCCTGAGCTCCCAAGGCGCAACAGGCGATCGACACTCAAATACTCTTCAATGCCACCGAGCTGTTCTTGAATGATTTTAAAAAGACGGTTGTCGAGAATTTTTTGAGCGAGATCGGGATTGCTGATTTGTCTGCGAACCAGATCGGTAAAGGCACTTTTGGAGTCGAGCCAGAGGGCATCAAGAGAGCCCTTGTTTGCGGGGTTTGAATCTGCGGACTCATAGACGCGTTGAGGATCGTTAGAAAGGGCTTCGAGTCCCAAGGCCTGAGCAAGTCGTTTCGCGGGATCGATGGTGATGACCACGCATCGGAATCCTTTGTCGGCTAGGGCAAGGCCTAGTGCTGCAGAGACGCTTGTCTTTCCGACGCCTCCTGAACCCAAGACGAGAATAAGTTTGGAATTGGGAGCATTCATTTGTTCACAAACTCTTTCTGGCAAGCTTCGACGAGAATGTGCTTCTCTTTTGAGGGGTAGGAGAGTTCGGGTAGAGAAAGGTCAAATTTTTCTCTGGATTCGCGCGTGAGAAAATCTTGTAGGAGATTGGCTTCGTCCTCTGAACGTTCCATCTCGAGTTTGATTTCGCGCGCCCATTCAGCAGTTATTTCTCCGAGGAGTGTTTGAGTTTCTTCGCTCTGGAGTTTGTTTTCTAATGGTGGCTTGCGCCGATTTAAAACGAAGTGAGGTGAGGGCAAGCCAATATCTTTAAGAGTGCTAGCTAGATCAGAAGCTTCTTTGAGGGGAAGCTCTTCGGGAGTGCTGAGAATGTAGAGTTGGGTTCTCTCTGTGTCGCGCATCAGGTTCATAATTTCTGAAGCCTGTTTGAAAACCACGCCTGATCCAAAAACATCAACGAGTGCCTGAGTGCTTCGGAAAAGCATGATGGCATGTCCTGTTGAGGGAGCGTCGACAACCACATGCTTCCATGGGGTGTCGTGTTCGGGAACAGTGCCATCGGTACATTCCCAGTGAACTTTGCCAAGAAGAGCTGCGGGTTCAAGTCCAGGGCAAACATCGACAAAAGCAGAAACCACTTTGTTTTCGAGAACGGTGTCCACTAGACGAGTTCTGATGCTGGATGTGAGTTGGGCAAATGCTGAGTCATGATTACCCATGGCTAAGAGAAGCTCGAAATATTGTTTGAAGGCGGGGCGGGGCATAATGCGACTGGCCCATGTGTTTTTCATTTCGGGCACGGCTTGTGATTCGTAGCGAAAGTGATCTTCCACTCCCAAGAATTCTAGGGAGCGACCGGATCCTTGAATTTCGATGAGAAGAACGGGGCCTTGGTCAGACTCGGAGAGAGCCTGTGTGAGCGAAGCTGCAAATGTTGATTTACCAACGCCGCCTTTTCCCGTCACGATATGGAGCTGAGTCTTCGAGGTCACCCCAGTGTTTTAGGGCGTGTCGTTCCATGAGACAAGTCTGGCTCACGCGATTCCGCACTATTCTTCCGCACTATTTTGAAGCGTCGTAGAGTGGGGTTTCTAGAATAGCGATAATGGCTTGTAAGACACGACCCGCTGTGAGGAGCCCCGCATGACCGACGCCCTCAAAATAAAGATTAGGGACGTGTGGGAGCAGTGTGTCTCGTGAGGGAGTGACTACATCGAGAGTGCCACGAAGGTTCCAGTATTGGATGCCGCCAGGAAGTGGGTTTTCTCGCATATCTTTCATGATGGGAGAGTCGTTCGATAAATCACGAATGCATTTGGGATAAGGAAATTTGTAAAGAATGTTTCCTTGATGCGGCACACCCAGAAAAACTACTTTATCCAAGAGTGAGACCAGTTCCTTGTCTCGCAGTGCAGCTCTAACGATCACGCCGCCCAAGGAGTGCGCGATGATGCGAACTTTTCCTTTTCGGTTGTGTTTATAATGTTCTTCGCGGAGTTGGAGCACTCTCTGCTTGAGTTGTGCGGCCATACGGTCGACGCTTTGAACGCTGGTCCAAAGCTCGAGAGTAGCGAGTTGGGTGAAGCCGTTTTTACGGAGTGAACGTTCAATTGCGTAGAAGGCTGAGGCGTTGTGAAAAATTCCATGCACCAAGAGAACTGGACAGGAGTGTTCAACGTGCAAATCCTCATCGGAAAAAGCTTGTCTACGAAGACGAGAATGCAAACGTCCAAGGCTCCACCCGAGAGGATGGTAGGTTGTCACACTGAGCGTGCGTAGGCTTTCTTTGGCGAGTCTAAGTAGCATCATTGGCTTCCTTAAAGTCTATCTTACTCATTTCCTGGGCCACTCGTGAAGCTATTTCCTTGAACAGTTTTGATACAAGGTGGTCACCATCTGCCTCGACAATGGGGACACCTACATCTCCTTTTGTCACTACCATGGGGTGAAGAGGGAGCTTTCCTAGGAAAGGGAGCCCTTTTTCGAGTGCTTTTTTCTCGGCGCCACCCGAACCGAAAATATCAGTCCCTTTTCCACAGTGAGGGCAGAGAAATCCGCTCATGTTCTCGATGAGTCCGATAATAGGAACTTTTAGTTTCTCAAAAAAATGAAATCCTCGCATCGTGTCGATGAGTGAAATATCTTGCGGGGTGGAGACCAAAACAACTCCATCGATATGGAAGTTTTGAACTACGCTCAAATGAACATCGCCGGTTCCTGGAGGGAGATCGATGATGAGATAGTCGATGTCTTTATCTCTTCCGTGCTTCCAATCCACATCTTGCATCATCTGCTGAACGGCCTTGGCGATTTGGGGCCCGCGCCAAATAACCGCTTCTCCAATAGGCGCGAAGAAAGCGAATGTCATTGTCGGAACTCCAAAGGCTGACACGGGTAGAATTTTTCCGTTAGCGACTTTGGGTGAACTGTGCAAATTGAGCATTTGTCCGAAACTGGGTCCGTAGACGTCGGCATCAAGAAGCGCGACGCTCGCACCAAGACTCTTGAGGGCGAAAGCAATATTCACGGCGACGGTCGATTTTCCGACGCCACCTTTCCCTGACCCCACCGCAATGATTTTTCTAACGCCTTCGAGGCTTCCTTTTTTAGAGTTTTTGACTTGCGAGGTCATTTTTACATCGACTCGACCCACGCCCTCAATTTGTGAAACGAGTTGAGTCGCATCTTTTTTGAATTGTTCTTTGATGGGACAAGCTGGAGTGGTGAGTTCGATTTGGAAGCTCACATCGCGTTTGCCAAGAAGGGTCTTTTTGATCAAGAGCTCTTTGACGAAGCCAAGGGTAACAATGTCTCTGTTGAGGTCGGGGTCTTGAATTTTTGATAGCTCAGCAAGAATGCGTTGTGCGAACTCTTGATCTGGCGAATTTTTGGCCGTTTTTTTGGCCGAATCTGCTGCGCTGCTCATTTCCCCAAGATGCCCTGAAGGCGCCCGCCTGTCCATGTCTTGTTCCGGATGGGTAAAAGAGGGTTTTGCTGTGTCGCACAGGCTGTGCGTATCGAGGGTGCAAAATTGTATTAGGGCTTGGCCTTTCTCTCGGAGGGCTCTAAACTTTGCTGCTACTGGAGGATTCTGACATGAAATTCCGAATTTGGGCGCTCTTAATATTGAGTATGGGGATGGGTGCTTGCGCCAATCGCCAGTTTACACAGGGCGAATATGACGACGTGAACGAGGATCGCCTCCTTGATGACAAGTTCAACGAGAGTGATGCGAAGTACTTGATCGAGGACATGATTGGTTCGATGGCAACCCATCCTATCTTTGCTGATTCTCAGGTCCCACCTATTGTTCAAGTTGAAGGTGTGAGGAACAAAACTTCCGAACACATCGATACAAAATCTTTGACCGATTCTTTGCGCACTTCACTTATTAAAACAGGCAAGGTTCGTTTCTCGAACAAAGAAGATCGAGACACACTCTCCGAAGAGTTGGACTATCAGAACGATTCAGGTCGTGTTCGCAAGGACACTCGTAAGGATCGGTCCGGCGCTGTTGGAACTGATTACATTCTTACAGGTGATTTGATTTCAAATGTTCAACAGGTCGGTAGCCGTAAATTGGTTTACTACCGTTTGACTTTGAATCTCACAAATCTCACCACAGGTTTGATTGAATGGTCTGATGAAAAGCCTATTCGTAAACGGTTCAAAAAACGTAGCGTAGGTTTGTAAGTCCAAGAAGCGAGAATGGGTTACCCCTTGAAGCGGATCAACCTATTTTTAGCAAGTTTAGTTTTTATATGTGCCTCGTGTGCCTCGGACTCTTATCTGAGGAATGCGGGGCACAGTGCTTTCAAAAATAGAGACTGGGAAACGGCAGCTGTTATTTTCGGTGAGTCAGCTAAAGAATTAGGAAGCAACCAGCTTCTCTTTAAATTGGATCAAGCCACTTCTTTGTTTAATTCTGGAGACTATCGAGCCGCCATCGATATTTTTCTTGAGGCCGAGGATCTTGCCGAAATAAAAGACTACACAAGTATCAGTGAAGAAGTGGGCGTCTTGGCTACTGGCCAAGGAGTGCGAGGATACAAGGGTGAGGATTATGAAAAAGTTCTTATCAACGTTTACCTTGCTCTATCGTTTGCAGCCTTAGGTGAAATTGAAGAGGCTCAGGTCGAATGCCGAAAGATCAACCTTCTCCTTAACAAGATGATTGATGATGGAAAACGCAATTACCAAGAATCGCCTTTTGCTCGTTACCTCTCGGGGATTCTTTGGGAAGCCACCGGTAATTACAACAGTGCTTATATCGATTATAAAATGGCGCATGAATTGGCCCCCGAACTTCCGGGTCTCGACACTTCTTTGATTCAAGCTGCGAACAAACTCGGGTTTAGAAAAGAAGAGAATGAGTGGCGACAGAGCTATCCGAACGCGGCGTTGAATAGAGAAAAAAAGGGATACGGGGAGTTGGTGGTGATTTACCAGCAGGGGCGAGGTCCTAGAAAAATACCTCGATATGAAAATCGAAAGTTGCCACGCTACGTGACTTATTCGGGACCCGATCTGCATTCTCAAGTTTTCATTGATGGGGAAGAACTAGGTTTTACCGAGCCAGCTATGAATATATCTCAAACGTCGGAACGTTATTTGGAAGACCGAATTGGAAGACTCCAGGCAGCAAGCATTGCAGGCACAGTGGGCAAGGCGGCGATTGGGTTTGGAGTTGCGAAGGCTACCAAAAATGACGATCTTGGGTTGTTAACTTTTTTAGTTCTCGATGCTATGGATCAGGCAGATTTAAGGTCTTGGCTGTCTCTGCCAAATTCTCTTCAGATAAAAAGAATTGTTGTTCCTGAAGGTAAACATCAAGTTGAACTTAAGGTATTTGGGCTTGATGCTCATGAAATGAGAACGATCGATTTGGGTGAGGTCGAAATTAAAAGTCGTAAAAAGATGTTTCGAGTGGCTCGTTAGCCGAGCTGCTTTTGAAGGAGAATTTATGTTTGGACCTATTCGTAATGTGGTGTTCGATTTTGATGGAACTCTCGTCAACACAATGTCTCGTGTCACAGAAGGACTGGCTTCTGCTATTGAACACGTGACTGGAAAGCGTATTCCGGAAGCGGAGCTCATCGCTACGTTTGGCCCCTCTCCCCAAGCAGTGATTGCAAAGTGGGTTGCGGAGGATCAGGTGATGCCCGCTCTTAATCATTGGTTAAGTTTCGAAGGTCAATCAGGACCAGAGGCTATGAAGGCTTTTGATGGGGTGGATGAACTTTTGACCTATTTGTCGGACCAAAAATTTGGAATGGCGGTGTTCACAGGGCGGGATCGAGAGAGCACCTTGAAGGTTCTGAAAGCTCGAGGATGGAATTCTAAATATTTTAACGAAGACAACATTGTTTGTGGCGACGATGGGCACGAACCCAAACCTTCTCCGGAGGGGCTACAGATTATTCTTGATAAGTTTTCATGGAAGCCAGAGGAAACATTAATGGTGGGCGATCACCCTCATGACATGGAT
>Ga0163144_10027775_pt1 | contig 10941 bp, 7 predicted proteins | sample OliLak19BULKMAT1_FD_123175 | JGI IMG/M metagenome (GOLD analysis project Ga0163144, IMG submission 123175) | Freshwater microbial mat bacterial communities from Lake Vanda, McMurdo Dry Valleys, Antarctica - Oligotrophic Lake LV.19.BULKMAT1 | ecosystem: Environmental > Aquatic > Freshwater > Lake... | reverse complement strand
GGCCACCTGAGCGGCTGGTATGGGATGTACTGCTGACGTACGCTGGCACGGTGGGCGTCGACCGGCACCGGCATTCAGGACAGCGACTGCTCCCGCCGGCAGCGAACTGATCCTTCCGACCCTCAGCTGAAGTAGCGATCCAGCGATTCATCGCCGAGAGGCAGTCGCTCACCGACCATGTACTCCTCGCACAGCGCCAATTTCGCTGCACCACTTCGCGTCTTGTCGCGCCGCGATGGCGCACGCGCGCATCACGACTTGACCACCTCCGCTCCCCACTTGTCGGCGGCGTCAAAGTCCTCTTCGTCCTCGGGAAAGTAGACGTTCGGCGAGCCAATGACGATCATCCCCTCGAGCCGCTGCTGCAATGGCACCAGCCGCACTGCGCACAGCTGAGATCAGACGGCGGTTTGAGCGTATGAGGTGATCGGGGGTGCGACGGCGGCGTTTCAGTCCCAGGGCAGGAGAGGGACGATGATGGCAAGGGCGAGTTTGGCTGGCGTTGATGTGCGTTGGGATTTCATGATCGCAATGCTCAAAGGAACAGCTGCGGTGGGGAGCAAGGCAGGCTACTTGCAACCAGCCATAGACAGGTCTTTAGACGGCCATGCACACCTTGCGCCGGCGCCGCAGCGCCGGCAACAAGCCGATGCCGGCGAGCAGCATGAGCCAGGACGCCGGTTCTGGCACAGCAGTCACCCGCAAGCTGATGGAATGCGCGCCGTATTCGACGCTGAAGAAGGAACCGTCGACGCCACTCCAGTTGATGCGGTCGAAGACACTGTTGCTCACGCGCTGCGCGAAGCTGGCAATGACATAGGTTTCGCCCAGCAAGAAGCTGGCGCCAGATGCTGCGAAGATGTCGAGATCGCCGTCCCAAAAGGCGGCACCGCTGATGGCCAACTTGTCACCAACGCCGCCGCCGAAGAGGTCGATGCGCAAGCGGGCTGCGTTTTCGGAGAACAATTCGCCAGTGACACTTAAAGTGCCCACGCTGCCCACGCTGCCCACGCTGCCCACGCTGCCCGGGTCCAATGTGCCAACGTTGACCAGGCCGGGGACGCCAAATCCTTCGCGGGTCTGCAAAGTGCCAAAGCCGCCGATCAAGCCACGATTGACAAGGTTGGGGTCACGTGCGCGCAGAGTGGCACCTGTGGCCACCTGCACCTTGCCGGTGTTGCTGAAACCCCCGTCCACCTCGAAAACGCCAGATTCGACGCTCAGCAAACCCCTGTTGGAGAAGCCATAGGCCACCGTGCGGCCCAGACCCTCGCGCGTATATATGCCGTCGTTGACGAAGACACCGCCGCCGCCGGCCGAGTCCTTGCGCAGTTGCTTGTAGCCCAGGTTCGAACTGGCGCCCTCATCCAGGAAGCTGGCGCCCGCCGCGTTGACAGTGGCACCACCAAACACTGCGCTGCCAATGCCGCCATCACCTGGTGTCCAGCGCGAAGAACCCAGCAGCGTCAGCGTATGGCCAAAGCCCACACCCTGGCCCGTCGTGCCGTCGTGCCGTCGAAAACTGTCGTGCCAGTGACGGTGGTGCTGCCAACCGGATAGAAGTTGGTCGTTCCCCCCAGCGTGCCACGGCGGAAGTCGAGCGCGACAGTGGTGACGCTGCCACTGCTGTTCAGCTGCGCGCCACCGCTGTTCAGGCTGAGCGATTGCATCAGCTGCGTGCCCTCGTTGAAAACGGCGCTGTCCAGAATACGCACGGCACCATCCAGCCGCGAAGTGCTGGTCAGCGTGGCGCCGCCGCGTTCGAAAACCACCATGCCGCGGTTGTCGATGCGGCCGCTGACGCTGGCACTCCCGTAGAAGTTCAAAACCGCGCCCGCTGCCACGTCGATGAGACCCGATGACTTGGCGTTGTCACGCAGCTCGAAGGTGCCGCTTTGCACCTGCACGGTTCCGGCATTGTCGAAACCATAGGCGCGGGTCAGACCCAGGCCGCTGCGCACGTAGGTGCCCTGGTTAACGAAGACGCCACCGAAGTAAGAGCCGCCGTTGTCGCGCAGGGCCCTGTAGGCATTGGCCGCCCCTGCCCCTTGGTCGCTGAAGACGGCGCCTGCGGCATTGACGACCGCCCCGGACCCATTGAGTGCGCCGGTTCCTGCTGTCCACGTCGACGCACTTTGCAACGTCAGCGTATTGGCTGGACCAATGCTTTGGATCAACGCGCCGTTGAAGATGGCGTTGCCACTGACGGTAGTGCTGCCGGTCACGAAGGGGCCGAACGGCGTTCCCATGCGACCACGCTCGAAGTTGAGGCTGCCCGCAGTCAGTACGCCCGGCCCCGATAGCCCCCCGCTGTTGATGAACAAGCTGCCCACGCTGGCCGCGACATTCATGAATGTGCTGCCGCCACCAAGCAAGGCAGAGTCGCCAGCGCCTGGCACGCCCAATAACGTCCATTGGCTGGCGTCGTCCCAATTCCCGGAGCCACCTCTCCAGATGTAGTCAAGCGCGAGCACGGGGCTGCTCATGGTGGCCAGGGCCGCGGCAATGGCCGTGAAGCATTTGCGGCTGCGAGCCACGCGGGCAGGGCGCGCTTGTATGTGATTCGGGCAGGACATCGGCCTCTCCAGGGTTCAGGGTGGGTGGTGGGCGATCAGGCGGTGCGTCTTCAAGACGCCGGTGGCCGCACGAAGATCTCGACGCGGCGGTTCTGCTGGCGGCCCAGTTCTGAGCCGTTGTCGGCCACGGGCTGGCTCTCGCCCATGCCATCGGCGGCCAGGCGTGTGGCATCGAAACCCTGGCCCTGCATGTAGGACGTGACGGCCCGGGCGCGGCGCACCGACAGCACCTGGTTGGCGGCATCGACGCCAGCGCTGTCGGTGTGGCCGATCACGCGAACCGTGACGCCGCAGTATTTGCGCACCGTGCCAGTAACACTCGCCAGTGTGCTTTGAAAGCCCGGGCCGATGGCCGACTGCCCACTGGCGAACATGACGGAGCCAGGAATCTTCAGTCGCACCGAGCCGTCGGGCTGTTCTTCGACGTCGATCTCGTTCTTGAAGGCCGACGAGGCCAGCGCACCCACCAGCGCGCCACCCAGGGCGCCGGTAACGTGGTGCTTGGTCTTGGTGCCGCCCGTGCCTAGCGAGATAAAGACGCCCACCGCCGCGCCAGCTGCCGTGGCCACCGTCGTGCGGTTCTTGTCCGACATCGTTGGCAGGCGCTCGCAACCGGGCGCGCCAGTAGCGGGTGGGGTTGCAGCCGCCACGACGGCAGCACCTGTGCTGGCGGGGGCGCTGGCAACCACGTTGCTGCTACTGGTGCCGGTCTGGCTGGCCGCGGCTTTGTCGGCTGTCGATTGGGCGAGCTGGGGCACGGTGACGTTGCAGCCTGCCAGGGCCACGGCGGTGACCAGGGCGATGGCGGCGACGCAGCGGGGAGTTGCGCGCTGACTGTTGCCGACGAGGGTTTGGATCGAGTTTGCAGGGTGCACGGGTTTTCCTTCGTTATGGATCGATCGTTCTGGGCCGGTCGGGGGCGGGGAATCGCAGATCGCCAGCGCGGCAACGACTGCTGCTACTTGAAATACATACCCCAGAGGTTGTTGACTGAGCTGCCGCGGCTGTCTCCCAGTGGGGCTGCGGCGGTGGGTAGCGTGTCGTAGACGTTTATTGAGATCGCCGCACCCTGCCCATTGACGGACAGCACCACCGAGCCGGGCAAGCTGCGCCAGCTGGTGCCCAGCACAAAGCCTGACGGGCCGCGCGGCCGGGTGATCCAGTCGTCGATGACTTCGCGTCGTGCCGCGTCTATCGTTTGCCACAAGCCGATGGAGTCAGTCACAAGCAGCGCGTTGCCATTGCGCGCCACGGCTGGCAGGGCACGCAGGTTGGTGCAGCTGCCGCTGGGCAGCGTCAACTCAGCCAGCCAGGTGCCGGCCACGCGCGCCAGGGTCGAACAGCGTGACCAGGAGTACCAGTGGAAGTCACCACTGTCCGTGACTGCGGCGCTGAAGTCGCTGTCGTTGGGCAGGCGGATCAGCGTGTCCCGCTGCGCCCAGTTGCCGTCGGGCGTGTCGAGCGTGGCGGCGAACTCGCTCGTGCCAGAACCGTTGTTCTGGCTCCACATCACCACCACAGCCCCACTGGTGCCACCCCAGATGTCGCTGAAGGTGGCCGGTGCACTGCGGCTGTCCAGCGTCTCCAGCGCGCCGACCGTGCCGGTACGCAGGTTGCCGCGTCGCACCACGATGTTCTGGCTGCCGTCGCTGGCATTTTGCTGGCCGGCCACGACGAAGCGGCCGTTGGCTGACAACGTCAAGCCGCGTGCCGACACCGTGCCGTCGGTTGTCGGGAAGGCCTGCACCTGCCAGATGGCTTGCGCAGAAGAGCGCGTGACCACGGACCAGTCGATGCTCAACTGCACGATGGCGTCGCCCGCGTCGTTGATTCGGCCAATGGTTGCACCCAGGACATCGCGGTCGACGACGAGTTGCTGTGGCTCCCAGGCGCCAATCGCACCAGTACCAGCGAGAAAACGTGCTGCATAGGGGCGCAAGCAGGTTCGGGCGGCGTCGCTGGGGCAGGGTACGAGGCGCGTCCACGTTACCAGCGCATTGCCGTTGGGGGACATGTGCAGCCCCATCCGCGCGTTGCGCACGCCGTTGCCGTCGCTGCCAATGCGCGCTGGCGGTTCGAAGCTCGGCGCCGTAGTGGCGTCGCCCGGCCTGCTGCGCACCGCCCAGGCGCTGAAGCCCGACGTGGCCAGGTCGAACACCGTATAGATCGACAACACGCGCCCCTGGTCATCAATGGCCGACAGCACGGGTGCCGTGTTGAAAGTGCCCAGCAGTTGCGTGCCGTTGTCGATGCGCAGTGGCGCGGCCCAGCCGCGCCCAACCAGGCTGCTAACCGGCGCAGCCACGCTCAACACCGCCGCCCGACTGGTGACCGTGCCCTGCGTGTTCGTCACCACCACCCGAACGCGGTGGCCGTTGTCTGCCGCCACCGTCGCCAGGCTGTAGCTGTTGCCCGTTGCGCCGTTGATGTTCGCGAAGCTGGCTCCGCCATCGGTGCTCAGCTGCCACTGGAAGCTGGGTGTCGGCGTGCCGTTGGCCGCCACGTTCCATGACGCGGTTTGCCCTGCGGCCACCGACACATCGGCAGGTTGCGTGGTGATGACCGGGGCGACTGCGGCCGCGCTGACGGTCAGCGTGGCGGCGCCACTGGTTGCAGTGCCGGCACTGTTGCTGGCCAGCACACGGAATCGCAAGCCGCTGTCGGCCAGATTCAGCGCCGGCGTCGTGTAGCTGGGCGTGGTGGCCCCGGCGATGGCTACCCAAGTGGCTCCAGCGTCGCTGCTGCGCTGCCATTGGTAGCTGGGCGCGGGCGTGCCGGCGGCAATGACACTGAAAGTTGCACTGGCCGGTGCGGCGACGCTGGCGGGCAGGGGTTGCAAGGTGAACGCGGGTGCTGCAGGTGCAGGGGTCACCGTCAGCAGCACGGCACTGCTTGTGACACTGCCCACGCTGTTGCTGACCACTACCCGCACCTGCAAACCGTTCTGGCCCAGCGTCGTCGCGGTCAGTTGCAGCGTGGCGGCGCTGGCGCCAGGCACGTCTGTCCACGTCGTGCCGTCGCTGCTGCTTTGCCAACGGTAAGTGACCGCCGTGCCCGTGGCGGTCACGGCGAAGCTGGCCACTGCACCGGCCACCACGGTCTGCGGCGCAGGCTGAACGGTGATGGCGGCCGGGGCGACAGCCGCGGCCACGCGCAAGGTGGCTGCCGTGCTTGTGGCGCTGGTGCTGGCGCTGCCGCTGTTGCTGGTGACGACGACACGGAACTGGCTGCCGTTGTCGGCCAGGGTCGGTGCAGCCAGGGTGTAGGCGCCCGATGTGGCGCCGGCAATGGCCGTCCAGGTGTTGCCGTCAGCGCTGCGCTGCCACTGGTAAGTGATGGCGCCTGTGCCGGTGCTGGTCGAAGCGACAGTGAAGCGCGCTTCGCCGCCCGCGGTGACTTGCGCGTCGCTGGGCTGTGCGGTCAGCGTGGGCGGGGCGGGTGCGGCTATTGGCGGCGGGGGCGCGGCGATCGGCGGCGTGGGTTCGGTCGCCGGGTCGCTGCCGCCACCGCACGCCACAAGCCCGGCCGCAAGCCCCGCCACAAGCCCCGCCAAAATCAAAGCCGCCCCGCCGCGGCAAACCAGTTGAATTCCACAGCGCATCAGAAATCTCCCCGAGCAGTTTTTCGTTGTTCGCCACGCGAGTGGCTGTAAACGAAGACTAGAAAGGGGTGCGTGATCGAAGCGTGATCGGCGGCGCTGCTTTTGCAGCTTCAGCCCAACACACCCCGGTTCAGGGGGTCAGCTGAAGTTCTTCAGCCAAGCCTTGCGGACTTCTGCGTTCACCAGGTTCTTGGTCAGGAACGCCTGCTGCAGCTCCGGAGCCACATGCTGCGAATGTGCGCGATCGATCCAGTGCCAGGCATCGGCCAGCGCCTGCTGCGCGGCGCGCTCTTGGCCTGTGACCAAAAGCGCCTGGTGGACGGTCCATTGCGCCTGGGGCCAGTAGGTGATGGCGGGCAGGCGGTCCACCAAGTCGGCCTGCAAGCGCAGCGCCAGCGGCTCGGCGTCCGGTAAACGCATCTCGTGCAGCGCCGTCAGTTGCAGCAGCTGCGCGCTCAGCACACAGGCCAGGCGCTCTTCAGCGGCGAACTTTTGTTCCAGTTCCAGGCTGCGCAGCCGGCGCTCTTCAGCCGGCAACCCGCGCGCACACACGATTTCGTGCTGCGCCGCAATGCTGGGATCGACCGTCCCAGTGCTGTTGGGCAGCTGCTGCTGTGGGACGCTGATGCCGCACAAGCTTGCCAACGCGGCACGCAAGGTGTTGCGCCTGACGCGATTCGAATAGCTCAGCAGCTCGTCGGAGGACTGCAGCAGTTGCAGCGCTTTGGCCGGCTGGCCAAGATGTGTCCACACCTGCACCAAATGATTCTCGACCAGCGGCACTCTGGCAGTGGCGTTCAGCGCTTTGAAGGCCTGCAAACTTCCGTTCAGTTCGCTGACTGCCGTGTCGAATTCGCCCAGGCCAGCGGAATACAGGCCGACGTGAACCCGCGCCGTGACACCGGCGATGCCCTTTTCGAGCCCCAGCTCGGTCTGCCGCTGCAAGGCGTTGCACGCCCTTTGCCGCGCTTCGCGCAAGCGTCCGAGTTGCATCAGCAAATGCGCAGCGTTGCTTTCCAGCGTCGCCTGCTCGGCCCTTGCCGCGGGCCGGTCTGCGATGGCGATGCTGGCTTCGGTGCGCTGCAGTGCTTCATGCAGGCGGCCCATGTAGCTGAGCGCCGCTCCGATGGTCGACAGTCGCGTGATGTTGTTGTGCCACTCGTCGGCTTGCCGCGGTGTGGCGCTTTCGTCAGCGATGAAAAATTCTGCCCGTTCGCGCTGCCCAACGACGGTTGCGGCCAAGGCACACAGGGCCGCCAGTTCGCCGCGCCACGCGTCTTGCCCGAGTGTGATGGCAGCTTCGTGTGCAGCGCTTGCAATGGGCAGGGCCTCGGCCACCCTGCCGCCATAGACCAGACCCATGGCCTTGATGCGGCGTGCATCGGTTTGCTGGTGCAGTGAGGCTGCGCTTGCCAGCAGTGCGTCGCAACGTGCCAGGGCGCGCTGGATGTCGCCTGCCGTGACCCAGCCTTTGGCTTCGTCAGTGCCCGCCTGAAAAGCCTGGGCATCGTTGCCCGCCTGTTGCCAGGCCTGGGCAGCGGCGGCATGAAATTCCGACGCCATGATGGGCTGCGAGAGCTCGGTGGCCGCAGCGGCTGCGGCCTGATGGCAGGCTGCAGCCAGCGCAGGCTCGCCGCCTGCTGCCCAGTGCTGGGCCAGGCGCGCAGGAGGTGCGCCGCGCTGCACCAGCCAATGCGCAACGGACCGGTGCAGCAGCACGGCCAGCGGCGGGTCCAGGGAAAGCCTGGCGGCTACGAGAACCAGGTCGTGCACGCGGCCACTCTCGGTCATCAGCGCTGCGCCCGTCAGTGCGGCCCAGGGGACAGACAGGGCTGCCAGCGGCTGGCCCAGCACTGCGGCGGCCAGATCGGGCGCGAAAGCATCGCGGGCCAGCGCGGCCACCTGCAGCAGGCTACGCGCCAATTCCGGCAGCTGTTCCAGCCGCCGCTGCACCAGTTGCAAGATGTGCGGCGGCATAGCCAGTGCTTGCGGCGGCGGCCCCAGCCCGATCGTCGCCGGCCGGGCCAACAGCAGCGCACGCAGTGTTTCCAGCAGCAACAACGGCTGGCCGCCCGTGTGCGCCCACAGCAGGCGCGCCCAGCCCGGCGCGTCTTCAAGCGCCAGCGCGGCGTTGCGCAACAGTTGCGCTACGCCTTCCTCGGTCCATGCTTTGAGCTGCACTTGGACGACGCGGTGCCGGGCTTCGTCCAGCCAGTGCTGCAGCGCCGCCGGCATCTCGTTGGCACGGCAGCCCAGCAAGCAGTGCTGCACACTGCCCAGGACCGAAGGTAAAAGCGCCAGGCTGGCGGCGTCAGCGAAGTGCAGGTCGTCGATCAACACCGCAGGCTGCAGCCCGGCCAGCAGTTGCATTGCCTGGCCCAGGTGCAGCGGCGAAAGCGGGCCCGCAGGCGCGACACCCAAAGCAGGCACCAGGCGTGCCAGTTCTGCCCGCGCCCAATCGGGCAGCGTGGCGCAGGGCTGCGCATGAACCCAGCGCGCCAACAGGGCGTAAGGCACGGCGCTGTCGCCAAACTGGGCCCGCAGCCGCAGCGGCACCGACATCGTGTTGGCGAAGTCTTCCAGCAAGCGCGTCTTGCCTATGCCCGCATCGCCAGTGACCAGCACGACGGCGCCAGACAGCCAGGCCTGCTGCAGCTGGGCCCATTCTTCTTCGCGCTGCACCAGCAGCGGTGGCCGCAGCAGCGCGGTCCAGGCGGCAGCGGGCGGTGCGTGGGCCGGTGTGTGGACGGGCGTGCTTTGGATCAGCTGCAACAGATCGCGGGTTTGGCCATCGGGCTGGGGCTGGTCCTGTTCGCGCAGACGCTGGGCCAGCGCGCGGTAGGCCACCAGTGCGGCGTTGCGGTCGGCGCGGCGAAAGTGCAGCTGCATCAGCTGGCGCACCACGGCCTCGTCGTCCGGGTTGTCGGCCACCAGCCTTTCGCAGTAGGGCACCGCAGCGTCTAACTGCAGCTGGTTTTCCAGGGCATGCACGATTTGCAACAGCGCCGCGTTGCGCGTGGCGTGGCTGCGCTTGCGCGCCTGGGCCAGCCAGACGGCGGTCGCCTCGCCGTCGTCGAAGGCCACCTGGCCCAGCAGCGGGCCCTGCGCTGCTTGCGGGTCGGCGCGCAGGCTGCTGGCCAGGCTGGCCAGGTCCAACTGCACCTGCGGCGCCAGCGAGACTGTGCCGCCCCGCAACTGCAGCAGCGCCTGGCCGCTGGGGTCTTGCAGCTTCTTGATGCGCTGGCGAAGGTTGGCGCGCGCACTGTTTGCCGGGGTGTCGGGCCACAACAGTGTGGCCAGATGCATGCGCGGCAGGGTGCCGTCCAGCGCCAGGGTCGCCAACAGCAGCGCGTCTTTGGGCGGCAGGGCAGCAGCAGGGCCACGGTTGATCGCCAGCGTTGCTGCGCCGAACAGCCGCAGTTCGATGAGCGGCCCGCTATCGGGCCGTGGTGCAGCCATTGTCGTGCCGGGGTTCGCCGGGTTCGCAGTCGTTGCTGTGTTCGCTGTGTTCGCTGTGTTCGCCATAGTCTTCGACTTTGACGCAAAAGGGCCTGGCCGTTGGGTCACAAGAACGACTCGATCATCATCATCAGCACGCTCAGCACCACCGAACTGGCCAGCGGAATATGCCAGTCGCGGCCGCGAAAGCGGAAGCTGAAGTGGCCAGGCAGCCGGCCCAGGCCGATCTTTTTCATCCAGTGGTGCAGGCCGTTGAACAGCACGCAGGCCAACAGGAAGACGTTGAGCCAACGCATCGGGGGGGCTGACGCTACAGCGTGTGCGCGCGGTCGCCGCGCACGAAGCCCAGGGGCCGAAAGCCCGGCAGGTTTTTGGTCAGGGCGATGACTTTGAACAGTTCGCCCATCTCGTGTTCGGTCAGCAGTTTTTGCGCGTTCGCGCGTTCGCGCAGGCTGGCCGGCTGCAGCAGGTCGAGCAGGCCGCAGTTCATCAGGAAGTGCGCCTGCGTGGTGTAGCCTGCCACTTCCAGCCCGGCGTCTTGCGCCGTCAAAGCGATGGCGCTGAAGTCGATGTGGGCGGTAATGTCTTTTTCGCCCACGTCCTGCCCTGGTCTTCGCCACCACGCCGCGTTCATGCCAGGTGCGGCCGTCAAATTGCAGCAGTTGCACCGGCATGGCATCCAGCACTTCGTTGCTCAGTACGACGCCGTGCATCTGCTCGGGCAGGTGGTCCAGCCACTGCACCTGGGCGCCGAAACGCGCCAGGCGTTCGGCCTGGCGGGCGCGTAGGGCGCCGGAGACGTCAACGATGCAGTAACTGGTCACGCGTACGCCCATTGAATCCAGTGCGTCCAGCAACTGTTCGGCCAGCGCGCCTGAACCAGCGCCGAATTTCCACAGCCGCCGCCCCAACGCCAAGCCACCTGCGCTGCCGGTTGTCCACACGCCGCCGGGCGTGGCGTCGCGGCTCACCCTGGAGCAGGTACAGCGCGCTTTCGCTGTCCAACTTGCCGGTGGAGCCTTGGCAAGGGTCGCTTTCGCCCTTGACCAGGGCGCTCAGCCCTTCGCCGCGAGCCGTCTTGCTGGAGCACCTAAAAGTGTCCGCGATCTTCGCGAGTGCTCCGCAGCCATAGCAAGCTCCAAGCCAGGGTGCTCTGAACCGGTCGGTCGGGAGCACCCGCTCATGGCCGGTACCGGCTTTAGCCCAGGCAACCTGTTAGCTGACCTTGGCATGGCCAGCACGCGCGTCGAAGGTCAGCTTCCTGGCGCCCTTTTAGCCTACCGGTTCCGGCCAGTTGCTGCCGTT
>Ga0163144_10027774_pt1 | contig 10941 bp, 8 predicted proteins | sample OliLak19BULKMAT1_FD_123175 | JGI IMG/M metagenome (GOLD analysis project Ga0163144, IMG submission 123175) | Freshwater microbial mat bacterial communities from Lake Vanda, McMurdo Dry Valleys, Antarctica - Oligotrophic Lake LV.19.BULKMAT1 | ecosystem: Environmental > Aquatic > Freshwater > Lake... | reverse complement strand
CCACCCGACACCTCTCCATGAGCCTCACACCTGAATGGTCCATCCAATCCCGTGCCCACCAATGCGCCGCCACCAGCGTCGCCTTTCAGGACGGCGAAACCTTCCACACCCTCCTCTACCACGACAAAGACGGCTACCGCCGCGAAGACCTCTGCGAAGCCGCCTTCGCCGCGCGCAACGACAACCTCCAGCCCTTCTCCCTCTGGCGGTCGAAATTTGAAACCCCGCCGCCCGCCCCGCCCGAGCCGCTCGCCAAACAAACCGCCGAAGACCTCCTCCGCAGCTACATGAGCGGCGACTCCGCCTCCAAGGTCAACGTCTGCTACCTCCTCGCCGTCATGCTCGAGCGAAAAAAGCAGCTCAAGGAAATCGAAACCAAACGCACCGACGACGGCCAGGTCGCCCGCATCTACGAGCACACCAAGACCGGCGAAGTCTTCGTCATCCCCGACCCCCAGCTCCGCATGGACCAAATCGCCGCCGTCCAGCAGGAAGTCGCCGGCCTCCTCGGCCCCGGATAGCTACCGCGCCGCCGGATCGCGGCCTTCGTCGAAGTCGATGTAGTCGAAGAACGTCACGATGTCGGCGCGGTCCGGGATACCGCTTTCCGCCTTGCGCTGGAGGAGCCGCGGAGTCGCTTCATCGTTCCAGCCGCGCTTGCGCATGAACTCATTCCAGATCTCGATGTCCTCCTCGCTCGGCTGCCGGCCTTGGCTCGCGCACCAGTCGAAAATCTCCTCGTCCGTCCCGCCCTGCTGCACGCGCTCGACCAGCGCCGGATACTCGATCCAGAGGAAATGCACGCACCGCTCATCGAAGCCACCGCCGAGATTGGCGGTGTAGTCGTCCGGGAGCGTGCCGGCTTGGTGCAGGCGGATTTTGTCGGTCATGCGGCCAAAGTATTTGAGGCTGCGGACGGCGTCGTGCGGGCTGCGGAGATGCGGGACATTCATGCGCGCGAAGCTAGCGGGAGCCGTCCCCACCGGCAAGACCGATAGCCGCGCAGAAAAGCGCGCCGACATCCGATCCGCGCCCCTCATTCGCCATGCAAAAATAACCCAAACTTTTCTATTGCCGCCCGTCGGCGAACCGTCGCATGGTCCGCGCGCTTCGTTTTCCCCACGCCGTCGCAGCCCCCCGGAAGCCTCACCAGCACAGCGTTTGCCGCTGGCGGTCACATCTCCGGGTCCGGGCGTGATGCTGACCAAGCGCCACCCGTTTCACCCAACCAACCAATGCGCCCCACCCCCATCAACCGCCCCCAACGCTCGCAGAGCGATTCCATCCAGGCCGTCCTTGTCGTCCTGTTGATCGCCACCACCATCCTCCTCTCCTCGCACCGGTTCTGACCGGCGTTCGGGGCTAAGCTCGGCGGCGTGTGCGGAGATATACTGCCGGTCATCATTTTCTGTGAAAATCGAGATCGGCTCCGGAGGGCCAAAGGCCCGGCACAAACCAGCCCAGGGCAAGCGAGGAACGAGCGCCGCCCTGGGGTGTCCCGCCCAAACGACCGAGCCCGGAAAGGGCGGGACAAACGCCGGCACTCCCAAGGCGAATTCACAGATTGTGAAGCCTGCGAGTATAGCGAAAGAGCCGCAGCCGGTTTTATCGAAGGGACGTTGAGATACCACGACCCGGGCCGCGGAGCGTGGGCTACGGCGGCGGGCTGGAGCGCGGGCGCGCCTTGTTCGCGCTCGAATCCGGCTGGGTGCCAGCGAGCGGGCGCGGCAGGGCGCACTTTTTCAAAACGCGAAGTAGATGAAGTCCTGCGTGGTATTGCTGCGGAGGACAAGCAGGGCGGCGAAGAGGATGGTGGCCGTGGCGGGGGAGACCCAGCAGGCGACGGGCGGCCAGGCGTTCCAGCGTGCGAGGAGCGGGCGGAGCGTGGTGTCCCAAACGAGGTGGAGGAGTAACGGCAGCGCGTAGAGTGCGGTCGTGACCGTGAGGTAAGCGGCAACGTGCCATTCGCCGGCGGGGGCCGCGCGGGGATCGAGGCAGAGGTCGCGCCAGAGCTGCGCGACGCTTTGCTCGCGGAAGATCAGCCAGCCGAGATTGGTCAGCGCGAACATGAGCAGAATCTTTCCCGCGCGCACGCCGGGGAGCGTTTGCAGGGCGGCGGGCACGAGGCGCGCGGCGAGGCGGTAGAGGATGGTGAGCACGGCGTAGTAGAGGCCCCAGAGGACGAAGTTCCACGACGCGCCGTGCCACAGTCCGGTGAGCAGAAAGATGATCGTGAGATTGAGCAGGGTGCGCCCGGTGCCGCCGCGCGAGCCACCGAGCGGGATGTAGATGTAGTCGCGAATCCACGCGGAGAGCGAGATGTGCCAGCGCTTCCAGAAATCCGACGGCGAGTCGGCGATGTAGGGGTGATTGAAGTTCGGCGAGAGGTCGAAGCCGAGCAGCCGCGCGCTGCCGCGGGCGATGTCGGTGTAGGCGGAAAAGTCGGCGTAAATCTGGATGCAGAAGGCGAGCACGCCGGTCCACAAAATGGGGAACGACGGGTCTTGCAGCGCGAAGACTTTGTTGGCGGTGACAGCGACGTTGTCGGCGATGACAACCTTTTTGAAAAAGCCCCAGACGAGCAGGAAAAGCGCGTCGGCGGCGAGGGCGGGCGTGAGGCTGCGCGAACGCTGGATCTGCGTGAGCAGATGGCCGGCGCGCTGGATGGGGCCGGCGACGAGCTGGGGAAAAAAGGACACGAAGAGCGCGTAATCGCGGAAGCTCCGGCAGGCGCGGACGTGGCCGCGGGCGACATCCACGACGTAGCCGATGCTTTGAAACGTGTAGAAGGAAATGCCCGCCGGCAGGACGACCTGAAGGACGGGCAGCGGGACGGATAGGTGCAGCGCGTCGAGCAGCGCGGCGACGTTCGCGATGAAGAAGTTGAAGTATTTGAAAAGGCCGAGCAGCGCGAGATTGCTGACCACGCTGATGGTGACGAGCGTGCGTTTCTTGGTCGGCGCGGCCTCGATCCCGCGGGCGACGAAGTAATCAATGATCGTGGTGGCGGCGAACGGGAGGAGGAACCACGGCTTGACCCAGCCGTAGAAAACGAGGCTCGCGGGGACGAGGAACCAGTTCTGCCAGCGCGCCGGCAGGCACCAGTAGGCGGCGAGCACGGCGACGAGGAAAACTAGGAATTCGAGGCTGTGAAAGATCATCGGGCCGGGGCCGGGACCGGTGGCAGTTGCGGGCCGACCTTTCGCCAGAAAAGCTCGGTGTAGGATTTCATCATCGCGGGGGCCAGGTGGTCGTCGGCTCCGTAGAAATCCCGCGTCACGTCGGCGTCGCGCGTCTCATCCATGAGCTGCGCGCCGGCCTTTTCCACATAGGCGCGCAGCTCCTGCATGTAGGCGGGCGTGGTGGCGCTCTCGGTGGCAGGCTCCCCGGCGGCACCGGGTTTTCTTTTCACGCGGAAAAAGACGAGGTGCATCTGCCGCGCGCGCGCGAGTGCGAGGAGATGCGGGAGAAAGGAACGCCCGACCGCGGCAGCGAAATCGTGCTCCGCCGGATCGAGTCCGCGCTGGCCGCCTTCCTCGCGCTCGAAGTCGAGGCCGCTGTCCTGCCGGAGATGCCGCAACTCGAAGGTCGCGCGGGCGTCGTCGCGGATCTGGTTGTATTCGCGACTGCTCGCCACGAGATCGAGCGCCCAGCTTTGGACCTTGTCCCGCCACGCCTCGCGCCGCCACTGCACGGGATACATGGCCAGCGTCAGGCGCTCGGCCCACGGCTGTTGCTGGCGGGCGCTGGACTGGAGGAGTTCATCGAGGACGGGCTCGCGCTCGCGCATGTAGCTCTCGATGGTTTTGCGATAGCCGCCCTCGGTGCGGTGGGCGGGGAGCGTGAGCTGCCGGTCGCGGAAAAAGACGATGACCGTGCGCGGCGGCGGCGTCTGCACGGCGACGAGGTTTTTCAGCATGAGAAACCACATCGCCGAGCTGCTGCCCGGCTGCGCCAGCACCTCCCAGCGCTCGCCGGATACGGTCTTCAGTACCTCCGGATCAATCCGCGTATCGAGCATCGAATCGCCCAGCAAAACGCCCTCCGCCCGCGCCTTCTCGAACGCGCGCAGCGGTCGTTCATTGAACGGATGCCGCAACGGTTTCCCCTGGTCGAGCCACGCCGGCACGCCGAGCACCACGGCGACGATCCCGGCCGCGACGAGCCAGGTCTTCGGTCGGGCCGGGGCGGGTGAAGCGGTGGCGGATGGCATGCGGGCGGGAAGCTGCCGGGAAAGCCGAGGCAACCGCAAGTGCCGAGTCCGGCGGCGTCGGATGGGCTATTTCCCGTCCTTTTTCAAAACGATGCCCTGCTCGAACAGGCCGAGAGCGGAGCCGGTGGCGTCGAGGTAGGCGCGGTACTCGCCGGCGGAAAACTGCCCGGCGCGCTGATTCACGCGGGAGTCGATCTGGAGCTTGTGGGCGGCCATTTGGCTACTCACCGAGCCCGTGCAAAATGGACGGTCGAGCTTACTTTCCCGAATCGCCGTGGCCTGCCAGCCGGGGGGCGGCGTGAGGGTGACGCGGCTTTCGAAATTCACGGGCATCCAGACCTTGAAGGGCGTCTGCCGCTTTTCCACCGGATCGCCGCCGAGAAACCAGCGCTCCCAGACCGATGGGAGCTGGCCGATGAGCTGGCCACTGGCGTTTTGAAAGCGCCGCGGCACGACGTAGTGCAGCTTGAGCCGCAGCGGGGCTTGCGGGTCGTCCACGTTTTCGATCTGCGCGTCGCGCAAGTCCAGGGCGGGGAGTTCGCGGGTCATGGTTTGGAGCAGCCAGCGGTTGCGATTCGCGGCCTCGACGGACTGGAGCGCGTTGCGCATGCCGCTGGCGCTGTAGCCGGTGAAAGTGACGTTCTCGCGCACGTCGAGGTCGGTCTCATTGGGAAAGGTGAGGGCGCGCTCGGCGATGACCGTGGAAGAGCCGGCGGGATAGTCGGGAATGGTTTCCAGACGCGGGCGGTCGGGGTCGAGGATGAGCGCCTGCCGGGTGGCGAGGCCGGAGGGCGGGCTCACGCGGAGGTCGCCGGATTTGCCGGTGCAGTCGAAAAACGTCCCGCCTTTGCCGGCTGGCAAATAGACGAGCATGTGGTCGAACTGATCGAGGGAGGGCAGCGCGGGACGCAGAGCCTCGTTGGCGTTGACGAGTGCGAGGCGCGCGGGGACGCCGATGCTGTCGAGGAGTTGCGCGAGGAGCAGGGCGTGGTCTTTGCAGTCGCCGTATTTGTTGCGCAGGGTCAGGGCGGCGGCGGCCGGGACACGGGCGCGGCGTCCGAATTCGATGGCCTTGTAGGTGAGCTTGTCCTGCACGAAACGCGCGAGCGCGGCGGCCTTCTCGGGGTCTTTGGTGAGCCCTTTGGTCACCTCGGTCGCGGTGGTCCGGAGGGCGGCATCCACGGCGAGGCGCTCCTTGATTTGGGTGAGGTATTCCTTGGCCTCGCCGGGCCAGGTGGCGTGCGCGTCGCCCAGCCAGAGCATCGGGAGAAAGGTGTCGGATGGCGCCTGGAGCGGCTCCCAACGATAGACCGGCGGCTGCTCGACGATCCAGGTGAGGCTGCCTTCGTCGCGCTTCGGCGGCGGCAGGCCGGTGGTGCCCTCCCACTTCACGGCCTCGCGCGCGGCCACCACATGGAGGCTGCTGCGGAGCGCGGGCAGGGTGCGGACAAATTGGTGGGTCTGAAACCGGAAGGCGTCCGCCGAGCCGGTGTCGCGCCGGGTCACGGTGTATTCGAGGGAGAAGCCGGGTTGCAGGCCGGGCACCGGGACGTGCAGGATTTTGCGCTGCGAGGCGCTTTCTCCCGCGCCCTGATCCACCACATAGGAGTCCTCAACGCGTCCCGTGCCGACGACTTCGCCGGCGGCGTTCTTTACCTGGAGCGCGTTGACGAAAACTTCCTCACTGAGCGGGTCGAAGCCGACTTCGATGGTGCTGAATTTTTCCACGCCCTGGGTATCGAGCACGCGGACGGTCTGCCGGTCGGTGGCCTTGAGCTCCCCGCCTTTGGCGTAGGCGATCGCCCGATCCGAGCGGATGTAATACGCGCTGAAACCGCGGAGGTAAGCAGCCGCCTTGTCCGCCGACGGTTCGGCCTGCAGCGCTGCCGGAAACGGCACGGGCTCGATGGCCTTTTTCACGAGGGAGTTTCCGCCTTCACCGAGCATGCCGGAGACGTGATCGAGCATGCGTTTGATGTCGGTGTTCGGCGGATCTTTCTCGTGCGCTTTTTCAAAGGACGCCTTCGCCTCGCGGTAGCGTTTGAGGCTGAATTCGACGAAGCCTTTCCGCCGCCAGACGTAGGCGGAATCCTTCTTCGCGGTGATGAGCTTCTCGCACTCGGCCAGCGCCTCGGTGTGGCGCTGCGCGCCGCAATAAGCGTCGGCCAGAGCGAGCGTCGTTTCGCTGTCGTCGGGTGCGGTTTTTTGCAACGCGGTGAGGATGGCCAGCGCTTGGTCATGCTCGTGCATTCCGGTGTGGACGTTGGCCTTCAAGCGGCTGAGTGCCGGGGTGGGCTTGCCGCCGGTGTAGCGGTCGATGGTAGTCAGCGCGATTTTGCCCCGGTCACGGGCGGTGAGTTCGGAAACGTAGTCGGTGAAGAATTTGTCGTCGCGATAGCCATCGTCGAAGAGGGTCGTGAAACTTTTCAGCGCACCCTCCTCGTCGCCGCTGGCGAACTGCACGTTGGCGCGTTTCAGGGCGAGCTTTTGGTTGCCGGGAAACTTGGCGATGTGCTGGTCGATGAAGGCGAGGGACGCGGAGACGTCGCCGGTTTTCAGGCACGTTTCCATGTAGTTGCCGAAGATGATGGCGTCGGGTTTGCCCAGCTCGAAGGCGCGCTGGAGCCAGGGCAGTGCGGCGGCGGGCTGGCCGGCGCGGTCGCAGGCGAGGCCGAGGGAATTCCAAACGAGGGCGTGGGAGCGCTGAAAGTTTTCGCCCAACTTTGCGAGGTCGGGTGTCGGCAGGGTGGCGTCGAAGGTCACGCGGTCCAGAATTTCGTCGAGCACTCCGGGTCGGGTTTCGATCTTCTTGTCGCGCCACGCGGCGAGCAGGTAGGCGAGACCGCCGCTGCGGAGGATGCGGACGTGGTATTCAAAGTTCAGCCCGTCCACGGTTCGTTCACAGACAAAGGCCTGCCCTTTGAACGGACCCTGGGTGCAGTCCTTGCGGCTGCCGGCAACCTCATGGCTGGATTCGAGGCCCACGTACGTTTCGCTGAGCACGGCGGAGAGGGTGGCAAAATCGAGTTCGGACGGCCCGAGCCACAGCGGACAGACAATGGCGCAGCCCTGCTGCGAAGCCGTCTGCACGCCAAACTCCGCGCCGGGCGAATCCTTGGTGAGCGCTTCCCAGCGGCGCTGCCACGCGGTCCCGGCGGGGTCCACGCTGTAGCCGAAGGCGGGTGAGCGAAACGCCGCCGCCGCGTTCGCCGGAGCGACCGCCGCAGTGCGGTTCGTGTCGAGGATGGCAAAGCTCTCGCGGAAACTCTCGCCGGCGGTTCGCACCGGCTCGCGCACCTTTTCATTGCCCCAAGTCACAAGCTGGTAGAGGAAGCCGCGGGACTGCACCACCCAGTGCTGAAAGAAAAAGTCCAGGCTTCCGACCCGCATCTCCGATTCGAGAAACAACCCGTCCAGGCCGTGGGCGCTCTTTCTCCCTTCCGTGATGATCGTGACTTCGCCTTTGCTGCGCATCCCGCCCTTGATGATTTCGATGATGGCTTCGTCTTCCAACGACACGCCAGGCAGTTCCTCGACGAGGATCATGGAAAAGAGCTGCGGGGCCGTGCGCACGAAAGCCACCCGCGCCAATGGGTTGACCTTGCTCCCCTCGATCGAAGCCCAGCCCACCGGCGGGGTCACGCGGAAGTTCCACTCCTCGCGAGTGACCGCCTGACCTGATGCGCCGGTTGGACGCAGGCCCGGAATCCGGTCGCGCGCATTCAGACCGGCGACCAATCCGACGACGAGAGAAATCACCACGACGCTACTCAGCACGAGCGCCGTGATGGCGCGCTTGCGTCCGTGGCGGTGACCGCGCGACCGAAATTCCGCGAGGCCGATGATGGCGAGGACCGTGCTCGCCACGACGCCGCAGAGCAGGAGCACGGCGGGGATGATCATCAGCGCAGGATTCGGCTCCATGTGCTTGGCCGCCGCGCTGAGCAATGAAGTGACCAGCATCGAGACGAGCAGGATGATGATCGCGAGGACGCATTTCTTGTTGGTCGCGTCCTTGCGCAGCGCCACGAGATTGAGCACCAGCGGGACGACTAAGAAAAGAATGGTGCCGACAACCTGACCGGCGGCACGGGCGGATTCGTCGGGATTCATGCGGAAAAGGCGGCGATGAAAGCGCACTCGGTGGCGAGGGCTTCCTGCACGCCGGTGCGGTTGAAGTTTTCGCGGAGCTGCTCGAGCGCGGCGGTTTTGCGCAGGAGCTGCGCGGGCGTGTGGCGGGCGGCGAGCGCGGCGGTGTCGGCGGCGCAGGCGGGGAGGTCGAGTTCGGGCGAGCCCTGCTGCTGGCGGAGCGCGTCGGCCCACCACTGCTCCAGAATCGCGAGCAAATCGGAGCGCGTGCCGAGGTAGCGGGCCTCGGTGAGCGCCTTGTAGTAGTCCTCGCGGTCGTCGAGCCAGTGGCTGGCTTCGGAGGTCTGCTTGTAGTGCTTTTCCTCGGCCTTAAAGGCGGCTTCGGTTTCGTCGCGGATGGCGTCCTTGGCTTCGGCGAGGAGGTTTTGGAAATCGCGCACGAGTCCGAAAATGTGCGGAATCTGCGGGCGCTCGTGGCGGGCGTGGGCGCGCAGGGCGTCGAGGAGCGCAAGCTGCGCCGGGGCCAGCGCGCGCTTTTCCACGAGGCGAAGCGGAACCTCCAGGCAGCGGGAGAGGATCGTCTCGAGGATCTGCTCGGGCTGCGCGCTGAGCAGCAGGAGATGCGTGCCGAGCGGGGGTTCTTCCAGCGTTTTGAGAAAGGCGTTGGCCGCTTGCGGCTGGAGGCGGTCGGCATCGAGGAGCAGGCCGATCTTTTTTCCGCCGTGCAGCGAACGCATGTGCAGCTCGTGCTCGAGGTCGCGGATTTGCTCAATGACGATGCGCCGGGATTTGGATTCCGGCTCCACGCGGTGGACATCCGGGTGGGCGAGGGGATCGCCCGCGGGCCGGACGAAAAGGAGTGCGGCGAGGCGCGAGGCGAGCGCGAGTTTGCCGCTGCCGACGGGGCCGGTGATGAGGTAGGCGTGGGCGAGACGGTCCTGCGCGTGGGCGGCGGCGAGGAGTTGGAAAGCGGCGTCGGTGGTGAGGGCCATGGCGGGTTTTGGGGCTCGGAGTTTTTACGGCTGCGCGGCGGCCTGCCGGAGGATTCCCTGCACGCGGCGCGCGTAGCCCGCGATGTCTGCCGCCTGGAGCATCTCCGAGACGATGACCACCCGCCGCGCGCCTGCCGCAATGACTTCGGCGAGGTTCGCCAGCTTGATCCCGCCGATGCAGAAAATCGGAATCTGCACGGCCTCGTGAACGCGCCGGATTTCGTCGAGTCCGATCGCGGGCCGGCCCGGCTTCGTCGGCGTGGCAAAGAGCGGCCCGAAGCCGATGTAGTCTGCGCCCTCCGCCGCGGCGGCCACCGCCTGCGCGAGGCTGTGCGTGGATTTGCCGATGAGCGGCAGCGCGACCTCGCCGGCCAGCGAGCGGCCCGCGCGCCAGCGGGCGTCGGCGACCGAAAAATCGTCCTGCCCGACGTGCGCGCCCTGCGCCCCGACTGCCGGCACGAGCTGCGGAAAATCGTTCACGATCAGCGGCACGCCCGCGCTTTCCGTCAAAGGGACGAGCCGGTTCGCCAGCGCCTCGATGGTGGCTTCGTCCGCGCCTTTCGCCCGCAACTGAATCACCTCCACGCCGCCCGCGAGCATCTGCCCGGTCACGCGCTCGGCGTCGGCCGCGGCGGTGTAGCCGAGGTCGAGGATGCCGTAGAGCAGCGCGTCGGAGAGAGCATTCATGCGCCGCAATCCAGCACGCCCTCCGCACCGCTGGCAAGGCGCATTGTCACCGCCCCAGCCGCGCGCATCGCAGGGCAGAAAAAGCACTTGTCATCCCGCCGCGCGCACGCAAACTTCCGGCCAGATTTCGCGGGTATAGCTTAGTGGTAAAGCTCCAGTTTTCCAAACTGGCTAGGAGGGTTCGATTCCCTCTACCCGCTCCACTCCTGTATCCATCAGGGTTTGCTGGCGATTGAGGGTTTGAAAAATGACGAGTGAGAACGGTAAGTGAGAACAAATCCACCATTTTCTGATGCCGTCCGCCGATGTTCGCGGATGTCGGCTCGCGCGGTTGACGCTCACGCCCTCCCGTGAGATTCTGGCCGCATGATCGCAGTTTCCGATGCCGTGGCGAAAATGCAGACTCTTTCCGATGAACGAGCGGCGCGCGTTGTTTCGCTGATTGAAGACCTCGCGGAATTGGAGGCGCGGGAGAACGCGGAAGACCTCGCCGCCGCGCGTGAGTCGCTGGCCGAATACCGGAAGACCGGCGAGGCCATCACGCTCGACGAATTGGACAAGCGGCTCGGCCTGTGAGTTACCGCGTCGTCGTCACGCCCGCGCCGACGAAATTTCTCGAACGGCTGCGCGATGCTTCTTTGCAGCAGCGCATCGCCAAGGCGTTGCGCGTGCTCGAAAACGACCCGCGCCCGCCGGGGAGCGTGAAGTTGCAAGGCGAGGGCGAGCTTTACCGCGTGCGCGTCGGGGATTACCGCATCGTCTATCAGATCCAGGACGCCGTGCTCGTGGTGCTCGTGGTGCAAATCGGCCATCGCCGGGAAATCTACCGGCAGTAGGCGGCGGGTGGGATTTTCGGATGTCGCTAGTATTACTCCGTTAAGTGGAATCGAAGATAATTCGGTCATATTTCGCGCCGCAGCAAAAGCAGGAGCCGGTCGCCTTCACCAGCCACGGCTGGAT
>Ga0163144_10027773_pt1 | contig 10941 bp, 8 predicted proteins | sample OliLak19BULKMAT1_FD_123175 | JGI IMG/M metagenome (GOLD analysis project Ga0163144, IMG submission 123175) | Freshwater microbial mat bacterial communities from Lake Vanda, McMurdo Dry Valleys, Antarctica - Oligotrophic Lake LV.19.BULKMAT1 | ecosystem: Environmental > Aquatic > Freshwater > Lake... | reverse complement strand
GGCGATCGTCGGCGCGGTCGTGGTCGCGGGGGCGATCAGCGTGCCGTCCTCGGCCATGGTTCGCGACCAGCCGGGCTCGAGCACGAACGTGCCGGTGTCGTCGAGCACGAGCGCGGGGCCGTCGATGCGCGCGTTGGTGTCGAGCGTCTCGCGATCGAGGATCGGTGCGTCGTGCCAGTGCCCGTTGCAGTAGAGCGGCGCGCGGCGACGTGGTGTGCTCGCCCCGCGCGACGCCGGGATCGCCAGCGTCGGGGTCTCGGCGAGCGCATCGACCTGCACGCGAACGCCAGTGCACTCGACGAGAGTGACGTCCCGCGCCCAGCCGTACTCGGCGAGGTGGGTCTGCGCGAACGCGGTGGCGACGTCGCCATCGAGCGGAGTTGCGAGCATGTCGTCGGTGCCGCGGTAGCGCAGCTCGATCCATGCCGACGATCGCGTGCCGCCGCGTGCGTCGTCGGCGAGCGTGCGGATGCCGTCGGCGACGAGGTCACGCGCGAGCTCGTGCGCACGGGCGAGAGAGTCGGTGCCGAGCGGCGCGCCGCCGAGATCCGCGTAACCGGTCCAACGCGTCGCTGCACCGCCGATGCCCCACGCCGACAGCACGCCCGCGAGCGGATGCACGAGCACGGTGCGCAGCCCGAGCAGATCCGCGACCGCGCACGCGTGCTGCCCGGCGGCACCGCCGAAGACGACGAGCGCGTCGTCGCGGACGTCGTGGCCGCGGGCGATCGTGACGCGCCGGATCGCCTCGGCCATCGCGTGGGTCGCGACGCGAAAGAAGCCGTCGGCGAGCTCGGCGTCGGTGGCGAGCGATTCCGCATCGACGCGCGCCCGGAGCTCGGCGAGCGCGGCGAGGGCAGGGGCGGGCACGAGCGGGATCGGAAATCGGTCGCCGACGATGCGCCCGAGCGCGAGGTTCACGTCGGTGAGCGCGAGCTTGCTTGCGCTCGGATCGCCGTAGCACAACGGGCCCGGAGCGGCGCCGGCGCTCGTCGGCCCGACCTGCAGTCGACCGTCTTGCACGTCGCAGATCGATCCGCCGCCCGCTGCGATCGTGTGCACCGCGAGCATCGGCACGCGGATGCGCACGCCGGCGGTGTGCGTCTCCCACGTGCGCTCGGGCTCGTCGTGCTCGATGCGGCAGACGTCGGTCGACGTGCCGCCCATGTCGAAGCCGATCGCACCGGGTAGGCCGTGCGCACGTGCGAGCGCAGCGACGGCGAGCACGCCGCCCGCGGGACCGGACAGGATCATGTCGCGACCGCGGATCCGCGCCGCCCCAGCGAGACCGCCGTTCGACTGCATCACGCGGACGTCGCTGCCGGGCAGCGCGTGCATGAGGCTCGCGAGGTAGTCGACGACGAGCGGTGTCGTATACGCGTCGACCATCGTGGTATCGCCGCGCGCGAGCAGGCCGATCTGGCGCCCGACCTCGTGGCTGCACACGACGTGGGCGAAGCCGGCTTCGCGTGCGACCTCGGCGATCTCGATCTCGAGCTGCGGCGCGATCCAGCCGCCGAGCACGACGACCGCGGCGCTGTCGATGCCCTGCGAGCGGGCCTCGGCGAGCGATGCCGCGAGTGTCGCGTGATCCGGGCGCGCGAGGATCTCACCGGTCGGGGTGGCGCGCGCGTCGACCTCGATCACGGCTTCGTGCAGCACGGACGGCGTGCGGATCGACAGCGCGAAGATCTCGGGCCGGGTCTGATCACCGATGCGCAGGAGATCAGCGAAGCCCCGCGTGACGACGAGCAAGGATCGCCGTCCACGGCGCTCGAGCAGTGCGTTGGTGGCGACGGTGGTGCCGAGCCGCAGCTCGATCGGAGGAATCGGCGCATCGTCGGCGAGGCCGAGCACGCTGCGCACCGCATCGATCGGCGCACGATCGGTCGACAGCAGCTTGCGCACGATCGGCGGCCCGCCGCGCGGATCGATCGCGATGCAATCGGTGAAGGTACCGCCGCGATCGACGAAGAACCGCCAGCGCGCGGTCACCCCTCGCTGGCCGCCTGCGCGAGGTACTGCGCGGCCCGAGCGACGTACGCCTTCCACGAGAACTCGATGACCTCGAGGTCCGCCGCGGTGCACTTGCGGACCAGCCGCATCGGATTGCCGACGACGACCGATCCGGGCTCGATGCGCTTGCCCGGCGGCACGACACATCCGGCCCCGACGATGCAGTGCGAGCCGACGACGACGTTGTCGAGCAGGATCGATCCCATGCCGATGATTGTCTCGTCGTCGATCGTGCAGCCGTGGATGATCGCGTTGTGACCGATGGTCACGCGATTACCGACGGTGGTGATCGAGCGGCCCTCGGTCATGTGGACCACGGTGCCGTCCTGCACGGAGGTCTGCGTACCGATCGTGATCGGCCCGTCGTCACCGCGCAGCGTGGTGTTCGGCCACACGCTGGACTCGGTACCGATCGTGACGCGCCCGATCAGCACGGCCCGCGGATGCACGTACGCACGAGGATCGATCTGCGGAGCATGTTCACCGAGCCGCTGCAGCATCGCGCTCGGTTGTACCGCGATGGCGAACCAGACGACAGGCGAGCGTGCTACCATCGGTGTGATGGCGCCCCCGGATCCAGCGCTCCGGCCACGCGCGAGTATCGGCGAGTACCTCGCCGCGGAGCGTGTCGCAGCCGAGAAGCACGAGTATTGGGGCGGCGAGGTCTTCGCGATGGCGGGTGCCTCCTTTGTCCACAACACGATCGTGGCGAATCTCGTGCGCGAGCTCGGCGTACGCTTGCTGGACAAACCGTGCGCGCCGCTGCCCTCGGACATGAAGGTGTTCGTCCCGAGCAAGCCCGGCTTCGTCTATCCAGACGTGAGCGTCTACTGCAGCGAGCCAGCGTTCCACGACGGCGAGCAGGACGTGCTCGTCAACCCCACGCTCATCGTCGAGGTGCTCTCCAACAGCACCGAGCGATTCGATCGCGGCGACAAGCTCATCGGCTATCGCTCGGTTGCGAGCATCGAGCAGGTCGTGCTGGTCTCGCAGCACGAGCGTCGGGTCGAGGTGTTCACGCGCGACGGCGACCGGTGGATCCTGCAGGACACGACCGAGGGCGGCGTGGCGCGGCTGGGATCGATCGACTGCGAGTTGCCGCTCGCCGGCGTCTACCACGGGGTCGCCGGGGCGTCCGTCGCCGGTGGGTGAGCCTCGAGGCACCCCGCATCTCGCACTGCTCGCCCAGCGCTCACCCATCCGTGCGCGCGCACGCCAACCGCAGCAGCGACCCCGCCGAGTACGCCGCATCGTCCCCCGGCGCGCCCAACCCCGCGTGTCCGATCGTGCACGACATCCCAGCCTCGCCCGCCTCCGCGAGGATCCGCTCGACCACCGGCCCACAGTGATCCGCGATCGTCTCCGGCAACATCACCGCGAACAGATCCGGCTCCAGTCGCGCGACCAGATCCACGTTGCGACACGCATCGCCGAGCACGCGAGCGAGACGATTCGCGGCCTCGTCGTTCACCACGCCCGAGCACTGCACCGCGAGCAGCGTGAGCGGCCGCTGATAGCGATGGGCACGCGCGACCTCCTGCTGCAATCGATGGCGGAAGTACGTCGCCGAGTACACGCCCGTCGCTGGGTCGCGCAGATCCAGCCGCGTCCCCGCGACGTCGTTCGCGACCTCCATGCGCGGCGGCACGCCGAGGGCCGACACCCCGAGCCCGAGCGCACGCGTCGACAGCCGCACGAGCAGATGCGTGCGCGCGAGCAGCTCGACATGGCTGCCGCCGAGCCGCAGGAAATCGCAGCCCGAGCGCGCATACGCCTCCTCGATCACGGCGTCGTCGATCTCCCGGGGCAACAGCGCCACGATCGGTAGCTCGCAGGTCCGAGGGTCACACGCGAGCGCTTCGACCGCATCGATGCACGCATCGGTCGGCTGGTCGATCGACACGTAGATCACATCGGGCAGGAACGACGCCGCCGCCTGCGGGAGATGGCTGCTCTCGCGGGTCACCGCGAGCCGTCCGACGCGGTAGCCCGCCTGTCGCAGGCAGCGATCCACTGCATCCGAAGCAGAACCGACGCGCACCGTCAGCACCCGCCCGGTACCCTGCAGCGAGGACATCGAGGCGAGTTCCTCCTCGCTCCAATGCGAGTTGGGCGAGTTGGGCGAGGTGGGCGAGTTGGGCGAGGTGGGCGAGGTGGGCGAGGTCGTCTCGGGGTCGGCGGACGTGCGAAGGGGCGAGTGACGCGAGGCGTGGTCCACCGCGGCACCATCGGCGCGACGCGGCCGGACTTGAGCCGCTTCAGCCGGTCAGCTTCGCGAGGTTGCCCATCACGATGAGCCAGTAGTACGCACCGCCACCGACCACGAACAGCAGCAGCAGGATCACCCACGGCGTCATGCTGCTCTCCTTGCGCGGCGCCGGCGAAGGCATGCGCGAGGGGGCCCGAGGTCCGCGCGGTGCGGCCGCAGCACTCTTCGCGGGCGCCGGTCGCTGCGCCTCCGCACGCGTGGCCGGGCGCTCGCCCGTCGCAGACACCGGCTCGTTGTCGTCCGCGAGTGACGACGACCCCCCGCGGCCGAGAACCCATCGAGCGACAGCGGCGCAGAGGGATCGTACTGCGGTGTGACGCCACCCATCAGCGAGTCGAGCGGCTCCGCGCCGGTGTCGTGCGGCTGGCCGTCGTCGCCGAGCGACTGGAAGTTCAGGAACTCGTCGTCGAGCAGCTGCAGGATCAAGCTGGTGCCGCCGGCCGGGCTCGACTGCATCTGCGGCTGCGAGCGCCGCAGTTCCTCGAACGTCTCGGCGAGCGCGCGGGCGCTGACCTTGAGGCTGCGCGAGAACAGAAAGCCGAGCAGGTCGTCCGCGAACTCGCCGGCCGTCTGGTAGCGCGTGGCGAGATCCTTCGTGAGCGCCTTGCCGATGATCCGCTCGAGCTCGCCGGGAACGTCGGGGTTCTTCTTCGAGATCGACGGCACGTGCGCGGCGCGAACGAGCTCCACCGTTTGATAGTCGGTCTCGCCGAGGAACAGCCGCTCGCCGGTGAGCATCTCGTACGCGAGGATGCCGACCGCGAAGATGTCGGATCGCGCATCGACCTCATGACCCTGCGCCGCCTCGGGCGACAGGTACGAGAACTTGCCCTTCACGACGCCGGGGTCGGTCGACTCGAGCTGCGTAGACGCCTTCGCGAGCCCGAAGTCGGTGAGCTTCACCTCGCCGTTCCACGAGAACAGGATGTTCGGCGGCGAGATGTCGCGATGCACGATGCCGAGCAGGCGACCGGTTTCGTTGTCGCGGAGGTTGTGCGCGTAGTCGAGGGCCTTGAGCACCTCGCCGATCACCCACATCGCCTGGTGCACCGGCAACGTCGCGCGCCGCTTCGACAGGTGTTGCAGTACGTGCTTGAGGTTCGGACCCTCGACGTACTCCATCACGATGAAGTACGTCGACGAGCTCTTACCGATGTCGAAGACCGAGACGATGTTCGCGTGGCTCAGGTGCAGCGACAGCCGCGCCTCGTCGAGGAACATGCGGACGAACCGGTCGTCCTTGAGCAGCCCCGGAAGAATGCGCTTGATGGCGACCTTCTTCTTGAAGCCCGCCATCGACTCCGCCTCGGCCACGTAGACCTCGGCCATGCCGCCGGAATCGAGCTTGAAGAGTGGGCGATAGCGGTCCGCCATGGGTGCGCGTGGGGCCCGAGGGCCCTGCCAGAGTGTAAACCGTCAGAGGCTCTTGGCACACGCCGCGGCGATCGCGAATGCTGGGCCCGCAGTTCGTGCGCCGGCCCGCGTGGCGATGGTTCAGGGGGACAGCCCGCTGCTCACGGGCGGGTCGTAGGCCGTCAGCTCGAGCCGCAGGGCGCCGACCCACATGTCGCTTTCCATCGCGAGCGGGATCCTGCGATCGTCGGCCGACAACCACGCACGCATGCTGAACACCCGCTTGCCGGGGAGCGGTTGGTCATACGCATCGACACGGGTCATCGTTCCCGAGATCTTCACCGCGTCGTTTTTGCCGAGCCCGAGTGCCTTGCCGATGCTCGGCATCTTCTCCATCGGCCCCGCGGGCAGTGCCTCGACCTCGATGCGCATGAGGGTGGTGCCATCGATCGCGTGCGCCTTCGCCTTCTCGCCCGGGGCGAGCCGCTGCGCACGGACCCACGCCATCACCGACAGCGGGTCGAAGGTGTCGATCGGCGCGCGCTTGAGGTGCTTGCGGGTCTTGTCGTCCTTGGCGTCGACGATGCGGACCTGCCCGCGACCCTCGTAGTGCGCGGTGGTGACCCGGCGCTTATAGCCGACTGGGCTCCATCCGCCGTAGACCAGGACGTTTTCCGAGAAGATGGCCGCGCCGGTGCGCGCGTCGACGAGCGTGACCATTTCGTCGGTCACCGTCGCGAGCAACGAGACGATGCCCGAGGTGCGTGCGTGGCCCTCGATGCGGACGATTGGTGCGCCATGTGGCGGTCCGCCGCGGGGGTCGGCCTCGAGGGCGACGATCTGCGCCTCGGCCATGCCGGCCGAGTTGCCGGCGAACGTGAGGTCGAAGCGGAAGCGCTCGCCGATCGCGAGCGTGTTGCCGAACGGCTCGGGGCGCGACGTCGCGGGTGCGCGGCGCTTGGCATCGCGTAGCGGCGGATGCAGGAGCACATGCGTCGTGCCGACCGTGCCGCCGGCGGATGCGGAGCCTGCGATCGGCTTGCCCTTGCCGGACGCCTTGCCGGTCTCCATCGCGGGCACCGCGGCGTCGGCGTCGGGCATCGGGCTCGCGTCGGCGGTGGGCATCACCGGGGCCGCCGCGACCGACGTCGGTGCGGCAAGGCCGAGGCACAGCGCGAGGCTCGCGGGGAAACCCAGCGCGAACAAACCCGTCGCGCGCGATCCGTCTCGGGTGGCGCGGCGCATGCTCGGTCCCGAGCGTAGCACGGGGCACTTTCGGGGGTAGCGCGGGGCCGGCGGGCTGTCCTAGCATGCGCGGATCCGTGGCCCCGATTGCGATCACGCAGGGCGATCCCGACGGCGTCGGGCCCGAGCTACTCCTGCGCGTCGGCGCAGCAGGTCTGCTCGCCGAGGGTGATCGGGTGTACGTCGATGCGCCTCGGCTGCGGGATCTCGCGCGGCTGCTCGGTACGCCGTGGGCGACCGCAGGGCTCGCGGCGATCGAGCCTCGGCTCGCGCCGCACGCTCGCGCGGGGCTCGGCCAGTACGCGGCGCTCGAGGCTGCGATGGACGACGTGCTCGCGCATCCGGGGATGAACCTCGTCACCGCGCCGATCGACAAGGCGCGCGCGCAGGACGAAGGCCTCGCGTATCCCGGCCACACCGAGTATCTCGCCGCGCGCGCGGGTGTCCGCGACTTCGCGATGTGCATGGTCGGTCCGCGGCTGCGCGTCGCGCTCGCGACGATTCATCTGCCGCTGCGCGACGTGGCGGCGCGTCTCGGGATCGTCGATATCGTGCGCACCGGTCATCTGCTCGCGGCGGCGCTGCCGAGCTTCGCCGGCGCTGTGCGACGGATCGCGGTGCTCGGGCTCAATCCCCACGCGGGCGAACGCGGCCGGCTCGGCGACGAAGAGCAGCGGATCATCGCGCCGGCGATCGAGCAACTCGCGGCGGCGCATCCCGACGTCGAGTTCGTCGGCCCAGTGCCGGCCGACGCCGGGTTTCCGGCAGCGGCAGCGGGAGCCTACGGTGCCGTGCTCGCGATGTACCACGATCAAGGTCTCGCGCCGTTCAAGCTGCTGCACTTCGACGACGGGATCAACGTGACGCTCGGGCTGCCGTTTCGCCGCGCGTCTCCGGATCACGGCACGGCGCGTGACATCGCGGGACGCGGCATCGCGCGCGCGACGAGCATGCTGCAGGCGGTCGCGCACGCGCGTGCAGCCGAGGTGGCATGAGTCGCGCGCGCACGAGCCCGTCGACGACGAAGGCACGCGCACCTCGTGCACGCGCGAGCGAGCCCGCACCGCCGCCGGCGAGGCAAGGCCGTAGCAAGTCTCCGCCCGTGCCGCCGAAGGCTGTGCCCGTGGCTGCGGTCGCGCCCACGCCGGCGCTCGCCGAGCAGCGTACGGCGAACGTCGCACCCGCGGGTTGGATCCGCATCCGTGGCGCACGCACGCACAATCTCGCCAGCATCGATCTCGATCTGCCGCGCGGCAAGCTCATCACCATCACGGGGCCGTCGGGATCGGGCAAGAGCAGCCTCGCGTTCGACACGCTGTTCGCCGAGGGCCAGCGGCGCTACGTCGAGAGCCTCAGCGTCGCAGCGCGACAGTTTCTCGCGCAGCTCCCGAAGCCCGATGCGGATCTGATCGAAGGGTTGTCGCCGACGGTCGCGGTGTCGCAGGAGGCCCGCGGTCGCAATCCCCGATCGACGGTCGGTACGACGACCGAGATCCACGACTTTTTGCGGCTACTCTTCGCGCGCGTCGGAACCGTCTACAGCCACCGCACGGGCAAGCCCATGAAGCGGTACAGCGTGCACGACATGCTGAACGAGATCCTCGCGCTGCCCGACGGCACGCGGGGCTCGGTGCTCGCGCCGGTCGTCGTCGGCGTGCCGGGCGATCACGCCGACCTGCTCGAGGATCTGCGCCGCCGCGGCTTCGTGCGCGTCGCGATCGACGACGAGGTTCGCGATCTCGGCGGCGAGATCACGCTCGACCCGGCGGTGCGCCACACGATCGAGGTCTACGTCGACCGGCTCAAGCTCGGGCCGGAGATCCGCGCGCGGCTCGGCGATGCGGTCGAGCTCGCGCTCGGCCTCACCGGCGGGATCGTCGAGGTACTCACCGTCGACGGCACGCGCCTGCGGTTCTCCGATCGTCACGCCGAGCTGGATCACGGCGTCGCGTATCCGGAGATCACGCCGTCGCTGTTCTCGTTCAACTCGCCGGTCGGTGCGTGTCCGGCGTGCGATGGCCTCGGTCGCACGCGGGTGTTCGATGTGAAGCGGCTCGTCGATCCGAAGTCGACGCTGCGTCACGGGGCGATCCGGCCGTGGGCGAGAAAGGGCGGCGCCGGCCATGCGCGCACGATCGCCGCGCTCGCGGAGCATTTCGCCATCGACCTCGATGCACCATTTTCGGAGCTACCCGCGGCCGTGCAGGTCGCGATCGTCGAAGGCACCGGCGACGAGGTGGTGCCCGGTCTCGATCGCCCGTTCGAGGGCGTGCGGCCGATGATGGCCCGCCGCCTGCGCGAGATCGACGGCAAGAGCGACGACGCCGACGACGAGCCCGACGCCGATGACATCGAGGCGTATCTCGAAGACGTGCAGTGCCCGGTGTGCGAGGGCGAGCGGCTGTGTCTGCCGGCGCGCATGGTCCGGCTCGGCGATCACAACATCGCGGCGCTCGCCCGCATGCCGCTCGGTGAGCTCGCGCGCACGCTCGGTGCACTCTCGTTCGATCGCGAGGCGCACGAGGTCGCGCAGGCGGTGCTCGGTCAGGTGCTCGCGCGCCTGAAGTTCCTCGGCGAGGTCGGGCTCGACTACCTCACGCTCGATCGCACGGTGATGACGCTGTCGGGTGGCGAGGCGCAGCGCATCCGGCTCGCGACCCACATCGGCGCTGCGCTGGCCGGCATCACGTACGTGCTCGACGAGCCGAGCATCGGCCTGCATCCCCGCGACAACGGACGGCTCATCGCGACGCTGCATCACCTGCGCGACCTCGGCAACACGGTGATCGTCGTCGAGCACGACGAGTCGACGATGCGGGCATCGGACTGGCTGGTCGACATCGGGCCCGGCGCGGGGCCGCAGGGCGGGCGCATCATCGCGGCGGGGCCGACGGCCGAGGTGCTCGCGAATCCCCGATCGCTGACGGCCGGCTACTTGAGCGGAAGGCTGTCGATCCCGGTGCCCCAGCAGCGTCGGCGTCCGCGAGGTCCGTCGATCGTCGTTCGCGGCGCGCGTGGCCACAACCTCAAGGGCCTCACCGCACGCTTTCCGATCGGCCTGTTGACCTGCGTCACCGGCGTGAGCGGGTCGGGCAAGTCGAGCTTCGTGATCGATACGTTGCTCGCAGAGGCCTCGCGCTTCGTCAACGGCTCCGCGCGGCCGCCACTGTCCTGCGACGGTGTCGACGGGCTCGAGCACATCGACAAGGTGATCCATGTCGATCAGTCGCCGCTCGGTCGCTCGGGTCGTAGCAATCCCGCGACGTACACCGGCATCTTCGCCGAGCTGCGCACGGTGTTCGCGAGCCTGCCCGAGGCGAAGATCCGCGGCTGGCAGCCGTCGCGCTTCTCGTTCAACGTCAAGGGCGGGCGCTGCGAGGCGTGCACGGGCGAGGGGCTGCGGCGCATCGAGATGCAGTTCCTCCCCGATGTGTACGTGACCTGCGAGGCGTGCGGCGGCCGTCGCTACAACCGCGAGACGCTGACGGTCACCATGCGTGGCAAGAGCATCGCCGACGTGCTCGCGATGAACGTCGCCGAGGCGTTCGATTTCTTCGTCGCCCACCCGGCACTACGGATCAAGCTCGAGGTGCTACGCGATGTCGGCCTCGGCTACCTCGGTCTCGGGCAGAGCGCGCTCACGCTGTCGGGCGGCGAAGCCCAGCGCATCAAGCTCGGCCGCGAGCTCGCGCGCAAGTCGACCGGTCGCACGCTGTTCGTGCTCGACGAGCCGACGTCGGGCCTGCACTTTGGCGACATCAAGCAGCTGTTGCACGTGCTCGGTCGGCTCGTCGACGAGGGCAACACGGTGGTCGTGATCGAGCACGACGTGGATGTCATGAAGTCCGCCGATCACATCGTCGACATCGGGCCCGATGGCGGCGAGGGCGGCGGTCGGCTCGTGACGAGCGGCACACCCGAGCACGTGGCGCGAAGTAGCGGCGGCCACACGGCACCCTACTTGCGTCTCGCTCTCGGGCTGTGACCCTGATACGAGCGATGGGCCTCTCGATGCGATACGGACTCGTCGTCGCAGTGCGCGAGTACCTCGCCGATCC
>Ga0163144_10027772_pt1 | contig 10941 bp, 8 predicted proteins | sample OliLak19BULKMAT1_FD_123175 | JGI IMG/M metagenome (GOLD analysis project Ga0163144, IMG submission 123175) | Freshwater microbial mat bacterial communities from Lake Vanda, McMurdo Dry Valleys, Antarctica - Oligotrophic Lake LV.19.BULKMAT1 | ecosystem: Environmental > Aquatic > Freshwater > Lake... | reverse complement strand
TGTGGTGAATCGTCGGGCGCCAGTCCACGAGCAACGGTCCGATGGCCGTGCCCCCCGGCCCCAGCGGACGCACGTCGGCGTAGTCGTCGAGCGTCAGCTTCTGCGGCTCGAAGCGCTCGTTCAGCAGCACCTCCATGCCGCCCCGCAGGCGCGTCTCCCAGAGGCCCGCGAGCACCTCGGGGATAGCGTACAGCGAGGCCTTCCGGCCGGTCACGAAGCGTCGCCAGAACAGCAGCTGCTCCAGCCCGCCGACGTGGTCGCCGTGCAGGTGCGTGATGATCACGTGATCGATGTCGTCGAGCCGCACCCGCTCGCCGCCGCGCTCGCCCAGCTCGCCGAGGGCCCGCGAAAGCGCCGGCGGCGCGTCGATGAGAATGCGCGTCCCCTCGGCCTCGATCAGCAGGCACGCGTTGAAGTACTGGGATGTGAAAGCGTCACCGACCCCGACGACCCGAACCGAAAAAGCAGCCACGAGAGACGATCGTAGTGCGGCGCGCACAATCGGAAAGGGCGAGCAAAAAAGAAGCCGCGGCGCTACCCACAGCGCGACGAGGCGGCGCTCTCACGCCGCGCCAGTCACTCGAAGACCGTCTTGACCGGCTCGGGTGTGACCGGTGCCACCGGCACAGGTCCGGCCGACGCGCTGGCCGAGGCCTTTGCCGCCCCGCCGGGGATGATCTCGGCCACGGGCGGCAGCAGACCGGCCTCGGTGATCGCCACCTCGGTCGTCGACTCCTGTTTCCCCTTGATGAGCTTCACCATCTTCGTGCTGCCGAGCGGCCCCGAAATGTCCACGATGCCGCGCTTCGCCACCGCCGGAACACCGTCGACCTCGACCTTGGCGTCCGTCGGGAAGATGTTGAGCTTGAACCTCCGCACCGCCTGATCGGCCGGCGCCACCTTCACCGTCGCCGCGGCGGTCGTGACCTCCGGCGGCGGCGGCGCCGTCACCATGATCGTCGCCGGCGGCGGCGGCGTCGTCGCCACGACCGGCGGCTTGAACAGCATGTACGCCGTGCCGCCGAGCAGCGCCGTCACGCCGAGCGCCACCCCGATCACCAGCCCGCGCTTGCCGCCGCCTTGCCCCGCGCCGGTCTGCGTCGTCATCGCCACGTTCGTCGCCGACGCATCGCCCGTGCGCGTCGCGCCCGACGCCGTGAGCTGCCCGTTGTGCGACGCCGACGTCACGTGGCTGTTGTCGGCCGGCCCCGCGATCGTCGACATCGGCGGCGGCGGCGCCATCGAGATCGCGAGCCGCGGTGCCTGCTGCTCGCGCGCCGTCGTCGACAGCGGCACCAGCATGTCATCCATGATGCCCCAGCTGCCCGGCAGCAGCGCGCGGATGTCGTTGAACATCTCCTGCGCCGACTGGTAGCGCAGCGCCGGATCGTGCCGCATCGCCTTGTGGGCGATCGCCGCCACCTCCGCCGGCACCCACGGCGAGCGCTCCTGCAACGGCTGCGGGTGCGTCGAGCAGATCGAGATGATCAGCTCGCCCAGCGCCGTCAGGTGCTGGAACGGCGTCTTGCCGCAGAGCGCCTGGTACAGCACCACGCCGAGCGACCAGATGTCCGTCCGGTGATCGATGCCGCGCGCCCCGCGCGCCTGCTCCGGCGACATGTAGAGCGGCGAGCCGAGCATGTTGCCCGTCTTGGTGAGCCCCGCGCTCTCCGTCTCCTGCGACTGCTCCATCTTGATCTTGGCGATGCCGAAATCGAGCAGCTTGACGATCACCTCGCCCGCGTCGCGCTTCGCCAAAAACAGGTTCGCCGGCTTGATGTCGCGGTGAACCACGTTCTTCTCGTGGGCCTTTTGCAGCCCCAGGCAGGTCTGCGCCACGATGCGCAGCGCCAGGTCCGGCTGCACCGGACCGGTGCGCTTGAGCAGCTGCTGGACGTCCTCGCCTTCGAGGTACTCCATCACCATGAAGGGCAGCCCCTCCTCCTTGTCGAAGCCGGTATCGAGCACCTGCGTGATGTGCTGCGTCTCGATGGCGCCCGCCGCGCGGGCCTCGCGCTCGAACCGGGCGACGAGCCCTTCGTCCTTCGCGAACTGCCCCATGATCACTTTGAGCGCGACCCGGCGCCCCGTCCCCGTGTGCTCCGCCGCGTACACCGCGCCCATCGCGCCGGCGCCGAGCAGCTTGCTCACGCGGTATTTCCCGTCGACGAGCGCGCCGTCCTCCAGCGGCCCCACCGGCTTCGGCGCTCGCGACCCACCTGGACGTGCTTCGGCTGTCACTTCCCACCCGCCAGGGCCAAGCGTGCCAGCTTCGCCGCGTTCAAAAGCAAAAGCCCGGAATGTCTGTGACGAGGCACGTTCGCAGTTTCACAGGAGCCACGGGACTTGTAAACCTGCGATGTGGTGAACGGCCCGAGAGCGCAACCGGCGCTCGCTTCGCTCCTCGTCGCCGCCCTACTGGCGCTCGGTTGCGGCGCCACCCCCGGCGGCACCACCCCGGCAAAACCCGCCCAAAACGGCCCCAAAACCCTCACCGTCAGCGACGGCCGCCTCGACGGCGAGGCCCTCCTCGCCCCCGACGGCGCCATCGCCATCGCCGCCGGGGCCGGCCCCCTCCAGGTCATCGGCGCCGACATCGCCGCCGAGGGCGACCGCGTCGGCGGCTTCGTCGAGGTCCCCGACGGCGAGTGCCTCATCGCCTACGCGCGCCCGTCGCCCACCATCGGCGACGTCGATCTCTTCGCCTACGAGGACGACGGAAACCCTTTCTCCACCGACGAATCGCCCAACCAGGGCGGCACCATCCTGGTCTGCCCGCCGCACCCCCGCCGCCTCTACGTCGTCGCCCGCGTCATGTCCGGCGCCGGCCTGCTCGCCGTCGGCGTCCAGAGCGTCCCCACCGCCAGGGCCGACGCCGTCGCCGCCGCCGTCCACGCGCGCGGCCGCCCCGGCGAGGACACCGGCCGCCTCGACGCCTGGCCCGGCCTCGAAGCCAAGCTCCGCGAGCACCGCAGCGCGGTCGGCGGCCGCTGGGAAGACGTCCGCCGCATCGCCCTCCCCGTCACCCCGCGGGCCTCCTCGCGCATCTCCCTCGTGCTCGATCCCCACCGCTGCGCCGACGTCTTCCTCGCCCCCAGCGAAGAGATCGGCTCCCTCGAAGCCGTCGTCGAGGACGCCCGCGGCCGCGTCATCGCCCGCATGCGCGAGAAAGGCCGCGACCGCTTCGCCGTCATCTGCGCCACCGAGCGCAGCGAGCTCTCCGTCGCCGTCCGCCCGCGCGCCTCCCAGGGCCTCGTCGCCGTCGTCATCGCGCGCTCCGCGAAGGGCGCCGGCGCCGAGGTCGCGCAGACCGTCTTCGTCGACCACGTCACCCAACCCCTCGAGCTCCCCCAGGCGCGCATCGCCCTCGAACGCTCGCTCGCCGGCCGCGGCTACCCCGCCCCCAAGGCCTTTGGCACCGCCGCCGCGCGCACCGGCCAGCGCACCACCGTCGCCATCGATCTCCCCGCCGGCTGCGCCCGCATCGACGTCGTCGCCGGCAAACCTCTCGGCACCTTTCGCGCCGAGCTATGGGACGACCAGAGCGCCCTCGTCACCCAGGTCTACGGCGGCGCCGGCGCCACGTTCTTCGCGTGCGGCAAGGGCGGCGCGTGGCGCACCGACGTCGAGGCGCTCGAGTCCGGCGGCCCCTTCACCCTCGAGGTCCGCAAAGAAAAGACCGCCCCCGCCGCGCTCGCCGCGCACCCCTTCGCCGCCGCCCGCCTGCTCGGTCGGTTGTCCGCCGCAGGCGGCCCCGTCGACGCCTCCACCGCGCAATCCGCCCAGGTCGTCGCGCTCGACGCCGCCGCGCTCCAGACCGTCTCCTTCGCCGTCCCCGCCAACACCTGCGTCGAGTTCATCGCCGCCCTCGACGCCGGCGGCCAGGGCCTCGATCTCCGCATCCTCGACGGCCTCACCTCCGAGACCTCGCTCGTCCGCGGCGCCACCGTCGCCTCCGATCGCCTGTGCGCCGGTGGCGCCCCCAAACCCGCCAAAGCCGAGCTCCGACTCTCCGCCGGCAAGACCGCCGCCCTCGTCCTCACGCGCCCGCTCCCGTCATCCTCCGATTAAAGCGTGTGCGGGTCGCTCGCGACACACAGGCGGCGCGAGACAACGACCTGGCACCTCGTACTAACCACGGAGGCACGGAGGACACGGAGGGGGCACGGAGCAGTGACTTATTTTTTCTCAGAAAATTAGCAAATTCAGGCCTCCGTGAGGCTCTGTGTCCTCCGTGGCTCCGTGGTTGATACGACGGCAGGGTCCGTTGCCTGGCGCTCCGCGTATCCATCGCGACCCGAATCCGCTCTAAAGCGAGAATTTGAATCGCCGAACGACCGCCGCCTTGCCCGCACGGTCAATCGCGTGAATGGCTGCTCACGTCGCCTTGTCGACCTGCGCCTTCAGCTCCGTCCACTCTTTTTCGAGCCTCACCTTTGTCGAGTCCCAGGTCGTGGCGGTGTCCTTTTCGAGCCCCTTGAAGCTGCTGTCGAAGCGCGCCCGGCTCTCGCGGATCGTCTTGAGATTGGCTTCCAGGTCGGTCTTCGCCTTGCCGGTCGCCGTCTTCGCCTTGGCCTCCAGCTCGGCAATCTTCTTGTCGAGGTCCGTGAGGTTGTTCGTCATGCTGTGACGAAAGTCTTCGCGCAGCTTCATGAAGCCGGCCTGCGCCTCGGCGATCTTCTTGTCGGCGTCGGCCTGGGCAGCCCGGGCTTTCGCCTCGGCCTCGGCCTTGGCGGCGTTGATCTTGTTATTGGCGTCGGACTGGGCCGTATTGGCCTTGTTCTGCTCGTCCGCGGCATTGTCGCATCCGGCGGTGATCATCATGGCGATGGCGGCAATGGCGAGCGTCGAAGAGCGAATCATGGAATCTCCTGAGGCAGTGACAGCCACGTCGGGACAGGTCCCTTGACGTGGGTGTGGCACGCCGCTCTGCATATTGCACACCACGGCCCGGTGAGGCATTGCCCGCCGAAACCGTCTCAACCGGTCGGCAGAAATGCCACACAGCGCAAGAACGCCACAGGGTGCCCTCGGCATTTCGCCGCTGAAATCACGGCCACCTGACTGCCGCTCCCGCGGTGGCAGCCACTACAAAGGCGCGCAATGCCGGCCTCCCCTCTGGCACGGCAATCGCAATTGCAATCGACGCCGTTCTCCGCTGTCACCCGAGGTGGTCATCACGCACCATGTGCCCTCGCAGACGCGGCTGCGGTTATCAACCATTCGACTCGACCAAGGAAATGCAATGCCGCAAGGGGAAGCTCACACTGAACGCCAGCATCGCGCGCAGGGACCCCTCTGGGCTCGCGGCGTCACCGCCGTTCTGAAAGGCCTACGAAAGCTTCTGCGGGAGTCCCCCGCGAGCGCGGAACAGACTGGCTCCGCCCCCGACGCGAACGGGCCCGCGCCCGCCGTGAAGGCAACCACGCTGCTCGAGAACGATCACCGCACCGTGAGCGCGCTCTTCAAGCAGCTCGAGGAGACCGAAGAGGACAAATCCAAGGTCGCCATCGCCCAGCAGATCTGCACGGAGCTCACGGTCCACGCGACGGTGGAAGAGCGCCTCTTCTATCCCGCGGCCCGCGAGGCGCTCGACGAAGAGGACCTCGTCGACGAGGCGACCGTCGAGCACCGCACGCTGAAGCTCCTGATCGCGGACATCGACGGCTCTTCGGCCGGCGACGTGCTCTTCGACGCCAACATGAAGGTCCTCAAAGAGTACGTCGAGCACCACGTGAAAGAGGAAGAGCAGCAGATGTTCCCCAGGCTCGAGGGCAAGCTCGATCTGGAGGCCCTGGGCGCGAGGATGGCCGACCTCAAGGCCGAGCTGCTCGCGAAGGCGGGCGAGCGCAAGCCCCCGCGCGCCGGAGCGAAGGCCGCGGTTCACGTACCGTCGGTGTCCGGTCGCAACGGCTCGACCCCGAAGAGCAAGGGCGCCGCCGCGAAGAGCCCTGCGAAGGCCACCGCGAAGAGCCCTGCGAAGGCCACCGCGAAGGGCCCCGCGAAGGCCGCCTCGAAGCCCCACAAGACCCGCAGCACCGGCCACGTCGCCCGGACGACCTCCCGCAGCGCCAGCCACTCCGCCTAGCGGCGCTGCGTCGGACCATCACAGACTCACACGCTCACGCCGCGGCCTTGTCCTTGATCCCCTCGACGTCGATCGAGAGCTCGACCTTGTCGCCGAGCGCCACACCGCCCGCGTCCAGCGTCTGATTCCACACCAGCCCGAAGTCCTTCCGGTTCACGGTGCCCTTCGCGCTGAACCCCAGCCGATCGTTGCCCCACGCATCTTTCCCCGAGCCCTCGTGCTCCACGTCGAGCGTCACTTCCTTGGTGACCCCGTGCATCGTGAGATCGCCCGTCACCTTCAGCTCGGTGCCCGTGCCCTCCACGCGCGTGCTCTTGAACGTCAGCTCCCTGAATTTCTCCACGTCGAAGAAGTCCGCCGACTTCAGGTGACCGTCGCGCTGAGCCTCCCGCGTGTCGATGCTCGAAGCGTCGAGGGTGACCGCCACGTGCGACCTCGACAGATCCTCGGCGTCGAACGCGAACGTGCCGGTGAAGCGCGTGAACACGCCGCGCACCTTGGCGATCACGAGGTGGCGAACGGCGAAGCCGACGCTCGAGTGGGCCGGGTCGATGCTGTAGCTGGCGAGGGCCATGACAAATCTCCTGGAGAACGAGGGTGTGGGCACACGATGGCGCCCGGCGGGCGACGGCGCCCGGGGTTTGGTCTCTCCACCCTAACCGCCGATGTCTTAACGTCAAGAGGTTCTGTTATAAAGCATCTCGGGACCCCTTCACTGCCGTCGTCCACGACCCGCAGCGCCACGTCACCGCCTACGACCCCTGCATCGCCGTCGTGTCGTGGGCGACCGGCATCTCCACCTCGCCGCCTACGACCCCTGCCTCGCCGTCGTGTCGTGGGCGACCGGCAGCTCCACCTCCTCGCCGCCTACGACCCCTGCATCGCCGTCGTGTAGTCGGTGATCGGCAGCTCGACCTCACCAGCGATCGCCGGCAGCTCCATCCGCTCGAAGCGAGTGTCCTTCCACACGACCCACACGAGCCCGCCCCCGTCCACCGCCTCGTCGAACGCGAACTCGATCGTCGCCACGTGTTTCCGGTCCGACGTCAGCGCCTTCACCGTGGCCGTCATGCCCGCGACCTCCACCCGATCGCCGAGCGCCAGCGGCTCGCTCTGCTTGCGCGCCACGTAGCTGAACGCCTCGTGGAAGTACCCCTTCGACAGCATCAGCTCCACCGTCCGTTCCCCCGTCCGGTAGAGCACCATGCGGCCCTGGGTCGCGATCGCGAGCTGCCGAATGCGCCTGGGCATCGCCTCGCCGCGGTTCTGCCGCGCCAGGAGCCCGAACGACGGAACCAGGAAGTCAGGCGCATTGACGATCACGATGGTCCGCCCGGCCAGCTCCGAGCTCGGCGGCAAGCTCGCCGCGGCCCGCTCGATCGGATCGTGCAGCATGCCGGCGACCTGCAACGCGCGCCCCGGCAGAAACAGCGGCGCCAGTACGATGTGCAGCACGATGAAAAACCCGGCCGCCCCGCGCACCAGCAGGCGCCGCGCAACCGGCAAACCCTCGCGCGGCGCCGTCAGAAAATCCGCGAGGATCCCGAACGCCCCGAAGCCCGCGAACAGCAGCAGCCGATCCCCCGGCCACGTCGCGCAGACCGGCACGAGCGCCAGCAACATCCCCGTCGCAAAGAACCCGTTCTCCCGGCTCCTGCGCACCCCCAGCGCCAGCACCAGCCCCCCGAGAAGCACCCCCACGATCACCGCAGCGAGCACCACCGGCTGCTTCTCGAACGGCACCAGCAGCCACAAATCCGAAGGCGGAAAGCCAAACTGCCCGTGCAGCAAAATCGGCACCCGCTGCGCCAGCGCGCCGAGAAACCGCCCCGGCTCCCCCGCCGGATCGATGTAGAAATCCCCGCCCGACGCCCCGTACCCGCCCAGCCGGTAGACGAGCGCCCACACCACCGCGACCCCCGCATACGGCGCCAGCGAAAGCGCCCGCTTCCCCCAGCTCTCCCTCTGCAACCACAGCGCGTGCGCGAACAAATACCCCAGCGTCGCCAGCCCCGCCTCGCCCGCCAGCAACGCGACCGCGAGCACCATCGGCGCCGCGATCCGCGCCCGCCTGTCCCCGTCGCGAACCGCCCGATCGTGCAGCAGCAGCGCCCCGAACCCGAAGGCCGCCGCCAGCACCGCGTTGCGGTTCGCGATCCACGTCACGACGATCCCGTGCGCGTCGTCGACCGCGTACATCAGCGCCGCGAGCCCGAACGCCACCGTCGCCCCCACGAGCCGCCGGTACAGGAGCCCCACGATCGCCACCACCACCCCGTAAATCACGATGCTCTCGAGCCGCATCAGCCACGGGCTCGCCGGAAAAAACCGCCAGTCGAACGCGTGCGTCAGCGACGTCAGCGGCCGAAAAAACGCCAGCCGCAGCTCCGGATTCGACCACCACGGCCACACCCCCTGATCCATGTTCAGCCGGAACGACACCCGATCCGCGTCCTGAAACCGAAACATGTCCCAGAGATCGCGCGGCCCACCCGTCGCCTGCGGCCCCCCGCGCAGCCAGTGCTGCTGCGCGTAGTCATCCATCATCAGCCCACCCGGCAGCGTCGGCAGCAGCAACACGATGGCCAGCCCCACCGCCGCCACGACAAACCAACGCGACGACAGCAGACGCGCAAAGCGAGCTTTCATGAGCGCCGCACGCTGATTGCGGGAGCCACACCCCGGCGGCAAGCGCCATGGCGTTCGGAAGTCACAATCGCCCGCCGGCCCGAGAGCTCCACGCAGGCGGCGAGTGAGCGCCGTCTACCCGCCGAGCACGTCGCTCATCGCGTACCGCCCCGCCGGCTTCCCCACCAAAAACGTCGCCGCCCGCAGCGCCCCCCGCGCGAACAGATCTCGGTTCGTCGCCCGGTGCGTGATCTCGATCCGCTCCCCCTGCCCCAGAAACAGCACCGTGTGCTCCCCCACCACATCCCCGCCGCGCACCGCGAACACCCCGATCTCGTCGTCCCCCCGCGGCCCCACGTTCCCGTCGCGCCCCCGCACCTCCCGCAGCCCCGCGCGCGCCGCCTTCACCGCCCTCACCAGCGCCACCGCCGTCCCGCTCGGCGCATCCACCTTCCCGCGATGGTGCGCCTCCACCACCTCCACATCGAACCCCGCCCCCAACGCCTTCGCCGCCGCCGCCGCCAGCTCCTTCAGCACGTGAACCCCCACGCTCGTATTCGGCGCCCACAGCACCGGCACGCTCTTCGCGGCCACGTCCAGCATCCGCTCCGCCTCGACATCGAGCCGCGTCGTCCCGCTCACGATCGCCACCTTCGCCCGAGCCGCCGCGTGCGCCAGCCCCGCCACTGCCTGCGGCGTCGAGAAATCGATCACCACATCCGCCCCCGCCACACCCCCCGCCGCGTGCCCATCCACCGCCACCCCGATCTCCCCAATCCCCGCCAGCTCCCCGACATCGCGCCCCAGCCCCGCCGATCCCGCCGAGGCAATCGCCCCCACGATCTCGATCCCGTCCGCGTGCGCCAGCCGCGCGACCGCGAACCCCATCCGCCCCGTCGCCCCGCAAATCGCGAGCCTCATGACGTCGCCCTCACGCTCATCTCCAACCGGATCGCGAGCCTCACGATGTCGACCTCACGCACTCATCCAACACGCTCGCGACCTTCATGACGACGCCTTCACGCCCCCTTCATCCAACTTCGCCAGCGCCCCCACCAGCTGCTTCGTCAGCCCCTCGCTGCACGGCGCGAGCGGCAGCCGCACGGCCGCGTTCATCTTCCCCTCCGCCGCCAGCGCCGCCTTCGCAGGCGCCGGATTCGGCTCCACGAACAACAACCCGTGCAGCGGCAACAAGCCAAAGTGCGCCGCCCGTGCCCCCGCCAGATCCCCCGCGCCAAACCGCCGCGTCACCTCGCTCACCTCCCGCGGCCGCACGTTCGACGTCACGCTGATCACCCCGCTCGCCCCCACGCTCATCATCGCCAGCGTCAGCCCGTCGTCCCCCGACATCACCGCCAGCCGATCCCCCAACACCCGCTTCAATTCCTGACAGCGCAGCACGTTCCCCGTCGCGTCCTTCAACCCCACGACGTTCGCCGCCTCCTCGCAAATCCGCGCCGTCGTCTCCGCCGCCAGGTCGATCACGCACCGCCCCGGAATGTTGTACAGCACCACCGGCGCCGCGACCGCCTTCGCCACCGCCAGCACGTGCAGCCGCAGCCCCTCCTGCGACGGCTTGTTGTAATACGGCATCATGATCATCACGCCGTCCGCGCCCGCGCTCATCGCGGCCGTCGACGCCTCGATCGTCTTCTTCGTCGAGAACGACCCCGTCCCCGCCAGCACCGGCACACGCCCCTTCGCCGCCTTCACCGTGCGCGCGATCACCGCCACCTGCTCGTCGTCCGTCAACGTCGGCGACTCCCCCGTCGTCCCGCAAGGAACGAGCCCCGAAACGCCCCCGGCGATCTGCGCCTCGACCAACCGATCGAGCGCGCCAAAATCGACAGCCTCGCCGTCGGACGTGAAGGGCGTCACGATGGCCGTGTAAGTACCGCGGAGCTGCATGCGCCGTGATTTCCGCGATTTGCGCCCCGCGTCAAGAAAACCGCGCACCCCCTCCCGCCGACGCCGGGCCCGAATCAATCACCGCGCAGCGCACGCCCCGCGCCATCGCCGGGCACGACGAGCTGCCAACCACCCTCGCCTACGGCTTCTCGCTCTTCGCGATCCCCACCACCTTCTTCACGTCCTCGCTCAAATCACTCGGGTGCAGATCGGCTCGCGTCAGGCAGCCTCCGCGATGCCGGGCAGCGGGGAAGCCACATGTTGCTGGAGGCGTGGGCGCGCGCCTTTCGTGATGGCGGTCTGGCGCATCGCTGCGT
>Ga0163144_10027771_pt1 | contig 10942 bp, 9 predicted proteins | sample OliLak19BULKMAT1_FD_123175 | JGI IMG/M metagenome (GOLD analysis project Ga0163144, IMG submission 123175) | Freshwater microbial mat bacterial communities from Lake Vanda, McMurdo Dry Valleys, Antarctica - Oligotrophic Lake LV.19.BULKMAT1 | ecosystem: Environmental > Aquatic > Freshwater > Lake... | reverse complement strand
TCCGCCTCGAACGCCTAATTTTGACCCGTGAAGCATTTTTTCCGGATTCTTACTTTCCTGTTGACGACGCTGACCGGGACGGAGGCGCAAATTCCCAACGCGCCGCCGGGCGGTATTCCGGGGCAACCCACCCCTCCCACGACGGTCGTGCCGAACCCGAACGGTTCGATTCTCGACGACACCACCAAACAGATTTACGGCCCGCGCACGACCCGGTTTTTCCTGGAAACCGACGTGTTCAACAACCGTAAAACGCTGTACGCCATCGACACGGCGCTGGTGGGTTTCCATCAATTCACCTTTCCGCAACGGGTAGACCACCGCCTTGTCGATTTGGGTAACCTCGGCACCGCCACCCGGCTCACGTATTACGAGCCGCCCACGCGAATGGGGGCGCAGCCGGGTTTCAACGCCTACGACCCCTACGCCTTTACCCCCGAAAGCATTCGGTACTTCGATACCAAGTCGCCGTTTTCCAATATTTACTACGTGCAGGGCGGGCAGGGGCAAAACATCCTGGCCTTCGATTTCAGCCGTAACATCAACTCCAGGCTGAATTTAGGCCTTGATATTCAGCGGGTTAATTCTGAAAAACAATTTGGCCGCAGCACCAGCCGCAACCAACTCGATCGTCAGGAGGTGAACAGTTGGGCCTTCGCCCTGCACGGCAACTACCGCTCGCGCAACGACAAGTACTCGCTGTTGGGCCACGTGCGCGTACTTGAACAGGCCATTGCCGACCTCGGTGGGGTGAGCCTCGACGCCCGCACCGACCCCGACAGCATCCTCAACAACAGCCTCGACGACGTACTGGCCCGCACTCCGACGGCGCGTACCCGCGAGCGCCGCAACAATTTTCATACGTACCAGCAGTACGTCCTGGCCAACGGCTTTCAAGTGTACCACATTCTCGACGTGGAAGGGCGATTCAACCGCTACACTGATTTGAACTACGCCAGCAGCGATACCCGCGCGTACCCGTTTACCGGACAACGGACCGAATTCGATACGCTCGCGGCGGAAACCTCGTACAGTCTGCTCGAAAATCGGGTGGGGGTGAAGGGCTTCTTTTCGGGCTTCAATTACCGCCTGCACCTGCGGCGGCGCGATTACCGCTGGCTCAACCAGTACGGGACGTACCTGAAACGGGACAGCATCACCAGCCCGGCCACGAATCCCGCTTTTTTTACCGCCGATGGCCTCCGCACGGGCGAGGTCAGTTTTTTGCGCCGAAGCGAAACCTTCCTGGGCGTTTGGCTGAATTATTATTTCCCCGACAGCAGTCGGGTTTGGGCCGAGGGGGAATACCTGCTGGGTAAAGACTACCTCCTGCGCGGCGAGTACCAGACGCGCTGGCTGCAAGTCGGGTTGAGCAGCACGTTTTCGTCGCCGACACTGGTGCAGCAGCGGTTTTTGAGTCCCTTGCTGAGTTGGGAAAACCGCTTTTCCAACGTGGCCGCGCAGAGCGTTTGGGGGCGGGCCACGTTTCGGGTGGGGGGGCTGACGCTCCGGCCCAGCGTCTCGTACGATTTAATCAAAGACTATATTTTTTACGACACCACCGGGGCACCGCAGCAGACCGCCGTACCGCTCAACCTGTTTAGGGCGGGCCTGGGGCTGGAATTCCGGCTGGGTATTTTTTCGACGCGCAGCGAGCTGCAACTCGCCACCACCTCCGGGGCCGATGTGCTTCGTGTGCCGAAGGTGATGGTCAACTCGCGCCTGGCGCTGGACGTGTTGTTTAAGAAAGTGCTCTACATTCAGATGGGCCTTGAACTGCATTACAAATCAGGCTACTACGCCAACGCGTACCTCCCGCTAACGGGCCAGTTTTACCTCCAGAATCAGTTCCGAAATCAGCCCTTCGTGCTGGCCGACGCCTTCGCCAACCTCCGCATCAACCGGGTGCGGCTCTTCGTCAAATTTGCCAATCTCAACCAGGGCCTCTTCGGCAACGGCTTTTACCCCACGCCTTACTACCCCGGCCTGCGCCGGGCCTTTGGGTTTGGGGTGAGTTGGTTGTTGTTCGATTAGTCGATAGTCGTCAGTCGATAGTCGTTAGTTTCAACCTATTTTTGAGCGTGCGAAGGGTTTCGCTAACGACTATCGACTAACCCATGCTCGGCCTCAAACTTCCCACCGACCCGCGCTGGGTCGACATTGCTGAAAAAAACATCGGGGAAATCCTCGTCGACCACGCCTACTGCGAGCAGAAAGCGGCCTCGTCCTGCATTTCGCTGATTGTACAGTACCCGGAGCGTGAAAAACTGCGAGCGGTGCTGATGCCGGTCGTGGCCGAAGAGTGGGCGCATTTTCGGATGGTGCTGCGCGAACTGGAAAAACGCGGCCTGCCGCTGGGCCTCCAACGCAAAGACGAGTACGTGGCCCAACTCCACGCCCACATTCGCAAAAACTGCCCGCCCACCGAGCGATTGGGCGAAAAACTCTTCGTCAACGCACTCATCGAAGCCCGCAGTTGCGAGCGCTTCCGGCTGCTCTCCGAAGAAATCAGCGACGAAAGCCTGAAGGAGTTTTACCGCGACCTGATGATTTCGGAAGCGGGCCACTACGTCAATTTCATCGACCTCGCCAAAGAATACCTCCCCGCCGACTACGTCAGAACCCGTTGGCAACAATGGCTTGACACGGAGGCGGATATCATCCAAAACCTCGCCGTTCGCGGCGACCGAATGCACTGATTAATTGAAAATGGAGAATGGAGAATGGTGAATGAAAGCGGACGCTGAGCGGGCACCAACGGCTTTTCATTCTCAATTCTCCATTCTCAATTCTCCATTTGAATGTCCTTTCTCTCCCAAGTCGCCAAGCACCTTCACGAGCGCCACGAACCGGATGCCCTGAGCCGGGTGGCGGTGGTGCTGCCCTCGCGGCGGGCGGTGTTCTTTTTCAAACAGGAATTAGCCCGGCAGGCTGACCGCCCCTTTCTGGCCCCCGACGTGTGGGCCATCGAGGATTTTGTGTTCGAGAAAACCGACCTGCAACCCACCGACCCCGTCGGGCTGTTGTTCGAGTTGTTCGACGTGTACCGCCAACTCGACCCGCAGGTGCAATTCGAGCGCTTTACCGGCTGGGCCAGCACCCTGCTGGGCGATTTCGATCGGGTGGACCAGTACCTCGTGCCCGCCAAAGCGGTTTTTGGTTGGATGAGCGAAGCCAAAGCACTGGCCCGCTGGCAGTTGGATCAGGCCTGGAAACCCGATCTGGGTTCGGTGGTGGACAAACACTTCCGGCTATTTGCTCACCTTCTCCCCGCCTACGAGGGCCTGCGTCAGCGCCTGCTCGGTCAGGGACTGGCGTACCGGGGCATGGCCTACCGCGCCCTGGCCGAGCGGCCCTACGAATGCCTGCTCGAACCAGCCCAGCACGATTTCTACTACTTCGCGGGCTTCAACGCCTTCAGCCGTTCGGAGGAAACCTTCGTGCGGTATCTGGTCGATAAAAATAAGGCGCAAACCCTTTGGGATGCTGACAACTACTACTTCCGCCCCGGCATGGAAGCCGGGCTGTTTTTGCAGCGCTACCAACGCGAAAGCACCTTCGGTGGAACGTTTAACTGGCGTTCCGATGCCCTTTCGCAGGGCGAAAAACACATTCAGATCATCGGCGTCCCCAACGCTTCCATGCAGCCGAAAGTGGCCGGGGAGATTTATCGGAGGTGGGAGGAAGAAAAAAGAGTGGATAGTGGGCAAAGGATAGAGGATAAAGGACAGAGGATAGTGGATAGTGAAAAGGCATCATCAACGATCCACTCCCCAACCGCCATCGTCCTCGGCGATGAGAACCTGTTGATGCCGCTCCTGTTTTCACTCGACGAAAGCGTGAGTGATTTCAACGTGACGATGGGCGTTTCGCTGCGTAATTCCATGCTTTTTACGCTCGTGGATGCCTGGTTCGACGCCCAACGCAACCTCGTGGAAATCCGTACGAAGGAGGGGGAGGTGAAACGAATCCCCAAATTCAGCCACCGGCATATTCTCCGTCTGCTCAGTCACCCCTTCATCCGGCGGTACGAAGCGGGTTTAGGGCAAGGGGCAGGGGGCAGGGGGCAGGGGGGTAAAGCCACTGAATCCGCTTCAGGCCCCCCGCTCCCTCTGACCAACAGCCCCGTCCAAAGCGCCGTGCGGGCCATTACTGAGCAGAACCTGGTTTTTTTGACCGATAAAGAACTCATCGAACTCGGTGGTGGCAGCGAGTTGTTTCGGGTGCTGTTCACCCGCTGGAACGACCAACCCGCCGTGGCCCTGCGGCAGTGCTACAAGCTGGTGGGCTTGCTGCGCGAAGTGTACCAGCAAAAAGACGACGCGCTCGAAACCGAGTACCTCTACCTGTTTTTTACCCTGCTCAAACGCCTGGAAAGTTTGATCGACGTTCGGAAAAAGGAACTGTTCGGAATGCGACCCTTCCGCACGCTGCTGTTTGAACTCATCCGCCAAACCAGCATTCCGTTCTCCGGTGAACCCGTCAGCGACTTGCAGGTGATGGGCATGCTCGAAACCCGGGCGCTGGATTTCGATCGGGTGATTGTGATGTCGGTTAATGAAGGCAGTTTACCCAGCGGCAAGCGCATCAACTCGCTGATTCCCTTCGACGCGGCGCTCGAATTTGGCCTGCCCACCCACGGTGACCAGGACGCGGTGACGGCCTACCACTTTTTCCGGCTGCTTCAGCGGGCGAAGGAAGTGGTGCTGATTCACACCCAACCCACCGGCGAAGGCCAGCGGGCGGAAAAAAGCCGGTTTTTACTCCAAATCGAACACGAACTGGCGCGGGCCAATCCGAAGATCCGCCTTAGCTACCCAACGGTGGAGTTCCAAACCGCCACCCGCCCGGAACGCGTGGAAGCAGAAGGATTGATTTGGAAAACGCCGGCCATGCGGGAGTTTTTGCTCGGCGATCTGGCCGAACGCGGCTTGTATCCCTCGCAACTCAACAACTACCTCGATTGCTCGATGAAGTTTTACTTCGGGCGGGTAGCCGGGCTGCGCGAAGAGGCCAGCGAGCCGGAAGAGCAACTCGGCAGCGACCGCTTCGGCGAGTGGCTCCATAAAACGCTGGAACGTATCGACCGGCACCTGATGGCCGAGCACGGGCACATTGGGGCCGATGCCCTTCGCCGCGAACGCGACGCGGTGCCCACCTGGCTGGAGCGCACCTTTTCCGAAGTGTACCCCAACCTGCCCTTCGGCCAGGGCGTTAACCACGTTCAGTTTCTGATCGCCCGCAAACTACTCACGAATTTTTACGACCAGCAACTTTCTGACGCCAGCCAGTTTCCGATTCAAATCATCGGGTTGGAACAAAAACTGAGCGTCGACGTGGCCCTGCCGATGGGCGAAGAAACGATTTACCTCAAAGTAGCCGGTCGCCTCGACCGCCTCGACCGCACGGCCAGCGGAGCGCTGCGCGTGATTGATTACAAAACGGGCAAAATGGAAGCCAGTGACCTGAAAACCGGCGAGGGCTTGGAAACCGAATTGTTGGGGAATCAAAAGAAAGGCAAGCTCCGGCAACTCTGGCTGTACAAATACCTGGCGACCAAGCAATTAATACAAAACGACGGGCAGATTTTAGACCAGACTTTTGCGAAAGAGCAACCCGTGATTGCCGGAATTTACTCGTTCCGGGCCATCAAAGAGGGGCTGTTCGGGCAGCAGAGTTCGTTTGCGTTTACCGAAGGGGAATCGCCCGAAGCGTTTCTGGCGGCCTCGGAGCGGCAACTTGGACAGTTTGTGGGAGAACTGCTAGACCCGGCCAAACCGTACTCCCGAACCAACGACCGGAAAATCTGCGGCTTCTGCGGGTTTGCCCGCTTATGTGGACGCTGAAACCCTAAGCCCCCATACCGCGTTTTACCGCCATGAACCAACGCACCGTACTCCGCACCCGCGCTTTCACCGACGACTTGCTGACCCCCTTCCGTCAGCAAACCGATCCGCCCGCCGATGCCGTCATCCAGGCCGTGACCGAGGCGGGCGGCCACGCCGCGTTGGGCCAACTGATGCGCTGGCTGGGGCAACCCACCAACGCCTCACTCGACGGGCAGCCGGAGGCCGTTCGCCTTTTTTTTACGGAAAACGCCGTGTTGCCTTTCTTCGCCGACTGGGAAAAAATGCGGCGCGGGCTTCAGTTTTTCAAAAAACGGGAGGGCGCCGTTGCGCTGATGCTCGGATTTTTGTCCTTGCCGTACACCTACCTCGGCGTCAACGGCGTTCAGGTGCTGATGCGCTCAGGCCGGATGCTGGGCGACACCCGCAAGCGCCTGGAAGAGACCGGCGAATTTATGTTTGGCCTGATGAACGAACGCGCCTGGCAAGGCGGCGACGCCTTGTTGCGCTGCCTGAAGGTGCGCCTCATCCACGCCGCCGTGCGCTGGTACACACTCCACGCCGGGGAACCCTGGGACGCGCCGCGCCTGGGCCAACCCGTAAACCAGGAAGACATGGCGGGCACGAACCTGACCTTTTCCTGGCTGGTGATCAAAGGCTTGCGCCGCGCCAACCTCGCACCCACCGAGGCCGAAGCGGAGGATTTTCTGCACCTCTGGAACGTGATCGGCTTTCTGAACGGCGTGGCCGAAGAGTTGCTGCCCCAAAACCTGCGCGAAGCCTTCGTGCTCGACAAAGCCATTGCCCGCCGCCAGTTCCGGGCCTCCGACGAAGGGCGGGCCTTGACCAAATCGCTGCTCCGGGCCATCGAAGACTTCATCCCGAATTTGTCGCTTAAAGCCCTGCCCGCCGCCCAGATGCGGTTTTTGCTCGGCGACGAACACGCCGATTTGCTCGGCATTCCGGCGGTACCGTTGGAAAAGCGGCTGGTGCAACTGGTGCCGATTCAACTTTTTTCCCGGCGGACGATCGATTTGGGAAAACCGAAAATTGAGTGAAGTTTTGCCGCTGGATTTTTTGACAAAAGCCAGTTAAGCAAAGCCGAATCATGTTACAGTCACCTTCTCGGAGCCGTCATACTGAACCGCAGCGGTCCGCCGCTGCGGTTCAGCATGACGTACCCCCTTCTTCGTTACTTAACTTTTCACTAAACTAAAAACCAGATGACCCTGCAAGACCTCACCGGCCGCATCGCCGACCTCGCCGCTCAGAAAGGCGGCATGGGCAATTCCATCAAATTTGAAACCGACGAGGGTATCATCCACATCGACGCCAACGGAGCCGTGTCGAACACCGATCAGGGAGCCGACTGCACCATCAAAATGGACGTGGACGACCTCAACAAACTCATGAACGGCGACCTCAACCCGATGACGGCCTTCATGTTTGGCAAGCTGAAAATCAGCGGCGACATGAGCGTGGCGATGAAGTTGCAGACCTTGTTTTAAACTTTTTCCCGAAAAACGCTGTCATCCAGAGCGCAGCGAAGCGGACGCCGCGCGGGATGACAGCGTTTTTTATGCCTTTCCAGGACACCATTTGCGCACTGGCCACTCCTTCCGGCATCGGGGCGATTGCCGTCATTCGGGTTTCGGGGCCGGAGTCGTTTCCGATCGTTGAAAAATTATTCCCTGGCAAAAAGCTAAGCGCCCAGCCCAGCCACACGATTCATTTCGGAACCCTCCGCGACTCCGAGAATTCGGGACTCGTGGATGAAGTGCTGGTGAGCCTCTTCAAAGCGCCCCGCTCGTACACCCGCGAAGACGTAATCGAAATTTCCTGCCACGGCTCGGAGTATATTATCCAGAAAATCCTGCGGTTGCTCCTGCGCGAAGGGGCGCGGCTGGCCCGGCCGGGCGAGTTTACGGAGCGGGCCTTTCTCAGCGGACAACTCGACCTGGCCCAGGCCGAAGCCGTCGCCGATCTCATCGCCGCCGATTCGGAAGCCGCCCACCGCACCGCGTTGCACCAGGTGAGGGGCGGGTTTTCGCGGGAAATCGCCGACCTGCGCCAGCGCCTCATCGAATTTGCTTCGCTGATTGAACTCGAACTCGACTTTGGCGAAGAAGACGTGGAATTCGCCCAGCGCGACGACCTGCGGCGACTCATCGCCGAGATTCAAGCCGTGTTACGCCCGCTGATTGAGTCGTTCGCACTGGGCAACGTGGTGAAAAACGGCGTCCCGACGGTGATTGCGGGCAAGCCCAACGCGGGCAAATCGACGCTGCTCAACGCGCTGCTGAAGGAAGAACGCGCCATCGTGTCGGAGATTCCCGGCACCACCCGTGACGTAATCGAAGAAAGTCTGATTTACGAAGGCATCCGCTTCCGCCTCATCGACACCGCCGGGCTGCGCGATACCACCGACGTGATCGAAGCCCTTGGCGTGGAGCGGACGAAGCAGCAACTCGACAAAGCCGCCGTGATCGTGTACCTCTTCGACGCGGCGGAAACCCCAGTCAAGGAATTACAAATCCTCGAAAAGGAATTACAGACGCGGGGCAGGCCCTACCTCCTCGCCGCCAATAAAGTGGATAAAGTCAGCCCGGAGTACTTAAATTCTCTCATTCATTCATTCCCTCATTCCCTCATTCCCCTCCAGGCCAACACGGGCCGGGGGCTGGACGAACTGCTCCGCAACCTGGCCGGGTTCGTAAAAACCGACGTACAGTCGGCTACGGTCGTGACCAACCTGCGCCACTACCAGCACCTGCTGGCGACCTCAGAAGCCCTCGACCGCGTCAGCGCGGGCCTACAAGCGGGCACTACCCCCGACTGGCTGGCCCTCGACATCCGCCAGGCTCTCCACCACCTGGGCGAAATCACGGGGCAGATCACGACTGATGATTTGCTGGCGACGATTTTCTCGCGGTTTTGTATCGGGAAGTGAGCCGATTACCCCCGCGAGGGTTCTGAACCCTCGCGGGGATTGGAGTTAAACTGCCCAAACGAACGTATTTTTGGGCAACAACCGCGTACTGCCATGCTCATCGAACTCGACGACGTTGCCGAACCTGCGCTCTCCCCGGAAGAAATGTGGCTCGAATTCGCCATCTGGCTGTACCAAACCGGTAAACTCAGCAAAGTCCAGGCCCGGCGGCTGGCCCGCCGCGAACGGATTGATTTCGACCTGCGCCTGGCCGAACGCGGATTGGGTACCGAATTGACTGAGGAAGAATACCGGCAGGATTTGGAGGCGCTGGCGCGCGCCCGGTCGTGATTGTCGTCAGCGATACCTCGGTGTTGAGCGGCTTGTTTCGCGTGGGGCACCTGCACGTGCTTTCCAACCTGTTTGGGGAGGTTATCGTACCGCCGCAGGTACACCGCCAATTGCTACGCCGCCGGTTTTTTGGCTTTTCCACCGATTTTCTGCAAAGTCCCTGGCTGAACGTAGCCGTCGCGCCCGATCGTTCGCGGCACCCGCACCTGTTCGAGGAACTCGATGAAGGGGAAGCCGAAGCCATTGCGCTGGCAACCGAACTGGCCGCCGACTGGTTGCTGATTGACGAAGCCAAAGGCCGCAAGACGGCGCTCAGGATGGGCCTCAACCGCATCGGAGTGTTGGGGATATTGGTGGAAGCTAAACGGCAGGGTCTGATTCCGGCGCTGCGCCCGGTACTCGATGCCTTGCGCAGGGATGCGGGTTTTCGGGTGGCACCGGCACTTTACGAAACCATTCTGCGCGAAAATGGGGAGTAGATGTTCATCCTCACCGGCGAACCGGTTTCACCGTTATCTTTGACTAAAATCGCCCCCCCGTTATGGCCGATACCCTCGAAAAGCCCCGCCGAAGTTCGTCCCGGAAAACGCCCGCCCGGATTCCCGAAGCCCTGATTTATGAAATCATGGACGGGAAACCCATCTACCGCAAAGGCTACCGCGACGTACTGGCGGGCCGCAAAACCCTCGAAGAAATCATGGGCGCAAGCAGTTTGCAGGCTTTGATTGTGTCGTACCTAAACGGCTTGCTCTGGAATCATTTCGACGGGCCGGACTATTTCGTGCTCACCGGCGAACCCGGCGTACACATCAACCACCGAAACAACCTGGCCAGCGACGTGGCCATCTACGACCAAACCGTGCTGACTCCGGCGAAAATCTCCAAAAAATACGCCGACGTTCCCGCCAAAATCGCCCTGGAAGTGGACATCGAAGCCGACCTGTCCGAGACGACCGAAACCGGCTACCTCCACCGCAAAACCCGCAAATTGCTCGCCTTTGGCACCGAAAAAGTGATTTGGGTTCTTACCGAAGCCCAGGTCGTGATGGTCGCCACGTCCGAACGCATCGAAACCTTCGACTGGAACCGCGACATCGAGGTGATGGATGGGCGGGTGTTTAACATCGGGGCGTATCTGGCGAAGAAGGGGGTGGTGGTCGATTAGTAAGCCGAAAGCTGCCCTTTTTGAAAACAGAGGTACCGGCGGCTACGGTGGTAGTTAACCTCCGCCAGGCCCTGAACCGCTTGGGCGAAATGACCGGGTAGCTTACGACGGATGATTTGCTGGCGACGATTTTTCGCGAAAATCTACTATAAAGTAATAGTGCCTTCCTGGTAGTCGATGGTGAATTTCCCGAAGCGTTGCAGGGCAGACTGTCCCAGCAGGAGTGGGGCGCTATTGTTGGTCACGACCGAGGCGGGCACGTTTGCCAAAACTCGGTCGCCAATTTTTACCGTCTTCAAATTGATAATGATGCCAATCGACACATCCCCGTTGGCGTCCTGAAATTGTTGGGAACCCCGCACGTCTTCTTCGGTGAGTTTACCTTGTTTGTACAAAAAACTGGCTTCGACCTGCGAAATAGAGATGCTGCTGGCTCCGGTGTCGAAAATGAACTTCATCGGCACTTCATTTACCTCAATGGGTACCGTAAATACCCCGCTTTCCTGATTCATGTGTACTACCGTTGGTTCCCCGCTCGTGCGTAGTATGGGTCGGGAATCGGGCACTTTCGATTCGTTCGATGGCAATTCAGCAGCCGTTGGGGCCGCGCCGGAGGTGTCTTCAGCTACCCCACGGCGGCGGTTGTAGCAG
>Ga0163144_10027770_pt1 | contig 10942 bp, 11 predicted proteins | sample OliLak19BULKMAT1_FD_123175 | JGI IMG/M metagenome (GOLD analysis project Ga0163144, IMG submission 123175) | Freshwater microbial mat bacterial communities from Lake Vanda, McMurdo Dry Valleys, Antarctica - Oligotrophic Lake LV.19.BULKMAT1 | ecosystem: Environmental > Aquatic > Freshwater >... | reverse complement strand
GAGTTTGTGAAGTTGGTAACTGCGTAACTGCGAAGTGCGTAACTGCGAAATGGATGAAAATAAAAACGTTAAAAAGGGCATTTAGAGGGCTATTTCGCAGTTACGCAGTTGAGTTTCGCAGTTACGCTTCGCAGTTACGCACCAACAAACAGGTAAAAAACAATGTCTCAGCATCACGATAACGGATCATTCACAGGCGGGTTTACGATGGCGATTATCGCCTTCCTCTGCTTTATCATTGGCTACCATATTCGAGATAGAGGAATGGTTTTCAATATTCAGGAGAACCGACCCGCCGCGCCCATCAATCGAAACTTACCCGGTTATTAATCTCCAAATCGCAAGGAAAAGCCCCAAACTTAATTCTAAGTTTGGGGCTTTTTTGTGTAGCAACGTTCGGAAAATCTAATCCACTGGCTAATCTATGCGTACTGCTTTTGCCATCTTTGTATGCGCAGCAGTGCCAAAATCAAGATGGTGCGATCTCGCTAATTTGTGAGTTTCCCTTACCTCCTCCATCGCCTGCATTCCCTTCTCGATTAACTCTTTTTGGGCAGTGAGTTTAGCTAATCTCATATATTGATTGGTCAACTTTATCACCCTGTTTTCTTCCGGTGTACGCGCCCTCTGTTCGCCAAATCTTTCCCTCGTTAGGGTATTTGCTGCAAGTCGAGCGCTGATTTTGTCTACACCATTCCCGATAAAAATCGCCATTAGTTGATCCGCTGATTCGTCCAAATTATCAAAAGCTGCTTGAAGGAGTTGCATGAATTTTACCTAAATTGTTGTTTACAGATTGACGCTGGATACTTGAGGGGGAAGATCGCCCCCTAGGATGGAGGGCGATCGCATTCGACTAGATCTGGTGCTTTCTCAACGCCTCCTTACACTGATTTTTGGTAAAGCGACCCGCGCCCTTGATTCCTGCTGCGGTGCAGATTTTTCTCAGTTCGCGAATGCTATCGACTTTTGGCGATTCGGTTCTTACCGATACTTGAGCGATAGAAAAACTTTTGGCGGCGACGCGCATTTTGAGAATTTGGGGAATTTCAACGGGTAGGGCAAGCGTTAAAATCGGGGTTTTGATGTCCGGGATTTGGGGTTGAGACTCAAGCTGAGAATCGATTTTTGGTGCAGATTTTTGTGGAGTGGGCAATGACCAAATGGAGGAGAGAATCGCGAGAATTGAGAGGGCGATCGCCGCGTAGAGGGTTAGGTTGGCGGCGATGGTCAGGAGATTTTGAGCGGCTGAGTAGGTCATTGGAAAAGTCCGTTTCGTTGCTTACTTCCTAAAGATAACACGAGTGAACCGAAAAGTGGGCTACTTTTCAAAATAGTTTTAGAGTTTGCCCAGATTAAACGCGATCGCTGCTTCTACGGTTTTCACAAACTGTTCACCGGCGCGATCGACTAAGGGCTGGATTACATTTTCGTTTCCTGCCATAGTGCCAACCGAAGCAGTTGATAGCGCGGTAATCGGCAACCGTGGCGAGTTGCGGTGAAATCCAAGTTGACGTGTTCCTCTGATTGCGATAAATTTCCCTGCCTTAAATGCACCCTTGATTATTTTGGGTGACCCTCTTTTGATGGTCACGCGAATCCCAGTTTTGTTCTGGCTTGGGTTGAAGTTGACGAGATTGATTACGCCGCCAGCAAAAATAATTTGCAAAGAGTCGCCTGATTTTTTTACCTCAATATCCCGTTTGACTCTGGCGCTGCTGATTTTGTAGACGGTAGTTATGAGCTTGGCTCCTAAAGTTTTCCCAGATGATCCGGCTCTGGCAAGACCTTTTTTAAAAGAGGGCTTGGCTACCTTCTCAGGCAGGGTGCGTAACTTTTCGATTACTTCTTCGATTCCCGTGACGAATACAGAGATAGCCATAATTGCCCCCAAAATAAAAGGAAGCGTGATCGCTTCCCTCTAGATTACCCTCTTAAAATGTGGCTAGAAATCGCACAAGTTCAGGATTTTGATCGGCACGTCCACCAAGTCCGAAAGGAAGCTTAAGGTCACTTCCCTACTCGGTCTGACGATCGCCGTATACTTCACCACCGTTCGCACCCTCTCCTCAAAACCCTCCGCTTTTAGAACATCAATAATCGGGTCTAACAGACTGATCAAACCAAGGGGTGCGCCGGGTGATAAGTTGTCCGAGGCATCGCCTGTCGCTGCCTTCCATTGCCAAATATCACTGGACTTGAAATCCTGGAACGACGGCAGAACCCACAGCGATCGCTTTCCCTTACCTTGCTTCTCACGTTTTTTCACAAGCCACAGCCACACTGTGAGGGGATTCCTCACGGCAGGAGAATAATGTGAAATCATCGTCACCCGGTCGCTAACTAAACCCTGCCAATCGCTATCACTGGCGAACAAAAATATCTCAGTCGATTCAACTAATCGGACGATCGCCCCAGCCAAATCATCTGCCTCAAAAGTTCCCTCATATATATAGCTAAAATTTTCATGGATGTAGCCTAAAGCCAACAAGCGAAAAGACAGATACGCATCGGATGGAGGTGATCTCTTCCCCTTGTATTCAGGGCAAAAATCAAACCTCCAATACGGCTCAATCGAATCAAGCAAAAAGATAATTTTGTAATCGCGATTTGGCAGGAGCAGGAATGAGCCACTGCCGACGTAATCGATCATGCCCGTGATAAAGGCAGGCTCAAAATTTTGATACCGCTCACAAATCGCGAACATACGGCGACAGAGTTCGGAGGTGTCCAGCAAGACTAAAGTATTTTGGTTCATGCGACGACCCCTTTGTAGGGAAAAAAGTAGCACACTACTGCGGGGGGGCGGTTTGGATTCCAAGAATATAAAAGCTTGACACCATCGGAGGCGATAGGGTGCAAGGCATTCATATCTTTAATGAGCGGATTCCTACCACCAAAGGGGCAAGTATGCCAAGAAACCGCAGACTCAATTCGATACCCTTCCGCTAGTTTGGTGTGGGTTTTTTCCTCCCATTCCCAGCCGTTTCCCCAGTTCCAATGGGATTCTGCTTCTTCAAAGACCTTTCCAGTATCTACAAAATATTGGAAAAACTCGATGTTTTTTAGGATTCTGTGGATAGCTTTCTCTCTGTCCACACCGTCTGAATTCGTCACCCTAAAAATTCCCTTGATCCCCTCTACCTCAAAATCTAGGTAGACTGTTGTTAGTACCTCGCCTTCAGCCTCAGCCTGCGAATCATGTCTCCATAGCTCGGTTAAAATTGACATACTCTTTGCCTTTTGCTTTTGCTGTTGTTTGCTTGCCTCTCACTACTATATCACAAGTAGACTATAAAGTAGCCCACCCTAGATCGTCTTGCCTGAAATTGTGTCACTAATTTCAACAGATTCAAATTTCAGCCAATGGGGGAGAGGCTCCAAACATTTTCGAGTCGGGTCGGGGTCTATTACGTTCCAGAATCCAAAAGCAGTTTGATAGGAAAATTGCATTAATTTTTCGAGCGCCACGTCGAAAATCTCAGCGATCGCTTTAGTGTCCTCGTCCCTCACAAAAAAGCTCACCTGGTCATGAATCGCACAAGCGAAATAAATCGTGAGTCCTGCCTTTCTCGCAAAATGTTGGATCAAAAATATCAAGGTGTGGAGTTCATCCTGCCCAGCGCTTTGGATATGCCAGTTGTTTCTAGTTGTAATAAAACTTCTACGGCGATCGGGTACATATGCCGCGTCCAAAGTATCGGGGCACTTAACCCCTAAAAGATAAGTTCGCATTGATGGGCGGCTGGTTAGATTCGATAGGGTAGCTTTGATCGATCCAGCGACTTCAATCCGGTTGTACCAGACCATAAATTCTGTTGCAATTTGAGTCGCCTCCTCCAAAGAGCAGCCTTTCGATAGTCGAATATAAGTGATCAATTTTTGCAACCCCCCTCCATACTGCAATAGAAAATTAATGTCTTTGGCATCACGGCGTGAAGTGCCCACACGTTTAGATGTCATCGTGTGGCAATCAGTCCCTAAAGATTTATTGCCGTTCAGAACTGCCTCAGACCATTCGCAACTGCCATGTCTGCCTGCCTTGGTATCCGCCAACATCACCGCGATTCGACTTTCTTGCGATACAAAATCGGCGGATACGAGCCTGTAACCGGGCGGCGCAATGATGTGATCCATCACTTGAGAGCCGATTTTTATCCCATTTTCTTTGGGGAGTACAACCCACTTATCCGATTTTGCACGGCGTGAAATTGTACCGCAGCCGTTAAAATCGGCTACCGTGATGTCAATGTTTGAAGTTGAATCGAGCGGCTGTGAGTACACTGTGGCATAGCGTTTTCGGTACGCTGACCACTGTGCGTTAGCCCCTAAAATATCAAATATTTTTACCAGATTTTCTTGGCTAAGAATCGCGCTCGATAGCATCCCAGATTCCGCATAGCCGCGATAATCTTTGCAAAGAGGCGAACCAAGATTTAATCGAGCGTCACCTGTTGGGTGTGGAAGTGCGATCGCTTCTCCTTCGATCTCCGCCCACCAGTTAGCAGTTTTTGCACCCGGTTTATAGGTGATTGGTTTGCCTTGCCATTGCAACCGCAAAAGTTGGATGTCTGTCGCTGCGCTAAAAGGAGAGTCGGTTAAGTTGGCAACCCATTTAATTTGCCCTTTTCGTTTGCCCGAATTAAATAAATTCCACTCAAGATCAGGGAAATCTTTTTGCTCTGCTAGCCCAACCAATTTTTCCCTTAAGGTGATCAGCCTCGCTAAATTATTCTGATATGCAGCTTCAGATTTAGCTTGAAAATCCTGCCAGTCTTTTAGATAATATTTGGAATTATTCAGCGTCCCCATCCCCAGCCACGTAATAGGGTTCAAGCAAAAAAGTTGGGCGACTTTTGGGAACAAAACCGAAGCGAGTTGATGGGTGACCTCAACATCGGTCAAACAGTAATCGACTAAAGTTCTAGCAGAAACTCGTGATGGATCGGCTACGTACTCATCACGAATTGTCTTGTCAATTTTTTTAGCCCATTCTGTCCCAAGGTGGAAACCCACCAATTCCTCTAAACCGAGCGGACTGATTCTTGAGTGCCATTGAGGAACTCCCTTTCCATCCCTGTGCATTTTCTCAAATGTTTTCCATTGCTGGTAAATTTCGTTATCCTCTTCATCGCTCATACCGTGCATGATATTTCCGAGTTGCATCGTATCCAGGAAATAAGAAGAGGTATCCAGCGCATATTCACTGGAAAGATAGCGGCGATCGTAGCTGGCAGAATTCTGACCGATAATGATCCGACCGGGGGGGAAAGGGAAAACTTTTTCGCCTAATCGAGCATGGCGACAAAGCCAACGCCCATCATAAGCACCGCAGACGGAAGGCATCCAAGTATCATCCATTTGCTTTGTAGCTTCAAAATCGACGGTGACAACTTGATTAAAATCCGTGATGTCATGCTCAACCCATTGCTCACTGATGTCATCCCATCGTTGCCAACTATCGGGTTTTGTAACGACATTGAAGCATGGCAATGTTGGGCGATCTGCCATCGGCTTTTGTAATGCGGAAATGATCGCGTCCCTTATGGGCTTCCACTCTATAAGAGAGAGTGCAGTTAGCATTTGCAGATAAGTTTGGGGCATGATTTTTAGTGTTGTTGTGTTGTTGTGTTGGCTTAGAAGTAGATGAAAAGTTGCTTTGAGGCGCGGCTGCACCCGGTATAAAGGGCGCGCCTCAAAGCATCCGATTTGGCAACTTTCTGGACTGAGTGGAAATCATTCAAATCCAGGATTACCCGCTCGATCGTGCTGCCTTGTGCCTTATAAACTGTCGATGCCATCGGGTATTGCACATCGTCCACCAGTTCCTTTACCCAATAAAATCGGCGACCCACTTCAGATCGCAAGTACTCGAACTCGGTTATGACCCGACCTTTTTTATCCTTTTGACCTTCCCGCCACTTAAAGCCCGTTCCGTCATAGCTGAAATCTACGTCCGGTTTGTAAATGTGTCCCGGCGTTCCTTGTACCTGCTTCCAAGATTTTTTGCCGATTGAAGCCAAAAATACAGCAGCGCGATCTCCATCTTCCGGTTTGTTGCCCTTGCCATAAAAAGCAGCCCTGGAATCTTCCCAAAATTTAAGCAATTTTTGGTAAGCAGGTAAATCTTTTGGAGCAAGCAATCGGAGTAAATTTGGATCGTGGAGCCATTCTTGCTTGTCATCCCAAGTTGCGCCGGGATGGTTGCATCGCTCTGAACCTTGCCACTCAATTCCTAGCTCATCATCCTTATCAAATCGAGCGCGAATTAATTCAAGCTCGTACCGCTTACCGCCTGCCCCCGTTGCAGAATGTTGAACAGGCTGAGAACCTAAAAGCTCAATCGTGAAGCCATTAAATAAAATCGGCTGATTGTTGAAGAAGCTACCATTTCGCATCACAGTCCGGCTGATTTGTGAATTAGCCAAAAGCGTGTCCCCTTTTCCAAATAAAGGAGTCTCAGTCAGTTTTTTTATTACAGCATTGCGACCTGCTACAGTTGCCCTTCGATAGGGAATCACCCGGTATGCGCTGCCATCAGCAGGCAACTCCTTAGCCCATCGGGTCACCAAATTTTTCGATTCCTCCCGGTTCACCCAACAAACCGACCCGTTCGGGATCTCATAGGGATCGCCATCGAAGGGTTCAGTTTGCATCAAAAGCGTATGGGCATCTTTGTAGCTTTTGCATTGCCGCAATACCGCCGTAAGCTTTGCAATTTCACTGTCGCCAGCGCGAACATTTTCGTTGAACTTAGAAATACACGGGGTGGCAAAAGTCGGACTTTGATCTTCGCCAACAGGGAAAAGCTGCTCACTGTCTCCCATGAAAAGCAATTTGCAATTATCAGGCAGGGAAAGGACAGCAATATTAAAATTTTCCTCCCCAATCATGCTGCACTCGTCCGCAAGGATCAGCTTAATTTGATGAGAAATTTCAGCGTTCGGACTCGCCGTGAAAATTAGTTCATTTTTTCGTACAGCCTTTTTTAGGCTATCGAGTGCCCTAATCCGTAGCTGAGATTCTTTGAGGAGATCGAGCAGACTAGCCCCCTCGTCCCCCTCGGTTTGCCCCTCATCTAATTGAGCTTCGATAGCTTCGATTTGAGTTTGGTGCTTTTGATACTCTTCATCCTCCTCCTTGCCCCACTTTGCATCCTTGGGCACAAGTCCAAAACCTTTGTGCAGCGTGGTACAAGTTATCCCGGTAGATTTGCTCAATTGTTGAGCCGCAATGTTGGTGGGAGCTATACCCATTATTTCGGCTGGTTTCAGACCATACTCCCGACACCATCGGATAATCGAAAATGTTTTCCCGCTCCCTCCTACCCCTTGCAAGTGTGCAAGTTGGAGTGAGGAACCCATCCAGCCCTTAAAGGATTCATAAGCTTCAATTTGATGAGGATATAGTCCCTCAAGATGAGAGGTAACCGCTGCTGCTGCTGTAGCTGTGGCTTCAAGTTCAGTTTGCATTTTTTATCTATATATAGGAGAGATCTTCTTTCCCGACCTGTTCAATATATCACAAAGTAAACTATTTAGTAATCCACTGTTCTACTTAGTGTGTTACTATTTAGGAGTACCAAATTCAATCCAACAAACCATGGCTGAAAAAATCGTGAATTTATCTGCCGCAATCATTAGTCTTGAGAGCGCCTTGGAAAACACAAGACCTGAAGCTCTGATAGAAGAGTGGGCGATCGAGATAGGGAAACCTACAGAGGATGATCGTCTATTTAGTAAGGAGGAAATAGAAGCACTCGCAGGCGTATGCTCAACTCTAGGAATCCCCTACAGCGGGGTAACGTTAGAGATGTACATCTCAAATAATGCCGTCAGAATATCTAAGCCGCGTTTGATGTCAAACGGGAGATCGGCAGGGGTCGTTTGGGGGGGCGAGTTCTATCCCTTGGATGACGAGTTGCCTGTCTGGAGCATTCGGACTATTTCTACCCCTAGCTTGGCGTTTCGTATCCCAAAGGTGGATATGTTAATCCCGATCTTGCTAGATTTTGATCGCAACAACGATCGAGCGAAAGCAGAAGCAGAAAATGCATTTGCGGATTGTGAAACCTTTGGGCAGTTGAAAAAGGTTCTAATCAAGAACTTGGAAATACTAAAAGGGGATGCCCTTTGGAATTTGGAAGGCGGATCTTTTCGAGTGATAGCACTCGCGAGAATCCAAGAAGGGGACAAAGACTATTGGATCGCCGACATCCAAACCGACAAGGAAGGGAGCCAATCCCGCATGTTTATGGGTGCCAGCACAGATGTGGAGGTAGGAGACGGGTTTCGGATTGATGCGGAAAACCGCAGCATAAAAAACCTGAGAACTAAGAAAGAATTGGAGCTAGGGGGCTTCGTAAAGTTACATGAGTTAGTAATCGGTGCGGATTATAAGGTAGTCAAAATCACCCCAAAGACGGGTGAATATGGGGGCTTTAACTTGACTGTGCCGGGTGTAGGTTTGGTAGGCAGCAACACCCAGATCGAAAACTGGATCTTTGCGAATGGAGCAGAATCCGTTACCGCAGCAGACCCCGCCGTTCTGGAAATAACAGCTATTAGAGAAAGCAAGGGTAAGCACAGAGTAGATTGCTTGATGTCCGTACCCGGCAAGAAAAACGACAGGCAAGAACGAGCTTTGGCAATGGCGAAAGCCAAGAAAAAAGTCTCCCAGCCAGCGACAGAAACAGAAACAGAAATGCCTTTTCCCTTGGAGGGAGATCGTACAGAAAACGCTATAGGGGTGGAAGAGGAGCCAAAGGTGGAAGCCGCTAAAGCCAAATCCGCTAAAGCCAAATCTACGCCCAAATCAGATCAGCAATCTTTGATCGAAGAAACGGCAACCCCATCCGACCCAAAAACAGAAACAGATACAACCGACGAGTGGTTTTAACTTAAAGCGATCGCCCCTGCCGCCCTAAATCTTGGGCGGCAATTTATTGCAAACTTGAGGAGACAAAATGACAACTGATAAAAGTAAGTTTTCAACCTACCTGCCGAAAGTACTAGAAGATCGGCTTCAATGCTGGATGGCAGGAAGAGGGTTAAGAAGTAACTCCTCCGCCGTCGCAACCATCCTAAGCGAATACTTTGAACTGGAGAAAGAGGACTTTCAGATCGCGAATTTTGCCACAAAAGCTGACTTAAAATTGCTAGAAAAAAAGGTCGATACGCTTGAAGCGAATTTAGACGAGCTAGAGAAAAAGGTTGATACGCTTGAAAGCAAAGGGGATGGAAATGAATAAAGAATTAATGTTCTCAAGCAAAAGTGACCAACACTACACCCCCGTATCTTTGCTAAATAAAGTTACCGATTTCTTTTTAGGAACCATTGATTTAGACCCTTGCTCCAACAGCTTCGCCAATCCCCACACCCCCGCTCGAATCCATTACACCCAAGAAATTGATGGGCTAATCCAACCGTGGATCGGGCGGGTTTTTGTCAACCCACCTTACTCAGATATTCAGCCATTTCTATCTAAAGCTAAAGCTGAATTTAGGGATGGAAACGCTAAAGAAATATTAATTTTGGTGCCAGCTAGAACCGATACTCAATGGCATTACTCTATGCGGAATTTTTCACGCTGTTACATCACCGGGCGGCTGAAATTTGTAAATCCTGAAAACAAAGGAAGAAGCGCCCCCTTTCCCTCCATGCTTTTTTATCTGGGCTACCGTGTTGAAAAGTTTTGTGATTTTTGGGAGTCCACAGGCGAATGCTTTGTACCCAAGGGAGTTCAGCTTTGAAACTTAGAGCGCCTTTCCCCTGGTTCGGTGGCAAAAGTCGAGCATCTAGTTTAGTCTGGAGTCGCTTTGGCAATGTCTTAAATTATGTTGAGCCTTTCGCTGGCTCCTTGGCAGTTTTGTTAAATCGCCCCAACTATGACCCGCGATCGCATTGCGAAACTGTAAATGATTTAGATTGCTACTTAGCAAACTTTTGGCGATCGCTCTCTCATGATCCGGCTGCTGTTGCACATTGGGCAGATTACCCGGTGAGCGAATGCGATTTACACGCCCGTCATCTATGGCTGATAAACCAAGAAAGTTTTAGGGAAAGCATGAAAACTGATCCCGATTTTTATGATCCTAAAATTGCAGGTTGGTGGGTATGGGGCTTATGCCAATGGATAGGCGGCGGCTGGTGTATTCAAAGGAGCCAACCAGCAAGGAGCTTACCTCACTTAAGCGATAGCGGGATGGGCGTACATCGTAAGTTACCTCACTTAGGCGATAGCGGGATGGAAAATCCGGAGTCTGATTTATTAGAGTATTTTGAAGCTTTAGCGAGTCGATTGCGCCAAGTCAGAGTTTGCAACGGCGATTGGACGAGAGTATTAGGCACTGCTGTGACCGATCGCAGGGGGCTTACAGGGATATTCTTAGACCCCCCTTATGACCAAAATATCAGAGCAAAAAACCTCTATGCTCACGATGTTCCTGTCTCTGTTGCAGTAAAAGATTGGGCGATCGCTCATGGAAATAACCCCTTGCTTAGAATCGCACTGTGCGGGTACAGCGACGAATTTATTGACGGGATGCCTGATGGCTGGAAGTGTGTTGAATGGAAGGCAGTCATGGGCTACGGGAGCCAGAAAAAAAATAAAAGCAATCAGAACAATGAGAAGGAAAGAATCTGGTTTAGCCCGTCTTGCCTCAAACCGTCAACATCAATACAAGCAACTTTATTTGATTTAGAACTGACCACATAAAAAAATCGCCCTATTTCTAGAACGATTCTGGTTTGGGTCAAATGATAGGATTAAAAAGATTCCTGCCAAGGGTTTCAATCAATCACCGCCCCTCCAACAACAAACCAACAACAACATGCAAAAAGAAAAAATCGATTCCCTGATAGGGTTTTGTGGTAGCGCTTCTCCCCATACTACAGCACCCAATACCCCGTCCGCAACACTGGCGGCATTTACCGCGAATTT
>Ga0163144_10027769_pt1 | contig 10942 bp, 11 predicted proteins | sample OliLak19BULKMAT1_FD_123175 | JGI IMG/M metagenome (GOLD analysis project Ga0163144, IMG submission 123175) | Freshwater microbial mat bacterial communities from Lake Vanda, McMurdo Dry Valleys, Antarctica - Oligotrophic Lake LV.19.BULKMAT1 | ecosystem: Environmental > Aquatic > Freshwater >... | reverse complement strand
TCTTATAAATATTACCATGAATTTATTTTTAATTCCCCGTTACGAGGCGGCAGGTTCCGCTGTTTCCAGTCTGGCAACGCAATTTCTTACTGCGCTGATACAAGTGCTTATCGCACAAAGCGTTTTCAAGTTCAGGATCAACTACCGACTGATGCTTTCCCTGGCTGTGTTTATTCTGGGAGTGGTGCTTATAAATTATTTATCCCTCCGGATTCATCATACTCTTTTGCCGGAAAAATTCCGTTGGGCACCTAATTTTGTTTTCATGGTCATTGCTTCCGGTATTTGGGCATTCGCCATCCGGTTATTGAGTGTTAAGTCGATGGTAAGAATTTTAAAGTATCGATAAAGAATACTATTTGTCGCGTGAATTCTCCCTCTCTTGGGGAGAGGGAGTCAGAGGGAGAGGTGTAACCCATCATACGCTAGCTTAATATTTTCCGGTAAATTCTCACTTACTTCTTCGTGCAAACCTAATTGGTGACTGATATGTGTGAAATAGGTGGTCTTGCATTTTAATTCTTGTGCAAGTTTTACCGCTTCGTCAAATGTAAAGTGGGAGGGATGCGGTTCCATGCGCAGCGCATTCAGCACCAGCACTTCGGAGCCAATAATTTTTTTCTTCTCTTCTTCGGAAATAAAATTGGCATCGGTGATGTACGTAAAGTTTCCAATGCGAAATCCAAGCACATCCATGTGCATGTGTTTCACAAGTATTGGACTGAACGTTACACCTTCAATGCTGAACGGTTTGTTTTCAATCGTATGCAGGTTAACTTCGGGTATCCCCGGATATCCTGCATTCTTGAAAATATATCCGAATTGATCTTTAATTCCCTGCTGCACAGCTTCTGTGGCGTACAGATCCATCTTTTTTTTAAGGATAAAGTTGAATGCGCGTATATCATCCAGTCCAGCCAAATGATCCCGGTGATCATGGGTATAAATAACCGCATCAATTTTCCTTACCCGTTCACGCAGCATTTGCTGGCGAAAATCCGGTCCGGTATCAATTATAAAGCGTTTGATCGTCTGCCCCCCGCCCTGAAGGGAGCTATGAGCCTTGTCCTCTCCCTTCTCGCCTTCGCGAAGCGCTTTGGCGGAGCGAGGTAGGGAAGGGGTGGCTGTTACCTCTATCATCACCGAAGACCGCAACCTCTTATCCTTCGGATTCACGGAATCACAAACCCTGCATTTGCACCCGATGAGGGGAACGCCTTGTGAAGTGCCGGAGCCGAGGAAGGTTATTTTCATGTTCTAAAATTTATTTCCCAAAAATTTGCTTTTCTCAATCTATTGAAAATTCCATCGGCTAAACATAAATAGTGATGTTGAAAATAGTATAGCGGCTCATTGCTTTTTAGGCTTTAATTTTTTAGAACTGTCTTTACCTTTCAATAAAACCTTTGCATTAAGTGCAGTTACTACTTTTTTGCCTGTTTTGGCTTCCAGTTCCTGCATTGCCACCTTTGCTACATTACCTCCTTGTTTGGCTGTCTTTTTACTTGCTTCAAAGTCTTTAGGGTTTACCGCTTGCGAAATATCTTTGGCTGTTCAGTATCGGCAACATCTGTTTTGTAAAACTTCCTATCGGCTGATTGCATTTTCAGTTGTCCGATTTGTTCGGACAACTCGCTGCCTTCTTTTTTAAGTTTCGCTTTTATGTCGCTCCAATATTTTCTTGGCCTGTCTGTATTGGTCAATATCTCAATCACATCAATAACGGAGATATACCATTTTTCTAGCTCGGCATCCCATAGGGTTCTTACCTTTTTGTCTTCAAATAGTTGAATGGCGTTTTGTTGTTTCATCTTGCTGGCTTTTAATACTTTCCCCACACAATCTTTACCTCCTCCTAAGTTAACTCGTATAACTCATAAACCAGTTCATCTATTTCTTTTTTACGAAGGAAAGCTTGTGAAGTGCCGGTGCCGAGGAAGGTGATTTTCAAGTAATTATTTTAAGATTGGGACAGATTAACCTATTGTATATGGCATTTTATCAAAAAGGGATAAAAAGAAAAAACTCACCCTAAGCGCGCTAATCTAACGGGAAGCGGGGTGAGTATGTTGTTGCAAATATACTCACCCGGGATGATATGGCAAATAATTTTTATGAAAAACCGTCAAAATGATAATTCCAATTGTTGAAATTACGTAACAGCCGCAATTTGATAACCCCTTGAGGGCATTTCTCTGTAATTTTGTCCTCTTAGTTGGCATCCCCCTTTTGCATGTTGTTTGTGATCTGTATCAATGGTAGGGTCATCGGGATTAATATTGAATTCAGGTCTGCCCCATTGTTTAAAGAAAAACAAAACATCGGCTTTGTTACATTGCCTTTTAATATCCCATACCCATTCATGTTTGATAGGCCTTGCTCCGTGCCCGGATTCACCTCCCACAATTGCCCAATGAATATTTTTCAGATTTAATTTTGGCAGCGGTCCGATTAATGGTTCAAGGGAAAGAAATTTTACATGAGCATCTGTCTTGCGCAGATAGTCAATTCTTTCTACAGCTTTTTCATTCTCTACAGATACACCCATCCATATATTTTTTGTCCATTTTAAATGCTTGTTGTATTTTAACAGTACATCTCCTCTTTTAGTAAGTATCTGGTATGTGTGCTGTGGAGTATCATTCATTACTTTGAATATTTTTTTAAGGAATGCAAGCGGAATATCTTTATGGAAGAGGTCACTCATGGAATTTACAAAAACTGTTTTTGGTTTTTTCCACTCATAAGGAGTTTTTAATTCTTCTGGATGAATGGCAAGTTTGAAAGCATTTTTGTATTTATCCATTTCCATTGCCTTCAAACGTTTGCTCATCACCTCTGCATAGCAGAATTTGCACCCTGCAGAAATTTTATTGCAGCCCGTTGTTGGATTCCATGTGAGCTCAGTCCATTCGATGTTAGATTGCGCCATTCAATAAATATTTAGATCAAGAAAAATTATTCAATTGCTAAGGGATATGGCAGGAAAAGCTAATATTTAATTCTTCAATAAATTTAAAATCGTCAATCCATAGAATGCCCATATTTTCGCAAACATTTGGAATTTTTATTCTTTTTGCATTTACTGCTGTTTCTTCATGTTCTTTTGTTACCACACAGGCATTTTCCCTAATGGCATGAGCAATAAGCCAAGGATCGGCTAAAGACCTTTGCCTCGTATTGTCTACAAGGGTTTTATGAGCAGGATTTTTTGCATAAATACTTTTCAAACACTCTGTAACTTCTGTATTAATTTTATGGACAGGGATTTTACTTTCTTTCAGCCATTTTGCTAAATCGTCATCGGTTCTGGTAATTTCTTCATGAACAGTTTGAGGTAAAAATATTATTCCTTTTGTTCCCAAGCCATTCAATACTTTCCAATAATCAGGACAAAATTTTGGTGAATAATATTTTTGCCATGCTTGGATAAGTACATTGGCATCTAAGCAGTATTTTTTAACTAATGCACTCATCTGTAAAGCTGCGCTTCCAATTTTTGAAAATTATTTATCTGTGTGTTTAATAAACTGCTCGCAAGTGTTGGTTCAACAAATCCACCGCGGAAAGCATTTAAAACAACCTGCGTAAATAACTTTCCGTTTTTATGCAATTGCAAAAGGTAATAATTAGTTCCGCCCTTTTTTTCTTTTTCCTTCGCTCTTTCCTTTCGTTCTGCTTCTTTTTTTAAAAAAGCATGAAATTCTTTATCGGCTTCTGTTTTTAATTTTCGGTATTGAGTTGGAGATATTAATTGTAGGTTTAAAGCCCTTACTAAAAAAGCAAATGTACTCACGCCAGAAATTTTTGCTGTAGCAAATGCTTCTTTTCCTGAATTAAAAACTGAAATGTTCAGTCTTTTCATAACCTCAACCGGCATAAGAGCATTTGCGGCAACCTCATTGCAAAATAATTCAACAGGGTGGAACTTGTTTTTATGTTTTAATTCGGGTTTAATTTCATTTGAAACGCCTGTGGCAGCAATCCAGATATGCGCTAATTCATGAACCAATGTAAATAACTGGGGAGCATCCCAGTCCTCAGAATTAACAAATATGAAAGGAGCATAAGAATCAGCTATGGCAACCCCCTGTATTTCTTCACTGTCTAATTTTAGTCGTGAATGGATAAAACTTGTTCGTGAAATAAAAATTCCTTTTGCTTCTGCCTTATCAATCCATTCTTTAATTGGATTGCCCGAAAGATACTGCGAAGGATTTATCTCAAGAGTGGTAAGAATATCCTTTGCAACTTTTTCCGGATTATCTTGTAAAGAAAATTTCCCAACAAAAGAAATTGGTTCTTCCTTATTATCTTCATATACATCCCTTATCCAAGATTGCTTTTGTTGAATTTCTCTTATAATAAATATGGAAGCAGTTCCCAGCGGGTTGGCGTCTTTTTTTCTGTAATCCTGCAATGGCTGAAAGTCGCGGGGAATTTCCGGGAGGAAAAAAAGAGCAAATGGCCTTCTATATGCTTTCGCTAATGTTTCTGCCTGCCTGATCGTGGGCTGGCTGATTCCTTCTTCCCATTCTTTTAATTTCTCAACAGATACAGAAACTTTTGCAGCAGCCGTTTCTTCAGGCATCCTTGCCGATTCTCTTGCCCACGTGAGCACATTGGGGGATATGTTAGCTTTGTCTGACATGATTTATAATACAAGGTTAGCCATTTATTTCCTTCTCTATTTCCCCTCCATCCCGATACGTTCTCGCCATCAGGATTTCAGTCTTTATTATTTTAGGTTTTGCCCTCCACAATCTTTATCTCCTCCTTGGTTAAACCGTACAACTCATATACCATTTCATCAATTTCCTTTTCCAGCGCGAGGGTATCTGCCTTGGGGTCTTTCTTCTTGGCAGCAAGGATTTTATCGGCAAGAACGATGAGGGGTTGTTGTTGCTTGATAGGAATTTCGGGAATTGGTAAACTACGAATATCATTTATTAAGACTTTTGGAAACGTACTTCTCATTCCTTTTGGAGAGCATTTAACATGATACCATGACAATAGCTTAGGATGTACTTAATATCAAGAATAGTGCTTGTGTTAATGCATGAAATTATTCCAGGGTCATGATATAGAATGTCATCGTGAAAAGTTGCAGAAATCCTGGGAGGATTGCCTCCTGTTATTTCCTGCACTAAAATTCTCTCGCCTTGAAAATATTTTCTGTTTCTTGATCTGTGAAGCCAATTTCCATATTTTAAATACTCGCAATTCTCCAAATTAATATTATATCGTGTAATTGCCCTTCCTTGAATCCAAGGGCCATATTCTTTGCTCAGCTTTTTATTTGAATGGAATAACCTTTCCTTGACAGTTTTTTCATCTTGATTTTCCTTTGAATAAGGAATAATTCCTTGGCTAACGTCTAAAAATCTTTCTGCTTTAATTCCCTTTGATCCAATCTTTTCAACAATCGAAAAAATAGTATCATGCTGTAAAATCATAAATTGCTTGTCTTCTGTTTTTATCCAATTATTCACATTCACTTGTCTTCTTGTTATATTATTTGAAAGAATTTTTTCGAGCGAATCATTACTCTCAAATATTATCACATCACATAATTCATTACTTGTATTGTGTTTTAAAAATGTTATTATGGCATTGATACTAACATCTTCAAATACTTTTGTTGGTAGTTTAACGATTTGTTGTACAGAAAAAGAATCTAAAACTAGCTCTCTAATTTTTTTTCCTTGTGGAATATTGATCCATGTGTCTGGGGATATATATGCTGTAAAGGCTTTAGATGAAAGAATCTTCTCCGCCAACTCTATAAAATAAAAATAAACCTCATGATTGCCTTGAAATGACTTATAGTATTTTGAAAAATAATCTTTAAATTCAGAATGTAATTTTACTCCATAAGGCGGATTCCCAATCACCACATCAAAACCGACAAAGTTTCCATTTTTATCCATTACCTCCGGGAACTCAAAGCGCCATTCAAAAGCATTACGGTAAATTTTACTGTTTTTTATATCTTGTATTTTTTCTTCGTGGTTTGCAATGCTTTGCTTGAGTCGTTTCTTTTGTATTTCTACTTCTTTTTCATCGCGTATTCTCTTTCCAAACAGATCCATATCCTGTTCCAGTAGGGCCAATTGCCCTCTGAGGTTGCTGAGTTGTTTAACTAATGGGTCGTTATTGTAAAAAGTGGTTTTAAATTGTTCCTTTATTTCATTGATGAGTTTTAGCAAACCTTCTTTTGCCTGTTTGCTCGGGGCAGTTTTATAACTCTCTACCGCCAGACGATAAGTATCATAACTAAATTTTTGCTGCTTAAATACAGTGCTTAGATCGGAGTCCAACGCAAAGCGGCTTATGAGTGAGTTGCCACGTTTAATATTTATATCAATATTGGGCAATGTTTCAAGTTGGGTATATCCGCTTTCTTCAGTGTAGTATGCATTTTTTAAAAGCTCTATCCATAAACGCAGGCGGCATATCTTAACGGAGTTTCCGTTTATATCCACGCCAAAGAGGCAATGCTCAATGAGTTTTTCTTTTTCGTGAAATAATGTTTCCTGAACCCGCTGGTTTTCGGTTTTTCCGGTTTTGCCTGCGGGAGCAGCATATTCAAATATTGTTTCGTTGTTTTCTTCCACCAACAGTTCATCGTTGGCTACCTTAACGGATACAGGCAATACCTTTCCGGTTTTATCGGCAAGAATTCCCAATTCACTTTTAATGGCAATGAGTTCATTCAATGCTGAAACCAAAAAATGCCCGCTGCCTACCGCAGGGTCACATATTTTTAAGTCATCAATAACAGTATTATAGATCAAAATATTTTTTGTGGTTTTATTCAAATGATTGTACAGGTCATCCAGATTTTCGCACTTCCATGTATATTTTTCGTTAAACTTTTGCAGCACCGCCCTGCGCAGGGTTTCGCGGCACATGTACATGGTAATAAAGCCGGGCGTAAAAAAGGAACCATCTTTGTACCCGTTTATTTTTTCAAAAATCAATCCGAGCACAGAGGCATTAATCAGGGCTTTTCTGTCTTCCTGTTCTTCGTCTGTTCCTTCAGAGGCAAAATTGTAAGAGTCCAGAAAGCGAAAAAGGTATTCAATGGTTCTGAGTTTTCCTTTGTGAGGCTTGTTGCCATCTAAAAGTTTTGTGCTTTTTAATATTTCAAGTTCCAACGTGCTGTCCAAGGATTCAACTCCTTCCAGATCATCCTCGAGAGAACTCGGCTCAAAAAGAGAACTGTTCAGGTACGGCACTTTTTCAAACTTATTTTTCCATCTTCCTTTTCTTTCATCGGGCTTTTTGGCAAGCACAGAAAAGAAGAGGTTTTTCAATGCATCAAAATCCGGGATGGCGCTGATATTCAGAAAGCGGTAACTCTTATCGCCTTTATGATATTTAACCAGCTGAGATTCGAGGAGCTTGAGAAATAAAATCCGGTCTACCCAGGTAATGCAGAGTTCCAGCGCAACGCCAAAATATTGTTCTTCTTCCGTTTCTCCAAATGAAGATGGATTTTGTAATTTTCTTAAGCGGTTATCACGCTCAAGATTAAAAATTACATTCTCAAGTAATGAAGCGTCATTTTGTCTTTCTTTTGCCTTTCTTCGGATAAGCTTTTTGCTTCCATCCTTTACCTCTTCTAAGCCTATAATGTGTAGGAGTTCATTGTAAAACTCCTATTCAGTGAATTGCTGTCATTGGCAAGGGGCTGTTTTAATAAATACTCGGGAGAAAAGAATTTATACAACGCCCGCAGCTTGCTTCGGTCTTTTTTCTCCCGTAAATCAAAATGAGTGAATTGAAAATTTGGTTTTTCTTTTGCAAGGAATGGTTTGGCAATGTTTGAGTAAAAATATTCACTGTCTTTTCCCTCTCTTATACAGGTTTCGTAGTCTTTTTTGATTTTTGTTCTGTAAAAAGCTTTGTCAAAATCCTTCTCATCGAACACAAACCATTCGTAATTATTAGTGGCGACCAGGTATTTAATGTCAATATTATTATGACTTTCTCTCTCCCTTAAATAGTAATATATGAGTTCGTGCATCGCCTTTGCATTTAGATTATCCAGAGTTATCATTTCCGGGATATTCCGCTTAGGTCTTTTATTTTCAAAAATTACAATGGGTTTTTTTTCTTCATTATAAATGGCAAGATCAATTCTCCCGCTTGTATTTATTTCATTTTTCCCTTTATAGAAGGTTTCGTATAAGAAATGCGTAATATGATTCTTTGCGTGCTCCTCACTTTCATCTTCATTGATCTTGGCGATAAAATCTGAGAGATATTTTTAAAAATCCTCAATGTCTTGTTTAACTACGGGAGATCTGCGGTGAGAAGGATTTAAAGACTTAAATGGGGTGAGAATATTATCTTTCATTGTCACCTAAATTAATCCAAAATAGGGAAGAGTGTATAGTTGTTGAAAAATAGTTGAGGACAGTGTTATTTCGCAGGTAGCACTTTCCATTTCACTTCTCCAAACCCAACCCGATAGCTGTCGGGTCTCAAAACTGTCTTCTTCAGCCAACACAGGCATATAAACCCAATTATTTTAATTCGTTTGCAATGAAATTTAAAACATACTTTAGTGCCATTTCGGTGCTTTCAGTAATGGTGCCATGTATATGTTTGTGGTGCGGGAAGGTTTTATGCGTTTATGATGAGGCGCATTGTCCCATCGAATAATTAATTTGCCGGAAAAATCCTGCCAATGATATGAATAGTTGCGCTCTTTTTCACTCACATATTCTTTTGTGAACAGAGAAGAATTGTTTGGAAGAACTATTTTGAGAGAGAGGTAATATCCTAAATACCAGCGTTTGTAATCCAGAACTTCATAATCCTTTACGAAGTGATATCGGTCAAGCAACTTTAAAATTTCCACGCTTTATGTCTTTGATTTTTTCAGATAAATTATCGAATACATTGGTGTATGCTTTCCATTCGATGTAATCATCCCAGGTAGAAAAATTTTCACGCTTTCTACGGAGATTTTTTTTCTCAAAAATCTTAAAGGACACACCATATTTTTTGCAGAAAAAATTTATTTTATCTTTTGCGTGGGACAGTTCCCCAAGATATTCCAACAGAATACTATTGGCAATTTTGCTTTTCTGAAGAATTTGCATGATTTGGTTTTTTTTACAAAGTTAAGAATTAATTGAAATTATTTCGCAGGCAGCACTTTTCCTTTCACTTCCCCAAACCCCACTCTAACTCCATCTTTCTCGGCATATCCTTTCATGATGACAGTATCATTGTCATTGATAAATTTCCGTTCTGTGCCGTCATTTAATTTTACAGGCTTGGTTCCTTTCCATGCAATTTCCAGCATGCTTCCATAAGATTCCGGAGTTGTTCCGCTAATTGTACCGGATGCCATCACATCTCCAATACGGATGTTGCATCCGTTTACCGTGTGATGCGCAAGCTGTTGCGCCATGTTCCAATACATGTATTTGAAATTGGAGCGAGAGACAAGCGTACTGTTAGCCCCGGCCCTAAAGGGTGCCTGAGCATTTCCCCCCTTCAGGGTAGGGGTTGGATTTATATATACTTCCAGATTTATATCATAATTTTTATTTCCGGAATATTGTAAGTAAGGAAGAACCTCTGGATCTTGCTTTGGTCCCGTCACTCGAAATGGTTCTAGTGCGTCCATGGTAACTACCCATGGAGAAGCAGAAGAACAGAAATTTTTTCCCAGGAAAGGTCCCAGCGGAACATACTCCCAAGCTTGGATATCGCGGGCGCTCCAGTCATTAAATAAAGTCATTCCGAAAATATATTCTTCCGCATCTTTCGTAGATACACTTTCTCCCAACTTTGTTTCTTTCCCAATGATAAATGCCATTTCCAGTTCGAAGTCCAATTGTTTCGTAGGGCCAAAAACGACCACATTCCCCGGCTGTTTCTCCTCCCCTTGAGGGACAACCGAAGGTTGGGAGCGAAGCTCGTTGGTGGGGGTCTGCCCTTTCGGTCTGTGAAAATCAGTTCCACTCACCACAATAGAAGATGCCCGTCCATGATATCCAACAGGGAGATGTTTCCAGTTTGGTAAAAGCGCGTTAGCAGGATCGCGGAACATAGTGCCAACATTTCGCGCATGTTCCATGCTGGAATAAAAATCGGTGTAATCTCCAATCGCAACAGGAAGCAACATCCGCACATCGCTTATTTTGTTTAGCACCCTTGCTTTTGTTTTCTGATCATCGCGCAGCTCAGGATTTCTTTCTTCCAATAGCTTGGAGATCCGTGCGCGTACGACTGAAGTGGTTTTTTTTCCTAAAGCGATAAAATCATTCAGCGAAGATTTTGCAAAAACGTTCGTATCAAAATTAAGGGCATTGAACAATCCTGCTTTTTTCAGCTTGGCAAGATCAAGCACATAATCTCCTATAGCCACTCCCACGCGGGGAAGAAGATCTTTGTCTTCCGCTCCCGGAAAAGGGGGAGGGATGAAAATTCCAAAGGGAAGGTTCTGAATTGGGAAATCGCTGTTCTTATCAACAGGGATCCATGATTTTAAAACTTGTTTTGCCATAGGTTTACGAAAATACAAAATTGACGCTTCACACTCCGCGGTCTCTGCGGGCTGTATCTTTGCGACCTCTGCGGTAAAAAAACAGCTGAAACCGCAGAGTGCACGGAGAAATACAAGATGAAATTATAATGAGATTGCTTCTAGCGTGAAACACGCCCTCGCAATGACGGCTTAACGAGAGTAATTCGGTGACTCGCTGGTGATCGTTATATCGTGCGGATGGCTTTCACGGATACCTGAAGAAGTGATGCGCACAAACTTCGCTTTTTGCAATTCTGAAATTGTCTTTGACCCGCAATAACCCATTCCGGCACGTAAGCCACCAATGATCTGGTACATTACTTCGGTGAGGTTTCCTTTATAGGGTACACGACCGGAAATTCCTTCGGGAACTAATTTTGCCACATCGTC
>Ga0163144_10027768_pt1 | contig 10942 bp, 8 predicted proteins | sample OliLak19BULKMAT1_FD_123175 | JGI IMG/M metagenome (GOLD analysis project Ga0163144, IMG submission 123175) | Freshwater microbial mat bacterial communities from Lake Vanda, McMurdo Dry Valleys, Antarctica - Oligotrophic Lake LV.19.BULKMAT1 | ecosystem: Environmental > Aquatic > Freshwater > Lake... | reverse complement strand
TCCGCCTCGCCGACGCGACGACCGGCGCGGTCCGCCACGATCTCGCCGACGACCTCGTCACCACGCTCGCGTTCGCGCCCGATGGCCGCGACCTGGTGAGCGCCGGTCGCAGCAACGTCGCGTCCGTGTGGACGGTGAGCGACGGCCGCCGCCGCGTCGAGCTGATCGGCCACGCCGACGCGATCGTCGACGTCGCGTTCGCGCCCGACGGACGCGCGCTCGTCACCGCCAGCCGCGACGGCACCGCGCGCGTGTGGGACGGCGCCACCGGCCGCATCGCGGTCACGCTGCGCGGCCACCACGACGGCGTCACCAGCGCGAGCTTCAGCCCCGACGGTGGCCGCGTGCTCACCACCAGCTCCGACGGCACCGCGCGGCTGTGGACGACCCGCGGCACGCCCGTGCGCACGCTGTTCGGCCACACCACGATGATCGCCCGCGGCGCCTTCCACCCCGACGGCGCGCGCGTGGTCACCGCGGGCTGGGACCGGACGGCGCTGATCTGGACCGTGCGCGCGGGCTGGACCACCGCGATCCGCGACGCGCTGCCGTTCCGCAGCGCCACGCTCACCGACGACGGCGCCGTCGTGCTGGCCGGCGCCAGCGACGGCAGCCTCGTCCGATACGACGCCACCACCGGCGCGCGCCTCGCCACGATCGAGACCGGCAGCGGCGCGTTCAGCTGGAGCGACGACGGCGGCCGCGTCGCGGTGGTCGACGGCGGCGTCGTCACGATCCGCACCGACGGAGGCGAGCTCGCGACCACGCTGGCCGGCTCGCCCGCGCGCGGCGTCACGGTGCGCGCCGACGGGCGGCAGGCGGTGGTGTTCCACGACGACGACTCGATCCAGCTCTGGGATCTCGACACCACGACGCCGCTGCGCACGCTCGCGGGCGGCGCCGGCGTGATCGACGCCAAGCTGACCGACGACGGCCGCTGGCTGGTGGGTTACCGCGGCGAGGTGGTCGTGATCTGGGACGCGACCACCGGCGCGCTCCGCCACGAGCTGCGCGGCCACGACGGCCACATCTACGATGTCGGGCTGTGCGCCGACGGCACCCGCGCCGCGACGGTCTCGAACGATCGCACCGCGCGGGTCTGGGACGTGGCGACCGGCGCGCTGGTCGCGACGATGAGCGGGCACAGCAACGTGACGCTCGAGGCCAGCTTCTCGTCGGACTGCAGCCGCCTCGCCACCGCCAGCTCGGACGGCACCGTCAAGATCTGGGAGGTCGCGACCGCCCGCCTGCTGGCCTCGCTCGACGTCCTGGCCACCGGGGTCAGCACGGTCGCGTTCTCGCGCGACGGCCACCGCCTGGTCACCTGCGATCGCGACGGCGTGGTGGCGGTGTGGGAGGTCCCGGTCGAGACCCGACCGGCGGCGGCGATCGTGGCGTGGGCCCGCTGCCACGTGCCGTACCGCGTCGAGGACGATCACCTCGAGGTCGTCGTGCCCGACCGCGACGCCTGCAGATTGTAGGACTGTCGGACGACGAACTGTCCGAAGCGTGCGCCGCGCCGCCATGGATCCCGTTAGTTATGTGAGGCGCCCTGCTTGCAGAGCAGCAGGTGATGCACCCAACCGGCACCGTTCTCGTCACGCTCGGCGCGTTGCTCGGGATGACCGGGCTCACGCACGCGGGATACAACGACTCCCCCACCACCTACAGCTACGCCTACGCCCCGACGCTGAACACGACCCTGTCGGACTGCGACGACTGCATCGCCACGGTGAACCTGCCGTGGACGATGCCGTACTTCGGTCGGAGTTATTCGCAGATCAGGGTCTCGACCAACGGCTGGATCGGCCTCGGCGCCACCGCCGCCAGCTCCCTCAACTCCAACACCGCGCTGAGCTGGTACGGCAGCACCGCGGCGCCGGGCCCGATGATCGCGCCGCTGTGGGACGACTGGAACCCCGTCGCGGCCGGCTCCGTCTACACCGGCCTGGTCGGCAGCGCGTTCGTCGTCGAGTGGTACGGGATGTATCACTACGGCCAGTCGACCGGCGCCTCGTACACCTTCCAGCTCAAGCTGTTCCAGGACGGCCGCATCGAGTTTCACTACGGCAACATGGCCGGCGGCGTCACCAGCTACGACTACGGCAAGTCCGCGACCGTCGGCATCCAGGAGGACGTCGATACGATCGCCAAGCCGATCAGCAACGACAGCGCGTGGATCGGCAGCAACACCGCGATCGGGATGACCCGCCCGGGTACGGTGGCATTCTTCGTCAGCGCCAAGGACGGCTTCTACGCGCCCAACCGCGTCCGGCCCAACCTGAAGTTCCGCCAGGACTTCCGCTGCGGCACCTCGTACTACTACATCGAGAACAACACGAGCGCCGACTGGAACTGGAACTGGTCGACGTGCGCGGCGCCCGTCCTGAGCGGCGAGCACTACTTCGTCGACGCCGACACCGGCTCGATCCAGCCCACTGACACCGCCGGGTTCGACGTCGCGACGATCCCCGGCGCGCCGATCACGTCGATCGCGCACGGCACCTACCGGTTCGTCAAGCGCAACGACTTCACGCCCATGCCGTCCACCTACCAGCGCTGGCAGGTCAGCTATGGCGACGCGGCCACGTTCACCTCGAAGCTCGACTACTGGGACAGCGGCAGCTACGACAAGCCGATCGTCATCATCACTGGCTTCGATCCGCTCAACGCGTCGTCGACCGCCGAGTACATGGTCATGATGGGCGATCTGGCGCGCGTCGCGCTGGCCGAGAACCGCGACATCGTGATCGGCAAGTTCGGCGACGGCAACCGCCGCATCTCGTGGTTCCACGACGAGGTGGGTCGATGGGTCGACGCGGCGTACGTGCGCAACGGCTACCGCAAGGTCCAGGTCGCCGGCGTGTCGATGGGCGCGGTGCTCACCCGCGGCGCGATCGACTGGAACAACTGGTCGATCCGCAGCAAGGCCTCGGCCTGGTACTCGGTGGACGGCCCGCAGACCGGTGCCAACCTCGGGCGCGCCGACAAGGGCATGCAGAACCTCTTGCTCTGCAACAAGGCCGCGAACGACCCCAACCGGTTGATGCTGTTCTCGAACGCCGCCTCCGACATGATGTACAAGCGGGTCACGAGCTGCTCGTGCGCCGCGGAGCCGGAGAACACGAGCTGCAGCAGCAACTCGGCCAACCACGACGAGTACTACGGCTCGATCGGCTGGCCGACGCAGGTGCCGCGGCACGCGCTGGTGTTCGGTGACGGCAACGGCGCGGACGGGTTCTCCAAGCTCGGCTCGGGCAACCTGTTCACGTTCTATTACAGCGCGACGAGCTGCAGCGAGGACCAGAACTGGCCCGGCGGTCAGCGCGACTGCAACGCCGGCTCGCGCTACATCACCGCTGCGATGGCGGACACCACCATCCCCGACACGGGCTGGTGCGATCGCTTCGAGCTGCGGATGCGCTACGAGCCGGCGTTCATCAACACCGACTCGGCGTTCGGCATCACGACGAGCCTCAACTCCAACACCAGCGACAGCAGCTGCTCGAGCAACTACCCGACCCTCACGCCCACGTACTGGAACGGCTGGGCCGCGAACGGGCACAACGAGTACCACAAGGTGCTCAGCCCGTTCCTGCGCGACTGGATGATGGGCAACATCCGGGCGTACGCGCCATGAGCCGCAAGCTCGTCGTCATCGCCGCGGCGATCGCGGTCGCCGCCGGCGCGGTGGCCGTGGTGCTCGCGACCCGCGACGGTCAGACCTCGCAGGCCAGCCGTCAGCCCCGGCGCGTCCTGCCCGTCGAGGGCGATCAGCTGCGCGTCGCGCGCGTCCTCGCCGAGCCGCTCCACGTGATCGTCGGCCAGCCGGTCGAGCTCGCGGTCGACGTCGAGCACGGCACCGAGGCGCGCGGCGCCCTGCACTACCAGTGGAGCGTGCCCGGCGGGGCGCTGCAGGGCGACGACGCCGACGCGGTGGTGTGGACGGCGCCGGGCAAGCCGGGCCGCAAGAAGGTGAAGGTCACGGTGACCGACGGGACGCGCACCGCGAGCGGCTCCGTGATGATCGAGGTCCGCCTGCCTTCGCCGTCCGAGGTCGCCAACCTCGGCGACCTGATGCGCCAGCAGCAGGAGAAGCGCGACCTCGAGGTCGCGGAGCTGATCACCTCGGAGCTGCGGGTCAGCGAGCTCGAGCAGATCGCGGCGCAGGGCGAGACGATCTCGGACTTGCTCAAGGGCCAGGAGGCGCTCGAGGAGATGGCCGGCCTGCTCGCCGAGCTCGGCCGCTACGAGGACGCGCGCGTGGTGTGGGACCGGCTGATGGCGAACATGCTGCCCGGCGCGTCCAAGCACGCGTCGTTCAGCGCGCGGATCGGCGACGTCGCGTTCATGCTCGGCGACGAGGACGGCGCGCTCGCGGCGTGGAAGGCCGGCGGCGCCTACACGCAGGGGATGTCGCGCTACTACCAGGGCGAGCTGCTCGAGCGTCGCGGCGATCGCGCCGGCGCGATCGAGGCGTACGCGGCCGCGCAGGACGGCGCCCGCTGGTACGGCGACATCGTCTACCGGCACGCGCTGCTGCTGCTCGAGGACGGCGCCGACGAGGCCGCGGTCGCCGCGATGCTGGTCGACGCCTCGAGCCAGCTCGACGGCGAGCGGATGATGGCGAGGTTCGACAGCGATCCGGAGACGGTCGTGCTGGGCCGACTGCTGCGCGACACCGGCCGCGCGGGCGACCTGGTGGCGCAGCAGCCGCTGACGATCGACGCGGAGGCGACCCCCAGCGCCGCGCCGAGAGGAGGTGGCGGATGACGCGCCGCCGGCTCGTCCTCGCGGGCTCCGCCGCGATCGCGGTGATCGCGCTCGCGTACGTGTGGCGCACGGCCGACCGCCCCGCCGCTCGCGATCGCGTCGCCGCCCCCGCGGCCGTGGTCGCCGAGCGGCCGCCGTCCACGAACGCGACCGTCGCCGCGCCGGCGGCGACCGTCGCGGCGGCGCGCACGTCCGCGCGGACGCCCGCGGCGCCGGCGCCCGCCGACCCCGGCGGCACCGCGTCCTACACGGTGCCGGACGGCCCCGCGCCGCCGCCGCTGGCGGCGACCGCGCCGGTCGCGCCGCGCGGGCCCGCCTACCCCGCGGGCCTGTCCGCCGACGAGGAGCGCGCGCTGCGCGTCCGCCACCTCGTCGAGGTCCGCGACCTGGTGGCCGACGTCGACGCCCGCCTCGCGCGCGGCGAGGACGACGGCGGCAAGCTGCGCGCGCTCCGCGACGAGGAGGCCGCGCAGCTCGACGAGCTCGAGGCGTGGGCCGCCGACCACGGCGTCGACGCCGCCGAGCTCGCCCGGACCCGCGCCGAGGTCGACCGCCAGCGCGCCGCCGCGGTCGTCGAGCCCCCGCGCCCGCAGTAGAGCGTCGTGTGAAGTTGCGTGAGGGATGGCCGCCGTCTCCGACTGTCCTGAGCGAGGCCGAGCGCAGCGAGGCCGGAGTCGAAGGACTCTTCAGATCCGCCCAGCGTGGTGTCCCCGACCGGCCAACCCATGTACGACCTGAGCTGCTCACTACGAGCGCCCAACGGACTGGTCGCGTACGATCGCGCCATGGGGTCGCGGTGGCTTGGAATGCTGGCCTTCGCCGCAGCGATGACGCACGCATCGGCTTCGGCGGAGGTGCAACCTGAAGAGGTGAATGCTGCGCTCGCGCGGTGGGATCTCGTCACGGCGCGCGCCCTCGCGGAACGAATGCTCGACGAGGCGCCAGAAACAGCGATGTCATTCTACGCGGCGGGCCTGGTCGCCTCACGAGATGGTCGGTTCGACGACGCGCACGTGCTGCTCCGACGAGCCGTCGATCTCGCGCCCGGGTTTGCGGACGCCGTGGCGCTCGATGCGTGGGTGTATCTCAGCGAGGGAGACGAAGCGGTCGCCGAGCAGCTCCTCGAGGACGCGGCGAGACTTGATCCGGCGGTGCCGTTGGTGAGCGCGGTGCGGTCGCAGCTGGAGGAGGCAGCGGCGGCGCGCGCAGGCCGAGCAGGGGAGCTGCGCTACGCGGACGGCACCCATGAGCAGTGGGTCGACACGCTGGTACGCGCGGTCGAACGCGGCGCTCCCGCAGCGGAGCTCGCTCGCTGGTTCACAGCGCTGGTGCCACAGATGTCTCCGGAATGGAACCAGAAGGCCGCGCTTGGCTTCGTCGAGGGGCTCCAAGGTGGGCTCGCGACGATCGGCGCGCGAGGCGTCGAGCTGATCGGGTGGCACGTCGAGCCGGATGAAGGGCCCGGGCCCGACCCCTGGTACGCGGTCGTCGTGGTCGCAAGCCGCGCGCGCGGATTTGGGGCGCGAACGCTGGCGGCGATGACGGAGACGGCCGCTGCGTCGCACGGGTTGGTCGACCCGAACCTGATCGATCCGAATCTACGCGCGGCGGTCGCCGCGGCGCCGCCCGCCGAGCGGGCCGCGCTCGCACGACGCTTGCTCGACCTGCCGACACGATTCACGCTGCGCGTGCAGGTCGCGATCCACACGACCGGGGACCAGCGCCGCATCGTCGGGGTGATGAAGAATGGCGTGGACCTGTTCGGCACCGCGAAAGCGGCGCTCGCAACGCTTCCTCCTACAGACCCGCCTCCCCCTGCAGACCCACCTCGGACCGAGCGCGGTCGCGCGCGCGTCTGGGTCGCGTTCGTGGTCGTGTTCCTCGGATCCGGAACCGGCCTCGGCGCGATCATGTGGTGGCGAACCAAGCGAAACCGCGAGCGTCGGCGATCAGCGCGTCTCCGGTGACGACTCCCGTGATGTGCGTGCGATTCGGCCGACGAGGTGTCGTGCAACCTCTGACGGTGCCTTGCCGAACATGGTCGGCCCGTCGGGCTTCGCGATGCACGAAGCAGATCGTGGTACGGCGCCGGAACCCCGGGCGTACCGTAGATCCGCCGACGAGAACGGTCGGGGAACTTGAGCATGGACCGAAAGAACCAGGATCTCGGTCCACAGAGATCAACGACTTGAGATCCGCGGACCCGGCTAGCGGTTCGACACTTGACCTTGGGTTGGGTTGGACGCTATTCGCAACCGCCGATCCCGGAGGCACCGGCGAACACCTCGGGATGCACGACGCACGTCGATGGCGCGGTGCACCCGTCAGACGAGGCGGAGCAGATAGCCCGGCAGGTGCCGTCGATGCAGATCGCTCCGGCCACGCAGTCGTCGTACCCGCTCGACTCGCCGTCGGGTCCGTACTCGCACGCGTCGCCTGCTGCGACCGAGCCATCGGGGACGCACCATAGCGAGCCGAGATTGTTGGGGGTGTCGATCCGGAGCCAGCTGCACTTCTCGCCATCGGAGCAGCGCACCTGGAGGACCGGATCGCAGACCAGGCCGAGGCACGAGCTGTTCGAAACGCACCTTCCGGCCTGGCACAGGACTCGGCCGAAGTTGCAGTCGAGGTCACACCCGCCGAGGTCGTCGCAGTACACGCTGGTCCTGCACCCGCCCCAGCGCGCTTCGATCGCGGTCACGTCCGCCTGCCGCGCGGACGCAGCCTCGGCATTGACGGCGTCACCCGAGCAAGACCCGAGCGGCGGCGCCACATCGTCGCAGTTATCGGTGACGGTGCCGATCACGTCGCAGTCGGACGCGTCGTCGCAGCTGCGATCCATCGAGGCGAGCAGCGCTGCCCAGTCCGCTCGCACCTCCTCGCATCGTGCAAGCTCGTCGGCCGGCTCAGACCCGCACGCGGCGAGGGCGACAACCGCCATGACGACGAGTCCGAGCAACCTCATCACGCAATCATAGTGGACGACGCCCCGCGACCTGGGAGCTATCGAGGTGACGCACCGCATTCATCTACGCGGGGTGATCGGCTACGCGTCCGGCGGCGGACCGCAGTCTATCTCCAGACGGCGTCTGGAGATTCTGCAGAAGGACGAACCTTCCGGCCGGCTGCTTGTGCATCGGTGACCTCGAGTCCGATCGAACGTCCGTCTGCCAGAAGAAGCTGGTAGTCAGGCAAGGGCGGGTCGCACGGCGACGGTGGCTTGCTCAGGTCGATCGCGAGCAAGTCGATCATCTTCGTCACGTGGCGCAGCTCCTCAGATCGCTGCTGCTGCCGAGTCATCGCGGTCGACTCTGTCGCAGACGGCCCACCCAATACGTCGGGTCGCGGCTCGTGTGTGCGAAGGCGACGACCAGGGAGTCCTCGCTCCTGATGACGTAGAGGACTCGATGGGGAAGCGCGTCAGAAGGAACTGCCGCACACCCCGGTGCGGGACCTTGAGCCACGGCGGCCAGGTCTCGGGCGATTGTTCGATCAGCTCGATCGCCCGGGCGGCGTCGGCGAGCAAGTCCTGTCCGAGGTCGGTGCGATGCTCCTCGTACCAGATGGCGGCGGCCTCGAGCTCTGCGCCCGCCTCCTCGTGGACGAGGACGCGCATCAGCGCGGCATGGCGCGGAGGCGGCCGAGGATCCGATCGTGGACGGTCGACCAGTCCTCGATCCTGGCGGTGCCGGCGTCGACGGCCTGCAGGCGGCGCTCGACCTCACGAGCCCATGCGTCCTCGACATCGCCATCGGGCGGCGCGTCGAGGCTTGCGATCAGGTCGCGGGCGAGATCGGCGCGCTCGTCAACCGGAAGGTCGAGGGCCTGCTCCAGTAGGTCGGACTTGCTGGGGTGAGCCACGGATGGAGTGTAGCTGCGGCTCACCTGCTCAGGCCACCCTCATGTGATCGTGACTCGGCAAGCGTTACCAAAGTGATCGTGTCTGAGCCGACGGACGAAGCCGCGGACCTGGGTGCGGATGCTAGCGAGTCCGTGATGCGTTGAGGTTTGCGACCGACCTGCCACGCCCGCCGAGTTTCTTCGGGCCTGACCCGTCCCGAGTCCGGCGCGCACTTCGCGACGCGTCGGCGCCGCGGGCGCGGGCCGGGTGACCCGGAGCGCGCCCAGTCCGTTGGGCGCTCGTAGAGAGCAGCTCCGGTCGCACATGAGTTGGCCGGTGGTGGACACCACGACCGGATCAAGCGGAGCCGGGAGCTTCGCAATCCGAGCGCCCGCTGGACTGGCGCGCGGAGGGGCAGGCCCGGGCCCGCGATCGTGGGAGCACCGCCGTCCAAGACACGGATCCGAAACCGCGCTACCGCTTGCGCGGGCGCGGGCGTGGGATCGCGTAGAGCTCGATGCGCGCGATCAGCGTCGAGCGGGCGATGCCGAGCTCGCGCGCGGCGTGGCTCTGGTTGCCGGCGCAGCGCGCCAGCGCGTCGACGATCCGCGCGCGCTCGGCCGCCTGCTCGGGCGCGAGCGCGGGTGCCTCGGCGGTGGGCGGCGCGGCGGGCGCGGCGGCGGCGCCGCCGACCCGGAACACCGAGCGCATGCGATCGAGCGGCAGCGCGTCGCAGTCGATCGGCCCGTCGTCGCGCAGGACTGCCGCGCGCTCGATCACGTTGCGCAGCTCGCGGACGTTGCCGGGCCACGCGTAGCCGGTGAGCGCCTGGATCGCCGCGGGCGTCAGCTCGATCGCGCCGCCGCCCGGCAGCTGGCTGAGGAAGTGCCGGGCCAGCGGGACGATCTCGGCGATCCGCTCGCGCAGCGGCGGGATCGTGATCGAGACGCCGTCGAGGCGGTAGTACAGATCGGACCGGAACGCGCCGCGATCGATCTGCAGGCCGAGATCGCGGTTGGTCGCGGCCACGAACCGCACGTCGATCGCGCGGCTGGTCAGCCCGCCGACGCGGAGCACCTGCCGCGTCTCGATCACCTGGAGCAGCTTGGCCTGGATCGCCAGCGGCAGCTCGCCGACCTCGTCGAGGAACACCGTGCCGCCGGCGGCGGTCTCGAGCAGCCCCGGCTTGGTCGCGGTGGCGCCGGTGAACGCGCCGCGCTCGTGCCCGAACAGCTCGCTCTCGAGCAGCGACTCGCTGAGCGCCGCGCAGTTGAGCCGCAGCAGCGGGCCGGCCGCGCGCGCCGACGCGCGGTGGAGGTGCTGGGCGAGCACATCCTTGCCCACGCCGGTCTCGCCGAGGACCAGCACGTTGAGCTCGCTGGCCGCGATCCGCGCGGCGAGCGCGTACAGCGCCTGCATCTGCGGCGACACCACGACGCCGTGCAGCGACGCCTCCGGACCCGTGCGTCCGGACAGCGCGCGGGTGACGCGGGCCACCAGCGTGTCCGCCGACCGTCCGTCACGCGGACAGGTCGCCGCGACGGTGCGCGCCGGGAGGCCGGCGTCGCCGAGGCGGCGCTGCACGCGCTCGAGGATCACCTCGGCGCCCTCGCGCGGCGTGCCCACGAACAGCACGGCGTAGCTGCCCGCGCCATAGGTGGCGACGATGTCGGTGGGCCGCAGCTCCGCGGCGAGCACGGCGAGCGCGCGGTGACCGCCGACGCCCTCGATCGAGATCCGCGCCAGCGTGAACTGTCCGCCCTCGCGCCCGACCCGCGCGCACTCTTCCTCGAGGCGCGCCTCCAGGTACGACGGACCATGGACGCGGCGCAGCCGATCCCCGACGTCGCCGCGCTGCACCACCAGCACGTGGCCGCCGAGCTGGATCGGATCGCCGATCGCGAAGCCGTGCGCGCGCCGCGCCTCGACCGTGCGCCCGTGCAGCTGCGTGCCGTTGGCGCTGCCCTGGTCCTCGAGGGTGAGCTCGCCGTCGAGGTGGATCACGAGGTGCGAGCGCGAGACCTGGGGATCGTCGAGGTGGACGTCGCAGTCCGGGTCGCGCCCGACGACCACGTCGCCGCGGACCGGCAACGGCTGGCTGGTGAAGCCGCGCGCGCCGTAGACCAGCAGCACCAGCCCGGCGCCCTCGGGCGCGGCGGCGAGCTCCCCCACCTCGGTCTGGACGTCGCGGGGCTTCATGCGCGGGGCGTCACCGGCGGGTCCGCGGCGGCGTCGGGGCGTGCTTGTCCTCGCGGCGCTGACCGAACAGCAGCTTCTTCTCGAGGTGCGCGCGCAGCGCCGTGTAGAAGTCGCGCAGGAACCGCTCGT
>Ga0163144_10027762_pt1 | contig 10944 bp, 10 predicted proteins | sample OliLak19BULKMAT1_FD_123175 | JGI IMG/M metagenome (GOLD analysis project Ga0163144, IMG submission 123175) | Freshwater microbial mat bacterial communities from Lake Vanda, McMurdo Dry Valleys, Antarctica - Oligotrophic Lake LV.19.BULKMAT1 | ecosystem: Environmental > Aquatic > Freshwater >... | reverse complement strand
TGGCTGCCCGGCGACTAAAATGGCCTGCCTCAGAGAGAGCCTGCCCTGCCCCAGTACTGCCTGTGGTGGCATGTATGTATGCACTAGGCACCGCGCCTAGCTCTGCAAGTGGTAACAGCGCCAGCTGTATGGCTGTGGCAAAACAGCCAGGGTTTGCAACCGCATCTGCTTGTGCAATTGCAGCGCGGTTGTGCTCTGGCAAGCCATACACAAAGCGGCGTTGGCCCAAGGTAGCACTGGCTAAAAGCCTAAAATCGTGGCTGAGGTCTATGATTTTTACAGAGGCAGGCAAGGGTGTTTCTTGTAAAAAAGCGCGCGCCCGCCCATGCCCTTGGCACAAAAACAATACGTCTACGGTGGGGTCTATATCTGTGGCAAAAACAGCCTGCCCATATCCAGCTATGGCTGAGGGCCCCAGCAGATCTTTATGTACCGCATGCCAAGGCAAGCCAGCTTGGCTGGTACTCTGGGCAAAGGCCACTTGCACCTGTGGGTGGGCCAGTAAAATCCGCAGCAGCTCGCCGCCGGTGTAGCCTGCCGCTCCTGCTATGCCTGCACGTATCATGGGGGGTATGTTAGCTTGTAAAACGGGGTAAGTTGTTTTGATTAAGCTGGATTTATTGGGTTAGGGTTGATTAGTTAGGGTTGAGGTTAGTTGGGTTGATTAGTTAGGATTAAGTCAAACCCTTTTATTTATTAGGGTTGATTAGTTAGGATTGAGTCAAACTCTTTTCTTTATTAGGGTTGATTAGTTAGGGTTAAGGTTTATTGGGCCTTGGGTTTAGTTTACTAAGACATCGCTAATCTTCTCGCTTGGTTACTTTTGCCAGCACTGCAGAAACTTTACCAGCCACTTTGGCCACTCTGCTTTTATGGGTAGCCGGATCATAAAGCAGGGCCGTGCAAATGCAGTTTTTGCGCTCTTTCTGTAGCAAAATAGGATGGTTAATACAGCTTTGGCATCCAGCCCAGAAATCATCATCTTGTGATATCTCACTATAAGGCACGGGCACATAGCCCAGCTCTGAGTTAATTTTCATAACGGCTGGGGTGGTAGTAAGGCTAAAAACTTTTGCCCGTGGGTACCGCTTGCGCGATAGGGCAAAAATCTTGGACTTAATGCGTTTTGCCAGGCCCATACCTCTAAAAGCAGGCGAAACAATGAGCCCAGAATTAGCCACAAATGCCCCAGAAGACCATGCCTCTACATAGCTAAAACCTGCCCACTGGCCATCGGGCGTTAAGGCTATGATAGCTTTGCCTTCTCGCATTTTTTGCTGTACCAGTTCTGGTGTGCGCTTTGCAATACCCGTACCCCGTACCTGTGCAGATGACTCCATCTCTTTACAAATCTGCTCTGCAAAGCCTGCATGGGCTTCTGTGGCTAGGGCTATTTTAAACCTGGTGGCGTCTTTAATTCTTTTTAGCAAGTGGGGTCGGGGGTGGCTGCGAGGATAATGGGGCGTGCCCAATAGATGATGGGCGTACCCAATAAATGATGGGCGTACCCAGAGTGTTGTGGGGTGAGCCCAGTAAAAATTATCGTTTAGACAACAAAATAGGCTCAAAAAACGTGCCGCAGTGCCATAAACTAAGCCCAATGATTTAGACTTTACTCACCCGAACTAGCTTTTGTTTTACACCTTTAATGAACGAGTAAAAATACACTACTTAGAAAGGTATTGAGAAAGGTTATTCTGCAATTTTCTGGCAAAAGCCCACAATAGGTTTGGAGTAATCTCTAGACCCTGCTAGCTTTGTAGTAAGATGAGATTACAATCTGCACCCTTGCAAGCAGCCGCCGTACTGGCTGGCTGGTGGTGGCATACGTTTTTACCCAAGCGTGCGTCTGCAATTGCCGTGTAGTTTTATACACAACTTCCTAGTTAAGAAGGGCTTGCCGATATAAACGGTAAGCCCTTCTTTTTTTGCCCCAGCCTCAGTTTTTTGTTGTCTTTTTATACAGCCCTGCCCCATGCCCACAAGCACTTTACCTTCTTACCGGCTTACTACCCATAGCAAGCGTCTGCTGGCAGATACGCTAACCCCAGTAAGTATTTACCTAAAACTGCGAGACCAGTATGTAAATACCCTTCTGCTAGAAAGTTCTGACTACCACGGCCATGAGAACAGCTACTCATACATCTGCTGCCAGCCCATAGCACAGGCGGTAGTAGAGGGTAGCGAGCTTGTTACCAGCTTCCCTGATGGGGCCACAGAACGTGCTCAAATACAGCCCAAGCAGCTTATGGCTCAGGTGCAGGGCTTTATGGATAGGTTTGAGCTAGAGCAAATAAAATCGTATCCGTTTGCTACCCAGGGCTTGTTTGGGTACATGACCTACGATGCCCTGCCACAGGTGGGCGGCCCAGCCCTTGCCCCAAACAAACCAAACGCTGGCGAGATACCCTTGCTGCGCTATCAGCTCTTTAAAGTAGTAATTGTCTTTAATCATTTTAACAATGAGGTATTTCTGTTTTGCCATAGCCCAGAGGGCCAGCAGGGGCAGGCAGAAGCACTGCTGCAAACCCTAGAGGGGCATATACATAATGGTATGCCCCCTGCTTTTGGGTTTGCTGTTACCGGGCCAGAAGAGTGCTCTGTGCCCGATGCCACGTTTTTAAAGACGCTGCAACAAGCCGTGCACCATTGCCAGCAGGGCGATACGTTTCAGATGGTGGTCTCACGCCGCTATGCCGTACCCTTTGCAGGCGATGAGTTTACTGTGTACCGCACGTTGCGCAGCATTAACCCATCTCCTTACCTTTTCTTTTTTGACTATGGAGACTACAAGATTTTTGGCTCATCGCCAGAGGCGCAGATAACTATAAACAAAGGCAAAGCTACCCTATACCCTATAGCGGGTACGTTTAGGCGCACCGGGCAAGACGCCCAAGACGCAGAACTGGCCCGCTTGCTGCACCAAGACCCCAAAGAAAACGCAGAGCATGTAATGCTGGTAGATCTTGCCCGTAATGATTTAAGCCGCAGCAGCGATGTGGTAGCTGTAGAGACCTTTAGAGAAGTACAGTATTACTCGCATGTTATCCATTTAGTATCTAAAGTAACGGGGCAGCTGGGGCCGGGCGTAGCCCCATTGCAGATCGTGGCCGATACCTTTCCGGCTGGTACCCTATCTGGCGCACCCAAATACCGCGCCATGCAGCTTATAGATGAGCTAGAGCCCGATGCCCGCAGCTTTTATGGGGGGTGTATCGGTTTTATAGACTTTACTGGGGGCTATAACCACGCCATTCTTATTCGCTCTTTTTTAAGCAAAGGCAACAACCTGTATTACAGGGCTGGTGCGGGTGTGGTTGCTGTCTCAGACCCTGCCACAGAGCTGCAAGAGGTGCACAACAAGCTGGCAGCCCTGCGGCAAGCCATGCAAGAGGCCTCTGCCTTAAACCGGCCAGCATCAGAACAACATGCCAGCCAAACACTCATCACAGTTGCATAAAGCCAATACCCCAATGCCAACTCGCATAGCCCTCATAGACAACTACGACTCTTTCACCTATAACCTAGCCTACGCTCTGCGGCAGCTAGGGGCCGTGGTAGATGTTTTTTTAAACGATGCCGTAGCCCCCGCCGCACTGGCTGGGTATGATAAACTGCTGTTATCGCCCGGGCCAGGCTTGCCTGCCCATGCCGGCATAATGCCCAGTGTAATACGCACTTTTGCAGGCAAGCTGCCCATTTTGGGCGTGTGCCTAGGGCATCAGGCCATTGCAGAGGCTTTTGGTGGGCAATTATACAACCTGCAAGAAGTGCTGCACGGGGTAGCCACGCCAGCCCTAGTGCAAAGGCCAGACCCCCTTTTTACAAACCTGCCCACCACCTTTAATGTGGGGCGCTACCATAGCTGGGCTGTAGTAGCTAACACATTGCCCAAAAGTCTGGTGGTTACGGCAGTAGATAATAGCGGCTGTATTATGGCCCTGCGCCATACAGATTACGATGTGGCAGGGCTGCAGTTTCACCCAGAGTCTGTACTTACGCCCCTTGGCACCCAAATTTTACAAAACTGGCTGGCTGCATAACCTTGTTCTGGCACAAAAAAACATTATCAACCACACACTGTTCATACCCAAATGAAGGCCTTGCTTGCGCATCTTTTTAGCCATAAAACACTGCCCCGGCCAGAGGCCCGCCAGATGCTGTTACACATGGCAGAGGGCGCCTTTACAGATGCTCAGATGGCAGCCGTAATGGCCGTATACATAATGCGTACCATCACCGTAGACGAGCTGATGGGCTTTCGCGATGCCCTGCTAGAGCTTTGCCACCCCATAGACCTTAGTAATTATGATGCTATGGATGTCTGCGGCACGGGGGGAGACGGTAAAGACACTTTTAACATTAGCACCCTAGTGGCCTTTGTTGTGGCAGGGGCAGGGCAGGCGGTGGCAAAACATGGCAACTACGGGGTATCGTCAATATCAGGGTCTAGCACGGTAATGGAGCATCTTGGGTACAGGTTTACAGCCAGCACAGACCACCTGCGCAAAAGCTTAGATGCGGCCAATATCTGTTTTCTGCACGCGCCACTTTTTAACCCCGCCATGAAAACGGTGGCACCCGTGCGCAAAGCACTGGGTATGAAAACCTTTTTTAACCAGCTTGGCCCTATGGTAAACCCGGCCTCGCCCCGCAAGCAGATGGTGGGTGTTTTTAACCTAGAGCTGCTGCGCCTCTATGGCTACTTGTACCAGGCAGAGGGCAAGCAATATGCCCTATTGCATGACTTAGGTGGGTATGACGAGCTCTCGCTCACAGGCATGGCCAAAGTGCTTACCCCCGCCGGTGAGCAGCTTGTATCTCCAGAAAGTTTAGGGCTGCCCCGCTACCAGCCACAAGATCTGGCCACAGACGGCACCGTTAAAGGGGCCGCCCGCATTTTTATGGCTGTGCTAGATAATAAAGCAACCCCTGCCCAGCGCGATGTGGTCTGTGCCAATGCGGCCCTTGCCCTGCAATGTGCCCAAGGCCTGCCCTACCCCCATGCACTTGCTGCTGCAAAAGAATCTCTGGCCAGTGGCCGCGCAAAAACCAGTTTTACCAAGCTCCTTAATTTATGAACATTTTAGATACCATTGCAGCCCACAAGCGTGTAGAGGTAGCCCGCAACCGCGAGCTATACCCTACCAAGCTGCTAGAGAGCAGCATTTACTTTGATACAAAGCCTGTATCACTCATTAAGTACCTCACCCGGCAAGATCTGTCGGGCGTTATTGCAGAGTTTAAGCGCCAATCACCCTCTAAAGGGCTCATACACCCGTATGCCAAGGTAGAAGAAGTATCTGTTGGCTACATGCAAGCCGGGGCCAGTGCCTTAAGCATATTAACAGATACCCAGTTTTTTGGGGGCAGCAACAAGCACTTAACCACCGCCCGCAGGCTTAATTTTTGCCCCATATTGCGCAAAGATTTTGTGCTAGATGAGTATCAGATACTAGAGGCTAAATCTATTGGGGCAGATGCCGTGCTGCTTATAGCCGCCATGCTTACCCCAGCAGAAACCAGCCACCTTGCAAACTTTGCCCATAGTCTAAGCCTAGAGGTTTTGCTAGAGGTGCACACCGCAAACGAGCTAGCCCGCAGCCCCGTAGATCTTGTAGATGCAGTAGGCATAAACAACCGCAACCTGCAAGACTTTACGGTACGGGTAGAAACATCGCTAGAGCTTGCAGCCTTGCTACCTGCCCATAAAGTGCGCGTATCAGAAAGCGGTATAAGCAACGTAGAAACCTGCGTATTGCTTAAAAAGGCTGGCTTTCATGGCTTGTTAATAGGCGAGGCCTTTATGCAGCACCCACGCCCAGATAAAGCCTGCCTATCCTTTATTACTGAGCTGCAAAAAGCATTGCAACGCGCAACTAATCAAGAACTAGCGCCTGCTTAATACCTGTGGCTATGATACCTGTAAAAATATGCGGCATGCGCCTGCCAGAGCAAATAAGGGCCGTAGGGGCCATGCACCCAGAGTATATGGGGTTTATCTTTTATAAAGACTCATCACGCTATGTAGGGGCAGATTTTAACCCAGCAGCCCTTAAAACGCTCCCCGCTTCTGTTAAGAAGATAGGCGTTTTTGTAAATGCCCCAGCCGCATCTGTTATAGCCACCGCCCAGCAATACACCCTAGATGGGGTGCAACTACACGGCGCAGAAACCCCAGAAACCTGCGCACAGGTATTGGCCCAAGGCCTTGCCGTAATTAAAGCCTTTGGCGTGGGGCCAGGCTTTACCCCTGCTGCTATTACTGCCTATTCTTCTGCCATTACCCACTATTTGTTTGATACCGCCTCTGCCCAACACGGCGGTACCGGCCAAGTGTTTGACTGGCGCCTACTGGCAGATTTAACCCTAGATAAACCCGGTTTTTTAAGCGGGGGCCTGCGGCCAGAAAATTTAACTGATGCCCTGCACCTATCCCACACACTAGGCCTTGGCCTAGATATGAATAGCGGGCTAGAAATTACCCCAGGCCATAAAAACCTAGCCCTAGTGGCCGATGTTATTCCCTTTATACATGCTTACTCTGCTGCAAACTAATGCGACACAAACAACTACTTAAACCAGACCCTTCTGCCTTTGCCGTAAACGAGCAAGGTTTTTACGGGCCCTATGGCGGAGCTTTTATACCAGAAATGCTCTACCCCAATGTAGAAGAGCTGCGGCTGCGCTACCGCGAAATAATGGAGGATAGCGATTTTAAGGCTGAATGCAACCGCCTCTTGCGTGACTTTGCCGGCCGCCCCACCCCACTATTTCTGGCAGAGCGGCTAAGTGCCAAGTACGGAGGCCGCATTTTCTTAAAGCGCGAAGACCTCTGCCATACCGGTGCCCATAAGATTAACAATACTATAGGCCAGGCACTGCTGGCCGTGCGCCTAGGCAAGCGCCGTATAGTAGCAGAAACCGGTGCCGGCCAGCACGGCGTAGCCACAGCCACAGTTTGTGCGCTGCTGGGCCTAGAGTGTATCGTGTACATGGGGGCTGTAGATATAAAGCGGCAAGCCCCCAATGTGGCCCGTATGCGTATGATGGGCGCAAAAATTGTGCCTGCCCTTAGCGGCAGCCAAACCCTAAAAGATGCCACTAACGAGGCCATGCGCCACTGGATTAGCAACCCAGTAGATACCCACTACATCATAGGGTCTGTAGTGGGCCCACACCCATATCCAGATATGACAGCCCGTTTTCAGTCTGTTATCTCTGCAGAAATACGCCAGCAGCTAGAGGCCACCACAGGCTCTGCCCTGCCAGATATGGTACTGGCTTGCGTGGGTGGGGGCAGCAACGCTGCCGGGGCCTTTTATCATTATATTGATGAGCCATCTGTAGCTCTTATAGCTGCAGAAGCCGCCGGAGAAGGCGTAGCCAGTGGCAAATCTGCTGCCACTACTTTTTTGGGCAAACCAGGCATACTGCACGGCAGCCTCAGCCTGCTTATGCAAACAACAGATGGCCAGGTTGTAGAGCCACACTCCATCTCTGCCGGGTTAGATTATCCGGGTATAGGGCCCCTGCATGCACAGTTGTTTGCCACCGGCCGGGCTAGGTTTATGGCAATTACAGATTCAGATGCCATGGCTGCCGGCTATGAGCTCTCTAGGCTAGAGGGCATTATCCCCGCCATAGAAACAGCCCATGCCCTAGCCTGCTTGCCCTTGCTGCACCTGCGCCAAGACCAAACCGTGGTAGTATGCCTTAGCGGCCGCGGCGATAAAGACCTAGATACCTACATAAAGCACTTACCCACAGACCCAAGCACAAGCCTATGAGTACCGCCTTTGCCTCTACCATACCACACAACAGCCAGCGTATGCATGCAGCCTTTGCTAAAGGACGCAAGGTGCTAAATGTATACTTTACGGCAGGCTACCCTGCCCTCCATGATACTATCCCCACCCTACTAGCCCTGCAGGCAGCAGGTGTAGATATTATAGAAATAGGGGTGCCCTTCTCAGACCCATTGGCAGATGGCCCAATAATACAGGCTAGCAACCAGATAGCCTTAGATAATGGCATGACCCTGCACCTGCTACTAGAGCAATTAACACAGGCGCGCGCCCAGATAAAAGTACCCATTTTGCTCATGGGCTATTTTAACCCCCTGTACCAGTATGGTATGGAGCGCTTTTGTACAGATGCCCAGGCCGCCGGCGTAGATGGGGTAATCGTACCAGATTTGCCTGCAAACTTGTTTGAAACTGAGTACCGCCCTTTGTTTGCCCGGCACGCTCTTGTAAACATATTTCTTATTACCCCCCAAACATCAGAGGCCCGGGTGCGCTATATGGATGCCCTTTCAGACGGCTTTTTGTACATGGTATCGGCCCCAGGCGTAACAGGTAGTCTAGCACAGGGCGGCAGTGAGCAAGAAGCCTATTTTGAGCGCATAACTGCCATGGGGCTGCGCAATCCCCGCCTGATAGGCTTTGGCATAGCAGATGCACCCGGCTTTGCCCGCGCCTGCCGCTATGCAGATGGTGCAATAGTGGGCAGTGCCTTTGTGCAATTGCTTACCCGCATTGGGCAAGAGAAGCTAAACTTTACCTCAGAAATTAACCAGTTTGTAAAAGGCCTTTGGGCCGCTTAATACGCGTATGATTCTCCGCCTACGGCCTGATATTACCCCTGCCCAGCACGAGCAGATTCTATCTGCCATTGCCACACTGTCTTATAAACCTGCCGAAGTCCGCACGCAGTTTCACCACTACATCATAGCCCTGGGCAGTGTAGATATTGATATCCGCAAGCTGGGCCAGCTAAAGGGCATTGCAGATATCCACATGGTTACCGATACCTACAAGCTGGTTTCTGGCCAGTGGAAGGTAAACCCCACCGTTATAGATTTGGGTGATGGCGTGCACATAGGCCGGGCAGATCTGGCCATTATGGCCGGGCCATGCTCCATAGAAAATGAAGCCCAAGTAGAGAGCACTGTAGCCCACCTGCTTGCAAACAATGTGCGCATTATGCGTGGCGGAGTTTTTAAGCCCCGCAGCTCGCCATACTCGTTTAGGGGTATGGGTTTAGAGGGCCTGCGCCTATTTTCTGATGTGTGCCGCAAGGCAGGCATTAAAATAGTAACAGAGGTAATGCAGGTCTCTCAAATAGAAGATATGATGCCCTATGTAGATATTTTTCAGGTGGGCGCCCGCAATACCCAAAACTTTAATCTGTTAGATGAGCTGGGCAAAATTGATAAGCCCGTGTTGCTCAAGCGCGGTATATCTGGTAGTATAGATGAGCTGCTGCAATCTGCAGAATACATATTCTCTGGCGGTAATGAGCGCATTATCCTGTGTGAGCGCGGCATACGCACCTATGAAACCGCCAGCCGCAATACACTAGACCTAAACGCTGTGCCCATTTTAAAAGAGAAAAGCCACTTGCCTGTACTCGTAGACCCCAGCCACGGCGTTGGCATACGTGCCTATGTAGAGCCTATGGCCTTGGCAGCCATCATGGCCGGGGCAGATGGCATAATTTATGAAACCCACGCAAACCCAGAGAAGGCCGCCTCAGACGGGGCCCAAACCCTAAACTTTGCCGAGAGCGCCGCCATGATTATCAAAATGAGGCAGACATACGCCTTGCGGCAATCTTTTTAAAGCACTTATAAATAGCCCTGTGTAAAGACTAAAATACACCTGGTTTTATATCCCAGAAAAAACCTGGATCTGTTTATAAAATTAGGCTTTGATAACTAGTGCCTTTGTGGCATCTAATGCGTTTTCATTTTTGGCAATTACAAGAGTGGCTACTCCGTTACCAATAATATTGGTAATGGCGCGGGCCTCACTCATAAACTTATCTACACCCAGTAAAAAAGCCAGCCCCTCTAGCGGTATGGTATGCAAAGAAGCAAGTGTGGAGGCAAGCACAATAAAGCCGCTGCCTGTAACCCCGGCAGCGCCTTTGCTGGTGAGCATTAAAATACCCACCAGTAGCCCCAGCTCTGCCCAAGACAAATGCACATTGTATAATTGGGCCAAGAAAATAGCGGCCATAGATAGGTAAATAGAAGTGCCATCTAAATTAAAAGAATAGCCAGTAGGCACTACCAGGCCCACCACAGAGCGCTCACACCCCAGCTTTTCTAGCTTGTACATTAGGCCAGGCATGGCCGTTTCTGATGAGGATGTGCCCAAAACAATAAGTATCTCCTCTTCTATGTACTTTAAAAACTTTGTAATGCTAAGCCCAGAGTATTTAAGCACAGAACCCAGAATTAAGAAAATAAATAAGGCCATGGTTATATACATACACGCCATAAGTTTGCCCAAAGGCACTATGGTTGCCAGCCCAAACTTGCCCACCGTAAAGGCCATGCCACCAAATGCACCCAACGGGGCCAGGTACATAACGTACTTTAAGGCCTTAAATACCAGCTTAGAGAGCTTGTCTAAATTAGCTACAATACGCGTGCGGCTTGGTAAATAGTTAATTGCTATACCACAAACAATAGCTAGGCCCAATATTTGCAGAGTTGTATTACTTTGTAAAAAGGCCATCCAGCTAAATGGCTCGCCGGCGCGGCTTGTAAACGTAGACGCATCTTGTATTGCCAAACCAGATTTATCAATTTTACCAGGTTGCAAAACAAGGGCCACCAGCACACCCAGCCCTAAGGATAAGGTGGTTACCACTTCAAAATAAATAAGAGATTTAAGCCCAATCGTCCCTACTCGTTTTAAATCTCCCATTGAGCTAATACCTAGTGCCACAGTCAGGAAAATTATAGGGGCAATAAATATCTTAATTATACTGATAAAACTTGTACCTAAAAACTCCATTTTCACGGCTGTCTCTGGATAATAATGCCCTAAAAAAATGCCTGCTAGTATGGCCACTACTACATAAAAAGTAAGGTGAGTAACAATGCGTTTTAACAAAGGGGGCATAAGCAAAAATAGTAATTAAGTCCCT
>Ga0163144_10027761_pt1 | contig 10945 bp, 7 predicted proteins | sample OliLak19BULKMAT1_FD_123175 | JGI IMG/M metagenome (GOLD analysis project Ga0163144, IMG submission 123175) | Freshwater microbial mat bacterial communities from Lake Vanda, McMurdo Dry Valleys, Antarctica - Oligotrophic Lake LV.19.BULKMAT1 | ecosystem: Environmental > Aquatic > Freshwater > Lake... | reverse complement strand
CCCCGTGTTGAACCACTGCGGTGAGTTCGGTGCCGCCACCTGGTGCGTCAGCATGTACGCCAGTTCGTCATAAAACGCCTGCGCATCCGCCGGCGAATCAAAGTAGCCGTGCTTCTCGCCCCACAGCCGCCAGCACCCCGCCAGCCGATGAATCACCTGCCGCGCCGACCGCTCAGGCCCCGTCACCGGCTTGCCATCAACCACCACCGCCGCCCCGGCATCATCCACCTGCGGCACCCCCGCCTTGCGGAAGTACTTGCTCACCATGATGTCAGTCGCAAGCTGCGACCACGTCTTGGGAACCTCCGCATCATCCATCGAGAAGACCACCGAGCCATCGGTGTTGGTGATCTTCGACGATCGTTTCACCCATTCGACGGTGGCGAAGGGATCGTGGTTGGGCTTGGTAAAGTGGCGGGCAATCTTCATCACTTGCGTCCTTTGCAAGTTGACTGACAAACAAACCATCCGCGTGGTGACGCGGACACAGAATCGGCGCGGCCTCATTCAAAAGGCCCCGTCGGAGCGATCAATCAACCTTCGGTAACGTCAATCCCAACTGGTCCTGGTACTTCCCGGCCTTATCCGCATAACTCACTTCGCACACCATGTCGGCTCGGAAAAACACCAACTGACCAATCCCCTCGTTCGCATACACCTTCGCCGGCAGCGGCGTCGTGTTGCTGATCTCAAGCGTCACCTTGCCGCGCCACTCGGGCTCCAGCGGCGTCACGTTCAAAACCAGCCCGCACCGCGCATACGTGCTCTTGCCCACACAAATCACCAGCACATCCCGCGGCACGCTGATGTACTCAACCGTCTCGCACAGCGCGAAGCTGTTGGGCGGAATTACCACGTGGTCACGGCCCGTCTCGGCCGTATCCACCTCAACAAAAAGGTCATCCGAAAACGCCTTCGGATCCACAATGCTCACCCCACCTGAACGGGGGGTGGGCGTAAAAATCTTGAATCGCGAGCCAACCCGGATGTCATACCCATACGACGAGACGCCGTACGAGATCTTCCCCGGCCGCTTGGCGGCCCGCTCGAAGGGCTCAATCCCGATCAACTCGCGAATCTGAGTATCGCACAAGATCGACATAAATGCACACCAAATCGCGACAAAAGCCCACACGTTCAGGCCACTATCGGCGCAGAACTTCATAAATCAAACACGCTATGACAATCGCGCGAACCCGAACAGATGTATCGGTCGCCTGAGGCAAAGAATACCACCAGCGGTGGTAGGTTCAAGGCATATCACTACAAAATACGCGATGTGGATAACCAACTTGGTGGATGAACTGTCGGTTACACCTAACAGCATTCACCCCAGTGCTTTACCACGCACCCCCGGACCCCAAAACCACTCATCTCAGCACCGCCATACCCACAAAAACCAACCGCAAATGGTGCAAAAGTCCGTCGTTCAGCTTGAAATAAATCCCCCAATTGAGCGGTAACAAATCTCCTACTTCTGAAGTTTTCATTAACTGCACTCCATTTTCGCTGCCAGTGGGAACCGTCGCTCCCTCTTCGCGCTCGCCTAAACACCATCTCGCCTCCGTTTTCTCCCTAAACTCATTCCCGCCCATCCGTCGCAACCGTCTTCGCCCCCGCTGCGGACCTCCCTCACAGCACCCGTTGGCGAAACCGCTTGGGCTGGCGAATCCCACGCTCCCGCTCCGCTTGGTCGCTCCGTCACCCCCCGGCTCTTCGCCCCCGTTTCCCCCACCCGTCTCCCAGTGGTTCAGTTGCCGCCCATGAACTTCCGCCCCACCATCGCCCTCACGCTCATTCTGGCCACGCTCGGCGCTGCCTCCTGCTCGGGCCCGACCAAAAAAGCTCGCAAGGCCGAGCCGGTCGTCCGCGATATCCCCGCCATTCTCCGCGGCACCATCGGCACCGAATCCTCCATCCGCGGCATTCAGCCCATTCTCGTCTCTGGATACGGCATCGTCGTCGGTCTCAACGGCACCGGCGGCGGCCTCCTCCCCGATCCCATCCAGAAAACCATGGAGCGCGAGCTGGCCAAAAACGGAATCGGCCGTGGCGGCATCTTGAACGAAGGACCGCTCGCCGGCAAAACCCCCAAGCAAGTCCTGCGTGACCCCAATGTCGCCGTCGTCATCGTCGAGGGTGTGATTCCCCCCGGCGCGCCCAAAGGCGCCCGGTTTGACGTCCGCGTCCGCGCCCTTCCCGAGTCCGGCGTCACCTCGCTCGAAGGCGGCCGCCTCTGGACCACCGAGCTCCGCCTCGGACCCGCCACCCGCTTCGGCGCCATGAAAACCCGCAAGATCGGCACCGTCGAAGGCACCATCTTCATCAACCCCTTCGCCGACCCTGCCGCCGCAGGCAACAACCAGCGCGTCTCGCTCGGCCTCTTCAGCCAAGCGCCCGGCCAGCCCACCGGCCAGCCACCCGTCGAGCCCCTCCCCGACTCCTTCCCCGTCAATCCCGATGCTGGCGCTCCCGGCAACCCCCCTCCCCCCGGCGCACCCGCCCCCCCCGCCGCACCAGGCGACGACGAGCCCGTCGTCCCACCCGCGCCCGTGCCCAACGATGGCATCAGCCGCACCGTCGGACGCGTCCTCGGCGGCGGCAGCGTCACCGAACCCCTCCGCCTCGACCTCGTCCTCGACAACCCCAGCCACTCCCGCGCCAGCGCCATCAAAGACGCCATCAACTCCCGCTTCCCCGCTGGCCCGGCCGACGATGGCGACATCGCCCGCGGCCGCAGTGATTCCAGCGTCGCCGTCCGTGTCCCCGCCATGTATCGCGACCGCGCCGCCGAGTTCATTCAGCTCCTCACCCACCTGCAGATCGATCAGGCCTTCACCCCCGAATACGCCAAACGCTATAGCGAAGAGCTCACCAAAGAACCCATCCTCGCCGACGATCTCTCCTGGGCCCTGCAGGCCATCGGCAAAGCCTCAATCCCCTTCCTCGTCCCCCTCTACACCTCGCCCGAGTTCCTCCCCCGCATGGCCGCCCTTCGCGCCGGCGCCAAACTCGGCGACCTCCGCGCCGCCCCCCACCTGCGCGAAATCGCCTCCGACCCCAACCGCTCCGTCAACTTCCGCGCCGAAACCATCGAACTCCTCGGCCAGCTCCTCGGCACCTTCGATCCCCAAACCACCGTCGCCCTCCGCAAGCTGCTCAGCGCCCAGGAACTTCAAATCCGCGTCGCCGCCTACGAGGCCCTCGTCTCCAGACGCGACTCGTCCGTCACCCGCATCAGCATCGACGACAAGTTCCTCCTCGATGTCGTCCCCTCATCCGACGAACTCATCTACGTCTCCCAGCAGGGCCAGCCCCGCATCGTCTTCTTTGGCGAAAACCAGCGCCTCAACTCCCCCATCATCGTTTCCGCCTGGTCAGGCCGCATGCTCATCAAAGGCGGCGATATCGACAGCGGCGCCACCGGCGCTCCGCTGATTCAGTATCAAGACTACCGCTCCACCGCCGTCACCCGCGGCCCCGTCCCCGGCGGTGGTGATCTCGTCGCCTTCGTCAAGTTCATCGGCCACACCCCCACGCCAGAGAACCCCACCGCTGGCCTCTCCCTCACTTACTCCGAAGTCGTGGGCGCGCTCTACGAAGTCCAAAAGCAACGCGGCGTCGTCGCCGCCTTCGCCACCGAGCAAGACCGCCTTATCGCTCGCATCGCCGCTGCCACCGAATCCAACCTCGTCGAAGACCGCCCCGACTCAGAGGCCGACGACACCGGCACGGTGATGAAGCCCAGCGACAAGGTCGCCACCGGTCAAGCCGGCTCCGCCAAGCCCGCCAATCCTGTCAGAGCCGCCAATCCCGAACCAGGCCCCGGCTCCCTCGTCGTGCCCCTCAGCCCCAAGCAGTCCAAACCCAAGTAAGCCGCTCAGCGCCCCCGCCGTCCACCCATCAGCCGGCCCGGCACCTCCATCACGCTCCCATCGCCAATCGCAAACACCCGCTCACTCGCCAGCGGCATGATCGCCTTCCCCCCCGTGAACGATCCAAACGCCGGCAGCAGCACCGTCCGCGGCCCACAAACAAAGCATGCCGATCGCTCACTCATCCGCGCCGGCCCCTGCATCACCACCACCGGGTGCACGTGCCCAAACAGGCTCACCGGCCCCGGCCCATCCTGCTCAGCTTCAACGTTTTCCGGCGGGCGATGCAGCAGCGTGAACGGTCCCAGCCGCTCACCCTCGCTCACACACTCAATCCGCCAGTCCCCCGGCGGGTCCCCCGCGCGCTTGTCATGGTTCCCGCGCACCAGCGTCATCCGCAGCGTCATCTGCTCCGCGCGCCACGCCGCCACGCGCCCCATCGTCGCCGCATCCCGCCCCGTCGCGTCGTGCAGCAAGTCACCCAGCACAATCACGTGCTGCGCCTTCGTCGCCGCCACCAACTCGCTCAGCCGGATCAAATCCGCATCCACCGTCGCGATCGGCACCGGAATGCCATGGTGGCCAAACGCGGCGGGCTTCCCCACGTGCAGGTCAGCCACAAACAACGTGCGCTCCCAAAGCACCGCCCGCTGCGCCAGCAACACCAGTTCAACGCTGCCGATCCGCACCGCTACAGCCCCGCCCCCGCCGACCCGCCCCACCACCGGCGCTTCACCCACCAAATTCGCCCGCGAAGTCACCATGCCGAACTCTATGAACATCTACCAAACAATCACCACTTCGTCTCAACAAAATCCTTCCGTTTTCCGACATGCTTGCCACCGCCTTCCCCCTCGCCGGCGCACGTTCATGGCCGCCTCGGTAAACTCTCACCATGCGCAACCTGCTCACCAACCCCAAGCGGCTCCCCCTCATCGCGCCCTCCATCCTCTCGGCCGACTTCGCCAACATGGCCCGCGACTGCACCGCCATCCTCGGCGACTCCGCCTCCACCGATGGCACCGCCGCCGACCTCCTCCATGTTGATGTCATGGACGGTCACTTCGTCCCCAACCTCACCCTCGGGCCCGACATGGTCCGCGGCCTCCGCAAAGCCTGCCCCAAGGCCTTCCTCGATGTGCACCTCATGGTCACCGACCCCGAGATGTTCGTCAAACCCTTCGTCGAGGCCGGTGCCAACCACATCACCTTCCAGGTTGAGACCATCGCCCCAGAGCGCATCACCGAAGTTGCTGAAAAGATCCGCGAGTACGGCGTCACCGTCGGCCTCGCCATCAGTCCTCCAACCCCCCTCGAAGTCATCCTCCCCCACGTCAGCAAGGTTGACATGCTTTTGGTCATGAGCGTCAACCCCGGCTTCGGCGGCCAGAAATTCATGGCCGGCGTTCTCGATAAAACCCGTGCTATCAGTGACTTGCTGCACCCCAACCAACGCCTCGAGATGGACGGCGGCATCAACCTCGCCAACGCTCAGGAGGTCATCGATGCCGGCTGCGACGTGCTCGTCTCGGGCTCGGCCATCTTCGGCCTGAGCGTGAAACAGTGGCCCTCCGCTATCCAACAACTCAGAGGCAAACCGGCGTGAAGGCCCGCGCGTTCAAGCCGTGACTCTTCGCCATCGCAGTTCATCGTTTGGTATTTGAACGGTTTTCACCGGAGTGATTGTCAACAACCGACTACACTACTCGCTAATGTTCGCGGCCATTCAGGTAGGATGGCGTTCGGATTGAAGATTTGACGTTCGGAGCTGTTGTTGTCAGGATGGACTCGAGTTGTCAGGCTGGTCTCGCTGCTTGGTGTCAGTTGAGCTGGCAGAATCGCTCCGTGTACTTCGTTTCGCATTCAGTCGCGGTCAGGACGGCCGCGTGTTCTTTTGGGTCGCAATGTTTGGGGGATGGGGCGGAGCGGCGAGGACGCCGCAGACCCGGTCAAGGAATCTGCAATGACCAAAATCGCCAGTCGGTCGTGGACAGACATCAAGACGCCCCGCAAGGCGGTTATTCCCGAGGGTTTGTGGCTCAGGTGCCCCTCCTGTGCTGGCATGCTCTACCGCAAGCAGCTCGAATCCAACCAGAGCGTTTGCCCCGAGTGCCAGCACCATTTCCGCATCAGCGCCCAGGAGCGCATCAACCAGCTCTGCGACCCGGCCACCTTTGAGCCCATGTTCGTTGGGCTCCGCTCGGGCGATCCGCTCCGCTTTCGCGACCTCAAGGGCTACCCCGAACGCGTCGCTTCTGAGCAGATCAAGAGCGGCTGCGATGATGCCGTCAAAGCCGGCACCGGATTCATCAAGGGTCGCCAGTTGGTCCTTTGCTGCCTCGACCTCACCTTCATGATGGGCTCCATGGGCAGCGTGGTCGGTGAGACCGTCACCCGCTCCATCGAGCACGCCACCTCCACCGGCCTCCCCCTCCTGCTCGTCTCCTGCTCCGGCGGCGCCCGCATGCAGGAAGCCGGCCTCTCGCTCATGCAGATGGCTAAGACCTCCGCCGCGCTCGCCCGCCTCGACGATTCCGGCGGCCTCTTCATCTCCCTGCTCACCGACCCCACCACCGGTGGCGTCACCGCCTCCTTCGCCATGCTTGGCGATGTCATCATCGCCGAACCCAAGGCCCTGGTTGGCTTCGCCGGCCCGCGTGTGATCGCCCAGACCATCCGCCAGGAACTCCCAGACGGATTCCAGCGTTCGGAATACCTGGTGCACTCCGGCATGGTCGACCGTGTCGTGGCCCGCGGCCAACTCCGTAACGAAATCGCCCGCATCATTGACTACGCCGGCAAGTAACCCCCCCCGGCCGTAGCCCTCAGGCCAAACCCACCCCGCGATGACCGCCCTCCCGTCCAGCCCCGCCTTCGTGGGTGCCGGTGCAAAGACCCCGCGCCCCGCGCCTTGGTGGTTCTTTCTCGGTGCCGGCTGCCTTCACGCGCTCGTCTTTGCCTGCCTCTTTCCGCCCCTCAATGGCTGGTTCTTTGCCCCCATCGCGCTCCTGCCCCTGGCCTGGGCCGCTGGCAAACTCGCCTGGGCTCCCGGCAAGATGCGCTGGCGGCTTCTGCTTGTCTGGCTCGGTTCCTCACTGGCCTGCGCCTGGATCAACCTCTGGATGATGAACGTGGCCTTCATCGGCTACCCCGTCCAAGCCATCTATCTCGGCATCTACCCCACCATCTTCACCTGGGCCCTCGCCAAGTGGTATCGCACAGCCCGTGGCCGCCTTCCACTCTCCCTTGTGGTCCCCACCCTCTGGACCGGCCTTGAGGTCATCAAGGGCGAGGTGCTCTTTGGCGGTTACGCCTGGCACCTCCTCGCTCACCCGCTCATCGAAGTCCCAGTCCTCGCCGCCCCGGCCTCTTGGATAGGTGCCTACGGCGTGACATTCATGGTCGCCGCGTGGGCCGGTATCGCCGCCGATGCCCTCCCCGGTCTGGGCCGACCCTGGCCTTACCGCTGGGGTGCCCCCACCACCGTCGGCGCCCTCACCATCGCCGTCTGGGTGAGCGCTGCGATCCTCCGGCCCGCGCCCGATCCTGCCGCCACCACCTTCACCGTCACCTGCATCCAGACCAACGTCGCTCAGGACAACAAAAATACCTGGTCGCCCACCCAGTCCCTCCTCGATTTCCGCGACTTCGCGCGATCCACGCTCAGCGCCGCCACACCCGCGCCCGATCTCATCGTCTGGCCCGAGACCATGTTCCCCGGCCTCGCCCTCAACGCCGAAGCCGTAGCCGCCGAGCGACTCGGCCTCGGCGGCGCCGATGCTGGCCCACTGTTCTTCACGGTCGAGCTTCCCGCCCCGGCCCCCTTTACGGGCACCCCGGAAACCGACTTCGTCCTCCCCACCGGCCGCACCCAGATTCCCACCACGTTCTTCCACGATCAGCTCCTTACACTCCAGCAGCGCGCCGGCGTGCCCATGATCGTCGGCGCCACCGCCTTGGAGAACCTGCGCTTCATCCGCCCCCCCACCGGCGGCATCCGCTCCAAGTCAGACCGCCACTACAACTCGGCCTTCGAGATCAGTAACGGCGCCGTCCAGAGCGCCCGCTACGACAAGATCGTCCTCACCCCCTTCGGCGAAGTCATCCCCGCCGCCTGGCGCTGGCCCGCACTTCAGAACTGGTTCGTCGGTCTGGGCGCGGCAGGCATGACCTTTGACCTTGCCTCCGGCCAGCGCGAACAGGTCTTCGAAATCAAGAGCGCATCCAAGGCCGAAAAAGGCGTCCCCACCCGCGTGGTCACGCCCATCTGCTTTGAAGCCACCGCACCCGCCCTCTGCCGCAGGCTCGTCTACGGGGCCGACCTCCCCGCCATGACCGGCCCCGGTGCCCGCCGGGCTGACGTCATCATCAATATCTCCAACGACGGCTGGTTTGGCGAGTTCCCCGGCGTTCGCGAGCAGCACCTGCAGGCCGCCCGCTGGCGCTGCGTCGAGCTCGGCATCCCCATGGTGCGCTGTGTCAACACCGGCATCTCGACCGCCATCGACTGCAACGGCGTCATCACCGCCATACTCCCACTCCCCGGCGGGCTTTGGACGACCCCGCAGAGCCGCGCCGGCGTACTCAGAGCCACCGTCACCCTCCCCCCGCGTGACCGGCGAACCGTCTACGGTCAGTTCGGCGACGTGCTCGGCTGGTTATGTGTGGCATTCTCAGCCGCCGGCGTGTTTTACACGCTCGTGCGTGCAACCATTCTCCGGCGCAAGCAGCGGGCTGAACTGGCCCGATCCTCTGCAAGCGCCCCGGGGAACAAGGCCACCCCGCCGCTGACCCCGCCACCCAGTCGCGGCTGAACCCGCGCTGGCCTGTTCGCGCTGGCGTCTTCACGATGCCCTCGCGATCGCGACCGCTCGACTCGCCCCGCTCGCTCATCCTGTCCCCCGTGGAGCACTCACGTGAAGGCACCGTCAACCAACTCTCGTCCCACGCCTGGTGCTTCTGTGCTTGGTGCCTCAGTTCTCTTTGTCGCACTGCTGGGCGGCACTGCCGTGCTGTGCGGCTGCGAGAAGAACGCCGCATCAAATGACACGCGCGTCGCCGCCGAGACCACTCCCAACCAACCCAAGACCGCCCCGGGCACCAAGACTTCCGCCAACCGCCAGTTTTCCAGCGTCGAGCGCTCCCAGCTGCGCGAGCGCGCGTTCGCCGTGCTCAACGCCGCCGGGAACGGCACCGCCGCCGAAGGCCGCGCCAACGCCATCGAGGCCATGATCGATTCGCCCAAGCGCCTCGAACCCCTCGCCCGCCGCGGCCTGCTCGATACCAACCTCGGCGTTCGCGCCGTCGCCGCCACCGCCGTCGGCAAAGCCCGGCTGAACAACCTCGTTGACATGGTTCGGCCCCTGACGGCCGACACTTCGCCGATGGTCCGCATCGCCGCCACCTATGCCCTCGCCCAGTGCGGCCAGAACCCCAACGTCGAAGCCCTCGCCCAGTTGCTCCGCGACCCCAGCCCGCTTGTCCGCGCTCAGACCGCGTACGTGCTCGGCGAGATGGGCAACAAGAGCGCCGACCTCATGCTTCGCGATGCCTCCCGCGACTCCATGCCCATGGCCGACCCAGGCGCGGTGCGCTTGATGCGCCTGCAGCTCTGCGAGGCCATGGTGAAGCTCGGCAACCGTGATGCCGTCGAAGAAATCCGCGCCGCCCTCTACCCCTCGCGCCCCGAAGACCTTGAGGCCACCGTGCTCGCCATTCAAATCGTCGGCCAGGTCAACGATGAACCCTCCGCCTGGCGACTCAAGTGCCTCGCCCTCGACAGCGACCCGCAGCGCGGCATGATGCCCCCCGAAGTCCGCCTCGCCGCCGCCGCCGTCTTGGCCAAAATCGGCCGCCCTAAAGGCGACGGCGCGTTCATGGCCGATGCCTACTACCAAAGCCCCGAGGCCCCGCTCCGGGCCCAGTCCGCCGCCGTCTACGGCGCCACCGGCCGCGCCGCCACGCTTCCCAACCTCGAAGTGCTCATGGCCGATCAAGACTCGCTCGTGAAAGTCGCCGCGGCCGCCGCCATTGTCAAAGTCACCGGCGGGCTCGACTAACCGCCGTCTGCGTTCCCCGTCTCGCCCTGGCTAACCCGCCCTTGCCAACCCGCCCTCTTCTCCCGCTCACCTTCGCTCAACCCAACAGCCATGAATCCTGCCCCTGATCGTGCCTCCATCCAGCGCACCCTCGACGCCATCGGGCAGCAGCACGTGCTCGCGTTCTTCGACACGCTCGATGCCGCCGCCCAGCGCGGCCTGCTCGACCAACTCGCCAGCGTGAACCTTGACAGCATCCCCGCGCTCGTGAGCGGCTACGTGAAGAGCAAGCCCAAGCACGATGCCGCCGCCGCGCCCGAGCCCGTCCCCTTCTTCGGCCTCGGCGGCAGCGCGACATCGGGCGGCTCGGCGTGGGATGTCGCACAGGCCACCAAGCACGGCGAAGACCTTATCGCCGCCGGCAAGGTCGCCGCCTTCACCGTCGCTGGCGGCCAAGGCACGCGCCTGGGCTTCGATGGCCCCAAGGGCTGCTACCCCGGCGGAGCCGTCACCGGCAAACCGCTCTTTGCCTGCCTCGCCGAGTGGATCCTCGCCACCCAGCGCAAGTATGCCAAGGGCCCCGCATCGCTCACGATCCCCTGGTACATCATGACCAGCCCGCTCAACCACGCCGCGACCGTCGCGTTCTTTGAAAAGAACGCCTACTTCGGCCTCGCCAAGAGCAACGTCATGTTCTTCCCCCAAGGCATGATGCCCGCGTTCGACATGGCCACCGGCAAAATGCTCCTGAGCGCTCCCGGCGAACTCGCCCTCTCGCCCGATGGGCATGGAGGGTCACTGGCGGCGCTGGTGCGGAGCGGCGCGATTGCGGACATGAAGCGGCGGGGCGTGGAGATTTTGTCATACACGCAGATTGATAACCCCTTGGTCCGCGTGATCGACCCCGCGTTCATCGGCCTGCACGCGCAGGGCGCCGGCTCCAGCGGGCAGATGAGCAGCAAGATGATTCCCAAGGCCGCGCCCGATGAGAAGGTGGGCGTCTTCTGTCGCCTGGGTGGCAAGACGGCCATG
>Ga0163144_10027758_pt1 | contig 10945 bp, 9 predicted proteins | sample OliLak19BULKMAT1_FD_123175 | JGI IMG/M metagenome (GOLD analysis project Ga0163144, IMG submission 123175) | Freshwater microbial mat bacterial communities from Lake Vanda, McMurdo Dry Valleys, Antarctica - Oligotrophic Lake LV.19.BULKMAT1 | ecosystem: Environmental > Aquatic > Freshwater > Lake... | reverse complement strand
CTTCGCGCAGCACCGCCCTACCACCGATCGCAGCGAAGCGTCGCACGATCTGTGCGCGCGCCATCGCGATCACCTCGACCGGCAGCGGGAACTTGCCGAGCACGGCCACGCGCTTGCTCGCGTCGGCGATGCAGACAAAGCGATCGGACAGGTCGGCGACGATCTTTTCACGCGTCAACGCCGCACCGCCGCCCTTGACCATGCAGCCACGGCCGTCGATCTCGTCGGCGCCGTCGATGTAGACCGGCAGCCGCTCGACCTCGTTGGCATCGAAGACCCGGATGCCCAGCGCCTGCAGCTGCGCGGTGCTCTGCGCCGAGCTCGACACGGCGCCGGCGATGCGTTCTTTGCGCGTGCCCAGCGCGTCGATGAACCGGTTGACGGTCGATCCCGTGCCCACGCCGACCACGCTGCCGTCGACGACGAACTCGAGCGCGGCGCGGCCGACCAGGGTCTTCATCTCGTCTTGGGTCATGGGTGCTTTGGGGCTTCGAAGGGTGTTTGCGAGAATGACCGCAAATTATGGCCCTCGTCCCCTACGCGCTTGCCCGTCCCTTCCTGTTCGGCCTCGATCCCGAACGGGCCCACGAGCTGGCGCTGGGCTCGATCGCACGCCTGCAGCACACACCGGCGCTGGCGCTGTGGCTGCAGCCGCGGGTCGATGACCCGGTCGTCGTCGCCGGCCTGCGATTCCCCAATCGCGTGGGCCTGGCCGCGGGCCTGGACAAGAACGGTCGCTGCATCGACGGCCTCGGCGCGATGGGCTTCGGCTTCATCGAGGTCGGCACGGTGACACCACTGGCCCAGCCCGGCAACCCGAAACCGCGCATGTTCCGCGTGCCCGCGGCCAACGCCCTGATCAACCGCCTTGGCTTCAACAACGAGGGCCTCGACGCCTTCGTCGCCAACGTGCAGCGCGCCCGAAGCTTCCGCTCATCGGGCGGCATCGTCGGCCTGAACATCGGCAAGAACGCCGCCACACCGATCGAGCGCGCCGCCGACGACTACCTGCTCGCGCTGCGCGGCGTCTACCCGCATGCCGACTACATCACCGTCAACATCTCGAGCCCCAACACGCAGAACCTGCGCGCGCTGCAAAGCGACGAGCAATTGCAACTGCTGCTGAACATGGTGGTCGGGCGCCGTGCGGAGCTGGAACGCGAGCACGGCCACAAGCCGATCTTCGTGAAGATCGCGCCCGACCTCGACGAAGACCAGGTCCGCATCATCGCGACGACGCTGCAGCGCCACGGCATCGACGGCGTGATCGCGACCAACACCACCGTGTCGCGACACGGCGTGCACCACCTGCCCAACGGCCAGGAAACCGGCGGCCTGTCGGGCGCGCCGCTGCTCTCGGGCAGCAACCGCGTGATCCGCCTGCTGCGCAGCGAGCTCGGCAAGGCATATCCCATCATCGGCGTCGGCGGCGTGATGAGCGCGGCCGATGCGCGCTCGAAGGTCAAGGCCGGCGCCGACCTGGTGCAGATCTACACCGGTTTGATCTACAAGGGCCCGGGGCTGGTCAGCGAAGTGGCCAAGGCGCTGAAGACGGCTTAGGCTCCGGCCCGTTCGGGCTGAGCCTGTCGAAGCTTGGCCACCACCATGCCCGGCGTCAGTCGTTTTGCGCGGTCACCTGCAGGTCGGTGCGTTCCTCGCGCTCGCGCTCCTCGCTTCCAGCCAGGCCGCTCCCTGCCAGTTCATCACGCCGGAAATCTCGCGGGCCATGTAGCGCTTTCCGATGCCGTCGCCGCTGGTGGTCACAGCGGTGTAGCGCGGCGCAGATGCGGGTGCGGGTGCGGGCGCATCGGACCGGGCCACGCATGCGCCCGCGAAAAGGACACCGGCCATGGCGAGGGCCATCGACATGGGCCGCCAGGCGGCGCGCGGCCTGGCCGCCATTCAATCATCCAACAGCGATGCGACGCGGCGCCGGAAGGCCCCTGGCGCAACTCTCGCAGCTCTGCTCGATGGTCTCTGGCCGAGGTCCGGCCCTGGCCACCCAGCGAGACGGATCGCGCCCATCCAGCCCTGCCACGAACGGCTCGACCAGCACGTCAATCCCATGCTGTGATCGCAGCGTCAAGCTTTGCGGCTGCACGACCGCGCTATAGCGCTCGCCTTCGCGCTGAACCACTAGATCAACTCGGCCTGACACTTCTAGATAGTCGGCCCTGCGAAATTCACGCGCACCCTGCAGCGACGACCGGCACGAGCTGATAGCGCCGCGACTCGAACCGTTGATCTCGCTGGCCAACGGCACGCTGAGCAATTTGCGGCACGGTGGCGATGCATGCCGCATACAACGCCACGTGCGAGAAGACCAAAAGAAGGGCCGCGAGCCCCTTGGCGGCGATCGCCCGCAGCAGCCAGCGGATGTTGAACCCGGCCGCGCACAGCACCGCATGCAGCGCGTCACCACTGCTGCCGCTGAGCCAGCAGCGATTCATCCTGTTGTCGCTCTTGGTGTGGCCGATGGCCGGCTCGATGGCCTGGCGCCGCTTGAGCCAGCGTCGCTGCTGCGTGTCCAATGACTTGAACTTGCCGCGGTGGATGATCTGCACCGGTGCGCAGGCTTCATCCACGCCGCGGAACCCGAGGTCAACTACCGCCGTGGTGGGCTTGACGCCGACGTCTTGCAGCAGCGTGGTGGTCTGCTCGAGTTGTTCGGCCAGCGTGTGCCCGTCATACGGGTTGCCGGGGAAGGATCGGGCGCCCACCATCAAGCCGTGCTGGTGCGTGACGGCCAGGCTGACCTTCACGCCGAACTCGTAGGGCTTCCTGGCCTTGCCTTTGCCGATGCATTCGACCTCAGTCGCGTGCAACGCGTAGAGCTTGTTCTTGCTGTGGCGTTCCTGCGTGCGAATTCGCTCGGCGCGCCCCAGCCACATCAGCAGATCGGCGATGGCCAGTGCCGTGGGCTCATGCTCCGCAACTCCCTGCGAAATTGATTCCAGACCGCGCCGTGCGTTGCGAATGAGTGCGCCCAGGATCGTGCGCTGGCGCTTGACCGTGCGACGCAGGCGGCGGAACTGCTTGGCGTGGGCATACCCACCAGCCTTGCGACGCAGCTCACGTCCCTTCTTGGCGAATGTCTGCCTGAGCGCGATGCCGCAGCGCTTGGCCGCGCTGGCCACCTTGTGGCGTGCGATCTCTAGCAAGCGGCTGTCGGTCGGGTGCGCGATGGCCTTCTCTTGCACAGTGGTGTCGACGATGATGCGTTCGAACTCGCTCTTCTTGACCACCCCCATCGACACCGACGCTTCGATGGTGGACTTGAGCAGTTGCTCGACGCCGGCTTCGCCCAGCACACGGCGAAAGCGACCGATCTGCGTGGCGTCGCACGGTAGGCGCGGCTCGTAGTAGGCCATGCCACTGAAGAACTGCCAGACCACGTTGTCGCTCCAGCGTTCGCAGAGTTCTTCGTCGCTCAGGTTGAAGGCGTGCTTGAGGTAGAGCAGCGCGACCATCAAGCGGATCGGCAACCGCGGACGGCCGGCGTTGCTCAGGCCGGCGCCAGCGAGTTGCGCAGTAGGGCCGAAGAGGTCGGCATCCTGGACCAAGCGACCACTGCGATCCTTGTGCGCGATTACCGGGGCCAGCGAGGCTTCGATCTCGGCCCAGGGCATGCGCGTGGCTAGCACCGCCAGCGGGTGGCGCATGTCGATCATCGAGTCCAGCCGGGCGCGGAAAAAGTCTTCGGTGGCCATCGGATGCGCTCTCCAAAACTCCCAGGAACCGATATCGATTGGAATCAATCCTGGGAGTTCGCGCTATTGGCACTCACCCCGCAGAACAAGCGTTTGTGCGGGCTGGCGGAGATTTTCAGGGCCGACTAGATAGTCCCCCAGCGGCTGGCAGCGGTCCATCGTCCAACGCAGCGCGAACGTGGTGGGGATGGGCGCGCCGATGTCGAGACGGTTGCCGTCCAGCGTGACCTCCGCGTCGGCGCACTCCAGCGCCAGTGACGGGTCGGCTATGCGCGCAGACACCTCGTCGTCAAGCAAAGGCAGCAGCAGTGCATGCAACGCGAAGTGCCTGAATTCGACGGGGAGCCGCTCCCTGTTCCGTTGCACGTCTGCCGTGCTGGGGCCCGGCGCTGCGAACTGTGCGTTGGCTCCGGTACGGCGCTAAACCGCGCGTTGCAACCGCCAAACAACACCGGCAGGATCACGACCCCAACGTTGCGTGCCGCTGTGCAGCGGCTCCAATGCCACTGCAAGCGGTTCCGCGCCTCGACCACGGTTCCAGCCCTTCCGAGCCGCACGGCGCCGAGGCCGAGCCTCACTTCGCTTGCGCCGGGCGCACCGGGGTGGTCAGCGGTTCGCAAGGTCGACCCGGTGCGGGGGGCTGCGCGCGTGATCAGCGCCGCGGCTGCCGGGCGGCGACACGGTCTGCCGCAGCGGCGACATTGGCGACGCTGAACGGGGCCACGCCGGCGGCGCTGGCCCACTCCGCAACCTCGTCTTGCGTGCAGTCCCAGTTCTTGCCGAACAGTGATACCCCCTGCTCGCACATCCACAGCGCGTAGCGGGCCGAGGCGGCGTGGCCGGTCTGGGCCAGCGCGACGAAGCGCCCGTAGGCCTCTGGGAAGCGGCCGTTGCGGAAGGACTCCAGCGCCAGCGCGTGCATGCGCTCTGCGTGTCTCGGCGGTGAGGCCGCCAGCGGCATGCTCGTCATCAGCAGGGCCAGCGCCACCGCGCTCAGCCACGCCGGTGGCACCACGCTCCCGGCGATCAGATCGATTTGGTTCATTTCACTCTCCTGTAATAGCAATCAGAATCGAAACGTCAAGATCAGCGCCAGCGTTGCCGCGCACATCGCCGCGTTGACGAGGTTGACGAACACGGCACGGTTGCATTGGCGGCCGTTGTGCTCATGCAGCCAGGCCGCCATCGTCAGGTTAGCGCCCAGCCAGGTGCTCCAGGTCAGCAGCGAGTGCTGGCTGGAGTCCTGCTGCTCCGCGATCAGCCACAACGTGGGCAGATACGACAGCGCCCGCACCGAGCTGAAGAGTGTGAAGGCCCAGGTGAGCACGATCAGGTAGCGCTGGTGCGTGAGAAGCCGCGGCTGCGGCGCGTGCAACGGCCGCCCGTCATCGGCGGTGGTGTGGTTCATCGGGGTCACGGGTGGTTCGCGTGTTGCTTCAGCCAAATCGCCCGGTCTCGGCTTGGTTTCATCGTGGCTCCTGCTGGAAGGCCGCAGACGCACGGCCCTCACTTGGGAATACGCCGCCAGCCGGTCTAACCGGACATCGAGCCCACCCCCTAATACCCATTGAAGAAGCGGGCTTCGGACCAAGCCCGCCATTTTCGTGCAGCGGACCGAACGCGGCTGCGCCTCTTGCCGCCTAGACTCGCGCGCTATCGACATTGATGCATGACCTGATCCATGACAGCGATTACCGCCCTTTTGGCGCAGGCCCGCGACGGCGACCGCCCTGCCTTCGACGCGCTGTTTCAGCGCCTGTACCCCGAGCTGCGGCATTTAGCGCACACGCGGCTGGCCGGGCATCGGCGCGGCACGAGCATGGAAACCACCGTGCTGCTGCACGAGTGCTACCTGCGCCTGCTGCAGGCCGGCAGCCTGAAGCCGGCCGACCGCGCCCACTTCATTGCCTACGCCGCCCACGTGATGCGTTCGGTCGTCATCGATGCCGTCCGCGCCGCGCGGCGCGAGCGCCGAGGCGGCGGCGCCGAACACGTCACGCTGGACACCGCGATCGCCGACGCGGTGGCGCAGCCGCATGAAGAACTGCTGGACGTCGACCGCGCTCTCGACGATCTGGCGCGGCTCGAGCCACGGCTGGCGCAGGTCGTGGAGATGCGCTATTTCGCCGGATTGAAGGACGCCGAGATTGGTGAGATCCTGGGCGTGACCGACCGAACCGTGCGCCGCGACTGGGAAAAGGCGCGACTGCTGCTGGCGCACGCGCTCAAGGGCTGATCAGCCGGCGCGCTGGACAAGATCAATCGCCGGCCCACCGGCGCACCTGCTCCAAGCGCGGACTCGATGGATGCTGCATGGCCAGGTCGGGCAGTGCAGTGCGCGCGCGCTCCCGTGCATCTTCCAAGCGCCCGACGAGCTTCAGCACTTCGGCCTGCCGCAGCGCGGACTCGGCGCGCTCTACAGGCGATGGGGCGCCCGTCGTTACCGTCTGAGCCTGCGCCAGGCGTTGACTCGCCAGCATGAAGTCCCCCTGGTGCGCACAAGCCAGGGCGGCCCACTCGTTAGCCACGCGCCAAGCCCAGCCGCTTCGAGCGTCATGGCTGTCGAGGATGGACAGCAGCTTCGCCGCAGTCGCTTGTGCAGCCGACGGCTGGCCAGCCCCCAGTTGCGCCGCCGCCAGCGTCTCCAGGATGCGCAGCCAAGATGCCGACGGCAAGCCCGCGCTGGGCCAGTCCCGATGCAAGCGCTCGGCGCGGGCCAGCGCATCGCCGGGGCGGCCCGCCAGCAGCAGCGCACGCACTTCGAGCGCGATGAATAGGTCGGCGCCGCGCCTGGCCAGCAAACGCAAGTAGGCGGCGGGGTCTGACGCTACGAGTGCGGCTGCTGCGGCTGCATCGCCATACAGCCATTCGTTCTCGAGTGCCCGTGCCTTCAAGGTCAGCGAGTTGGAGGTCGTTGCGTCGGTCCCCAATGCGGAATGTTCCGCCAGCAACTGCTGCAGTAGCGCACGTGCGCCGACGTGATCGCCCATCCGTGCCATCGCCGAGCTCAAACGCCCGCTGGCGCGCACCGTGTTGCGGTCAAGTTTGCCATTCAGCTTGAGGGTCAATTCCAGGCTCTGCCGCAGCCAGGGTACGGCTTCGGCGGCGTGCCCTGCGGCCTGGAGGGCGCCGCCCAGTACATACACGGTGGTTTCGACGTCGTCGTCGGAGCCGGTGCCGTCCGAAACGAGTGCGGCGTGCGCCCTTTGCGCAAAGTCCAGCGCGCGCGGGTCGTCAAAACCATTGTAAAAACCGGCCAGGGCCCGGAGCACTTCGGCGCGTAGCAGAGACTGCTCAAAGCGCTGCGAGGAAACCGTGTCTGCACCCCGCAGGACGGCCTCGGCCTCTGCGCGCCGGCCGCGTGAGCTCAAAAGGCTGCCGAGGTCCAGGGCAAGCCGCAGCCGCGTGCGTTCGGTCCGGGCGTCGGTGGCCTGCGGTGCCCAGGCCACGCCGGCACGGCGCATGGCCTCGCTTTCGTCAAGACGGCGCAACTGGAACAGGGTACGCCCCATCATGTTGTAGGCGTTGATCACCACGGCCGGCTCGGCCCCGTGCTGTTTGAGGTGCGACAGATATCTTTGCCCCACTTGCAGCGAGCCTTCGAAGTCGTTGGCGTAGTTCAGATGAATAGCCACGGCCTCATACTGCGCTTGCAGCGCGCCGGGCAACGAGGCATAGCGCCGTTCGTAGCCTTGAAGTTCCTCGAGCAGCACGGCGTTCAGCGCGCCAGGCTTTCCGAGTGCGAGCGGGTCGTCCTTGGCCAGCACGGCAAAGCGCGTCATCGCGTCGATGAACAAATTGCGCACCGCCTCTTGTCGCTGCACCTCGGCCCGGGCGCGCACGGCTTCCTCTCGAGCCACTACCGCCTGCCACGTCGCGACCGCACTGCCAGCGGTGATTGCCAAGGCCAGCGCAGTGCCGGCCGCCATACCCACCCGATGCCGGTACATAAAGCGGCCCAAACGATAGCGGCGGCTGTCGGGGCGGGCATGTACCGGCTCACCCCGCAGGTGACGCTCGACATCTTGCGCTATGGCCTCCGCGCTGGGCGTGCGCTCAGCCAGGTTCTTCTTCAAGGCTCGGTTGAGGATGGCGTCGAGGTCGCCGCGCAATGCCTTTCGATCGCCAGGAGCCGCCACGGTGCTGGCCAGCGGCACATCGGCCTCGGCAATCGCCTCTTCCAATTCAGCCGGGCTGCCGCGCTTGAGGCGGTACGGCCGGCAACCCACCAGCAGCTCGTAGGCAACCACGCCCAGGCTGTAAACGTCGCTCGCCGTGGTCAGAACCGTGCCGCACACCTGCTCGGGGCTGGCGTAGTCCAGCGTCAGCGCGCGGCCCTGCATTTGGGTCAATGCGGTGGCTTCTGCGCCGGCGCCCGCGCTTTCTTGCACCAGCTTTGCAATGCCGAAATCGAGCAGCGTGACTTGCCCGGCCTCTGTGACGAGGATGTTGCTCGGTTTGAGGTCACGGTGAATCACCAACCGGCTGTGCGCAAACGCGACCGCCTCGCAAACCTGCAACAGCAGTTGCAGCCGCTGCTTCACACCCAGGCCCAGGCGACGCGCATGTTCGTCGATCGGCCGGCCCCGCACGTGTTCCAGCGCCAGCCACGGCCGGCCCTGCGCATCGACGCCGGCGTCGTACAGGCGCGCAATGTGCGGGTGCTCCAGCGTCGCCAGGATGTCGCGCTCGCGCGCCATGCGCTCGACCAGGCCGCGTGCCCAGCTCATGCGCGGCAGCTTCAGCGCCACCTGCCGCTGATACGCGCCGTCGGCCCGCTCGGCCAGCCAAACGCAGCCCATCCCGCCTTCGCCCAGCAAACGCAGCAGCCGCCAGGGGCCAACCTGCTCACCCGCTTGCTGTGCGCCGCTGCCGGCCGAAGCAGCTGGTTCCAGCGCGGTGCTGCCCGGGCCATCGAGCTTGTGCAGTGTGCGCAGGAAGTCGCCGGTCTCCATGCCCCCGCCGGGCAGGTCCAGCAAGCCAGCCAGTGCGGTTTTGATCGCGTCGTCGGCGGCCAGCGCCGCCAGCCATCCGGCCCGCTCGGCAGCCGGCAGCGACAGCGCGTCGTCGAGCAGCGGGCTCAGAACCAACCAATCGGCTTGCAGTGCGGACAACGGTGCCATGTCGAATGATCGCCAATCGGCGGCCTGTTTGCATTCCCACAACCGACCCGGGCCAAGCCGTGGGCAATCCCCACCCAACTAAAACACGTCGACGGTCGGCACCCGTGCGTCACCGCGAAGGCAAGCCCAGGAGAACAGCGCGACGCCGATGTCGCCGGTCCACAGCGAATGTCGGGTCTGGCCGGTGGCATCGCTGAAGCGCTCGACCTGTTCGATCGCGTGCATCGCAAACGCTCGCGCGCGTTCGAGCCAACGCTCATCGCCGCTGCGCTGCCACAGCTTCAGCAGCCCGTACCCGTTGCCGGCGGTGCCGTGGCACAGGCCGACGCCTTTGACCAGAGGGCCGGCAAGCCAGGTCGCTTCGCCGGCGCCGAGCAGCAAGGCGTCCCAGGCGGGGGCCCGCGGCGCATCGGCCAGGCGGCAGACGATGCCGGGCGCGCCATGGCAGTCCTGCAGCAGCCACTTCGTCGGCGCAGCATTGCCCGTCGCGGGGTACGGCGGCCAGTTGACTGCGTCGCCGTCGCGCACCGCCGTGACCGAGAGTGTCTGCAGCGCACGCTCGACATAGGCCTGCACCAACGCCGGCGGCAGCAAGGCGGCGCCGCGCAGCGCCGGGTAGGCGTTGGCAGCAAAACCGTGGCCGGCGCCGAGGTAGCGCGTCTGGCGGCCATACATGTCTTGCACCCAGAGCCAGCCGCCGACATCGGGGTCGAAGACCATCGCATCGAGCAGGATGCGCAGGCCGCGTTCGAGCTGGTCGCGCCAACGCGCCTGGCCGCTGGCCTCGGCCATGTGCAACGAAGCCAACAGCGAGCCCGGCGATCCCCACAGCGCTTCCAGCGTCTTGTGGTGCAGGTTGCCTTCGATGCCGTCGAACAGCGCGTCGGCCAGCGCAGCGTCGGGCGCGAGCTTGCATTGCAAGAGGCGCAGGCCGGTGTCGCCCATCAGGTAGGAACCACGCGCATCGTCCCAGGTGTCGATGAGCGCGCGGTTGCGCTCGACCAGACCGGCGACCGTAAGGCCGAAGTCGACGTCGTAGTCGATGGCGCCCGCTCGGCGCAAGTGCTCCAGCGCCCAGATCACGCCGCCGGCACCGAAATACAGCATCGCATGGCGGCACTGCGGCGGCTCGGGGTCATCGAGCGGGTGCGCCGGCCAGAGCGCATCGGGGTCGAATGCGTTCAACGCATCGTCGGCGATGCGAGCGATTGCGGCACGCGCGGCGCCGACGCTCCAGGGTGTGGCGGTCAGCGGCTCGTGACGCGCCGGGTCGTGCAGTTGCGGCATCGGAGCGCTGCGCCTAATCGCCCATTACCACCCCCTCGCGGCGCGGGTCGGCCCCGCCGAACCAGCCGGTCGGCGTGCGCTGGATTGCCTGCAGGCCGCTGGTCAGGTCGACCTCGTTGACGGTGTGACCACGCAAGCGCAAGGCTTCGAGCGTGGCCGCGGGGAAACGCCCGCGTTCGAGCACCGTGGGGCCGTTGAAGCTGCCGAAGTTGGGTAGGTCGATCGCGCGCTGGGCGTCCAGGCCCCAGTCGAGGGTGCCGACGAGCGTCTTGGCGGTGAAGTGGATGATCGCCGCGCCGCCGGGCGAGCCCAGGCTCATCAAGAGCTTGCCGTCGCGCTGGTCGAAGACGAGGGTCGGGCTCATCGACGAGCGTGGGCGCTTGCCCGGCTGCACGCGGTTGGCAATCGGCTTGCCATTGGCGTCGGCCGGCGCCATCGAGAAATCAGTCAGCTCGTTGTTCAGCAGGAAACCGCCGGGCTTGCCGCTGCCGCCATCGCTCATCAGGCGCGCACCGAACACGTCTTCGATGGTCGTCGTCATGGCCACTGCCCGGCCGTCGCCATCCACGATCGAGATGTGGCTGGTGCCGAACTCGGGCTGCTCGGGCTGCGGCGCGAAGGCCATCGCGGCCCCCGGGGGCACGCCGGGTTTGGCGGTCTGCATGCTTTGCGGGCCGATCAGCGCAGCGCGCTGCTTCAGGTACGCATCGTCGAGCAGGCTGGTCCAGCGGCCGGCCGGTGCGGCGACGAAATCGGGGTCGGCGACGTACTGCGCACGGTCGGCATACGCCAGACGCGCGGACTCGGTGTAGGCATGCAGCCAGT
>Ga0163144_10027757_pt1 | contig 10945 bp, 8 predicted proteins | sample OliLak19BULKMAT1_FD_123175 | JGI IMG/M metagenome (GOLD analysis project Ga0163144, IMG submission 123175) | Freshwater microbial mat bacterial communities from Lake Vanda, McMurdo Dry Valleys, Antarctica - Oligotrophic Lake LV.19.BULKMAT1 | ecosystem: Environmental > Aquatic > Freshwater > Lake... | reverse complement strand
CAGTCCGCCGAGACCGTCAAGACTTGGCCAGATTGGATGCGCGGTGACAACCGCCCGGCGCCGGCCACCCGAAAAACGAATGAGCGGTCCGTCGAAAAGGACAATGCCCCGGCCAGGAGGAATCGCCGCTAGGCCCCAGCCTACCCCTTTACCTCTAACTAAGCCCAACAAAACAAACCGTTTAAGAGAAATTTCTGGGCATCCGCCCTTGGTCCGAAACCCGTTCACAAGAGCCACTTGCAAAACTCCGTCAGACCTGTGGAAAACCAATCGGCCCAACTAGGTATTAAGAGGAACTTCCGTTAGAATTGAGTCTTGATTCAATCTCAAATGAGCCATCTTTCATCGGAGACCGAGCGGTACCTATTCTAGCCGAATCCTCGCTCGGATCGTCCTGAAACCAGACGGGCGAGGAATCGAACCGGATTTTTCCAGCTAAGCGGAATGACTCCAGAGTATCAAGCTGGGCAGTCTTTCAAGTTCTCGCTCATAATCTGACGCTTCGGCGCTGAATTTGACCGCGCGGCGTTCTGCTACCGATCAGGCGGATCTTCGCCGTTTTGGGCGGAACGCAATTTTCAAGAATCGCCGGTTTTAAGGTGTCACCCGGGGCTTCTACCGGCCATTGGCCTGGCAATGCGGGCCCCACAATCCAACGGCCTTCGCTCTGGCTCGCGCCTCCGCGGATCGCAATCGTTCATCCCGGTCGGAACGCCGAGCGCGATAGACAATGGCGAATCCACGCTCTACCAGTTCCCCGTTGGCATAGCGGGAGGCGATCTCAATATGTGCCAAAGTTCTTCCGTACTTGTCACGCCGTTGAGAATCGACGAAAAGGTCCACCTCGCGATGTTCGACCAACTCTTTGAGAAAGCGAGAAGCCTCAAAAGCAAGGCACTCGACAGCCTTACGGGGATGTTTGGATTCTGGAGCGTCAATGCCTGCAAGCCGGACGCGGCTGCCGTCGGCTAGGTCTAACGTGTCGCCGTCAATTACTCGTTTGACATATACCTTCCGGTCAGTGGCAACCCGAGGAGCCACCGCCGCTGCAGCCTTAGGATCCTTCGGTTGATCGGCGGACGACCCCTCGGGTCGTTGAATTTTGCAGCCGCTCAAAATCAAGCAAAGCGCCAAAGACATCGAACACGCTGGGCTCACTCCTCCTATCATTTCGGTGACGATTTCTGCTTGCTTTTCTTCTTTAAGTGTCGCTGGATCGCCTCACGATCAGGTTTGATCCGGAAAGTTGTTCGGCGATTCTTTTTGAAACATTCAGGCGTCTTCTCTGGACAGAGCGGCTGGGTGTCAGCCAATCCAACTGCCACCATCTTAATTCCCGACTGAGGCAGACCGCATCTATCAAACTCGTACAGCACCGAACTGGCCCGCTTCGAACTGAGATTCCAATTGTACAGATAGCGGGATCTCGCATCTGAGGCGTATTTGGGCTGATTACTATCCGAATGCCCCTCGATTTGAATAAACAGCTTCTCACGTTCATCGGCACTCCATGTTTTGAACGTCGCATTCAGATCCTGGCACGCCCGGCTCAAAGACTGTTCAAAGCCCGAATCAATTACCTCACTATCATCGGGAAACCGAATCTGCACGGAAATGCAGAGGTCCTCGATGTCGCATCGGGTGACAGTAACTGGTTGCTGTAGCGTGGGTTCCAAAATAAGGCGAATCTTTTCCTGGAGTTTGTCTATCTCATTCCGCGCTTCCTCATCCTGTAATTTTTTCGACGCAAAAACGCTGAACGCGATTAGCGCCGCGAAACAAGCGACCAATAATCCCGAAAAGAGGTCGGCCACGACTGGCCAAGGATCCAATCGCTTCACTTCCGCTGTCCCCAGCGGCCCCACCACGACTTTCCCCCAGCCGGTCTGCCGCCACTCCCATTAACGGGTTTTAGCGACCCGTCCAGAACAGACTCAAGCCGCGCAACAGTTCCAGCCAGTAACTTAATCTGATTCTCAATACTCCCAGCGGAATTCGACAGGCGGTCTACCGAACCGGAAAAAGCGGAAACCGTAGTGACAGCTGTTGCTGCCGCACGCTGAAAACTACTAGCCGTCGAAGTCGAATTTTCACGCAATGAGCGAACCTCTTTTCCAACAGCCGACAGCGTCTCCAGTGTCGGCGGGATATCGTTTCGAAGGAACGCCTGGATCTGATTAAGCGTCGATTCATAATCACTCAAAATCTGCCGCACTATCATGGATGTCCCATTCGACATGATCGAATTCGCCTGTGTGGAGGCGGAAACCATAGACGCCGCGGCACTGGCCAGTTTGTTATTTGTATCGAGGAGATTACTATTCAAAAGCGCTAACCGATTCTCCTCATTCAGCATCAATTGTTCGGACAGAGCTTTCCAGGTAGCCGTCGCCGTATTAGTCAAGTCGACCAGACTTCCGCGAAATCCCTCACCAAGCGCCGATCCCGCTCCCTTCAGATGATCCGTAGACGCAAGAAGCGATTCTCGAACCGGCTCAAGTGCCTGAAAGTACTGGCCACACGCGGCCGACCACTGTTCGCCGACGGCCTGTTTTAGCTCGCCGAGGCTGGATCGGACCGCATCGGCCATACCGCCGGCGACTTCACGAATATGCCCCGCACCATCCTTTAGATCCTCAGCCGCTCGCGTCATCACGTCTTCGAGATTCTCCATCCGCTTGAGCAGGTTTGCCGTACGTAGTGTCAGGTTGTCGCGACTCTTCTGAACCTCTCGGAGGTGAGCTTCGCTCACTTGTACGGCGCCTTTCAAAACACCAACCGCGGCCGATAACTGCGTAGAGGACTGGTTGAACTGTTCGACGGCTTTTGAGAACGGCTCAAGGCTTGACCCAATCCTCGCCATCGACTTCTCGACGTCCTTCAGAAACACGCCGATAACCGGAGAAATCTGCTCCCCCATTACCTTCGCAATGTCTTTGAACGGATCCATGGCTTGACGAATTGCTTCCGCCAGGCTGGTACTCGATCGACGCCTGAAGTACATCGCACGCTGAGTCGCTTCTGTAACCGCGGACCGAAGCTTCGCCTCCAAGGATGAGACACGAATATGGCCACCAATCGTAAAGAAAATTCCTACAATACTCACGGGAAGGGCTTTCGCAAGTCCGCTTGATAGCGATGAGCCGATCAGCCCAGTCGTATCTCCGCCGTCCGTTAGCTGCTTCGCCATCGCTTGTGCAAAGTCGAACAGGCCAACAAATGTGCCGGCCACACCCACCACCAGGAAGAGATTCACTACGCTCGAGATCCCATCGATTAACCCAGACACCCGTGAGTCCAGCCGATCCGTGAAATCCGTCGACGGGACTAATATTCCATGCCGGCCCCAATGCTCGCTCTCATCCACAAACTGAGCTAAAACCCATGTACATTCTGTCGCCCCTGCCATCCCAGGTTTCCATGCCTGCAGGCCTTTCATCTCGCCATCGACGGAACGCGCCATCTTTATGAAGTACAACACTAGAGCCGCGTGGATCGCCGCAAACAACCAGCCATGCTCGAAATAGTTTTTAAGAATTAGAAGAATATCCATGTCTCACCGCAATCGACAATTTAGCCAGGTGCGCGGCACAGAGACACGGTCGTCCAATCTGTCACCGGGCGGGATTCGCCAAGTCTGTTATAGAAATTCCGAACTAACTCGCCGAGTGAGTGAATTCGGTGGGGCGCCAACGCCAAACTCTTCGTATCGTAACGGCGCAGTGCTTCCCGTTGGGCCGAACCGTCTTGATCAACGGTTGTAACTGTTCGGCGCCCATTTACTTTGAGGGGGAATCGAATAATGGCCGCCGAACTAGCACAATCCGGCAATGAGTCGCACGACAGTCGCGTCTTGGGAAGCTGCTTGAACAAATTAAGGCTCAGTTTGTCCGGGGCCCCAACTCGGATCGGCGGATCAAACTCCAAAACGGGTATTGAAACCAGCCCTGCGCAATTGGTCCCGGCATTCGATCCTCGTGTTGTAAAGGTTAGTTCTCCGATAACGCCGGCGTCGCAAGAAATACGGCGCACGCCGGTTTTATCATCGGGGCGCAATGCGAAGTTTTTGATCTTTCGATATCGGTCCGGAAGAGCCGAAGTCTGTACTTGTTCAACATCCGCTATGTACCCGGGAAATAGCTCCAGCGGTGTCTCTGCCTCCATTGTACGGCCAGATATGCTCTGCCCCGTAGACGCAAAATCTTTCGCGCGGCGAGCCAGTTCCTGAACAAAGGCGCGCCCAGTCCTCGCCTCCCGGCTCAGGATCAACAGAAACCCGTATCGAGGGCCAACGTATTCAAACTGCAGAAGTCTGTCAGATCCCAACCGGGGCTTGCTAATCTTCACGGCTACCTTTAGATCCTCGGCCGCCGATTTCATGGCTTCCATGGAATTGAAAGATGCTATGTTTCGCGGTTCCTCGGTATATAGAACTCCGGCGAAATCAAGCCGCAATGGGACCAGCCAAATTCCAGCATGCGATTCGATTGGTCCTCCCACCTGTGCCCTGGCAAAGTTCTCCAACCGCATCGCAACACACGCCGTATCCACGCCTCGGGCACAGTCGCTTCCGCCTCCAGTCGCCGCGGCGGCGATTCCATCCGTAAAAATAATCGTTAAGTCACGGTCGGACGCCGCGCTTACCGCCTTGTCCAACGCCGTTTCACCTTGGCCCCTGAACCCAGTTCCACTAAGCCGCCCGCCTCTGCAACCCTGAATGCCTTGCGTTCCCCCAAAAAAACAAGTTCTCAATACACTTGACTCGCCACTTGGCGCGCTGCTTACTGACTGATCGATCCAACTGGCAACCCCCGCTACTCTTTCGCGAAACCCAGCCATGGATCCGGAATCGTCTATCAGCAGTTGGACGCTTCCTATCAAGTCAGGTGCATAGGCAATACAACTTTCGCTCTTGCCAGTTGGGCTGGCGACCGTCTCCTTTGGCGTGTTGTTGGGTTTCGACTGAGGCCTGTTAGGCCCTACGCCACAACCCGAAACGGCGATACATCCAATCCCAAGCAGCACCACTCCGATATTGTTGCGTCTGAACATCGCTACAGCCTGCTCCAGAATTTTTCGAGTATGATCTGCAGCGGACCAATGCGGAATCGGCCGTTACTCAGCGAATGAACCAAATCCTGGCGGATCGATTCCTCTGTGGGCGTCAGCGCGGGCTTCTGGGGAATAGCGTTTTGCAGGTAGGGAAGCCAAGTGTCGCATGGAGTGGGCTCATAATCCTTTTGGATTTGACTGATGCCCGCTTTAATGTCACCATCCGGCCGTTCAATTTTCACGCCGCCAGGCCCGACGAGTTCCCACCATCCAACTTCGCGCCCGGCAACATTCATAGTCCGGCCGCTCGGCAATTTCCCGGAAACGGTCTCTTGGTTCAACTCGTTTCGTTGCCCAGTCGTCGCGTTCTTCCGAGAGCCGAGCGCGACAATATGCTTGGGATTGCCGTCACTGATGGGCGCAGTCCACAAGGAGACTCCCTTGCACCCCATTGCCTGCAAGAGTCCTTGATATTGATCGCAAAAAGCCGAGTTTGGGTCTTGATGCTGTTCGGTAAGTGTTGAAAGCCTCCAACCGTTGCCGACCAAAAACACCTTAATGTGTCCTTCAATGCCGCCCTTCCGCAACGATTCTATTTGAACGCGAAGAAGCTCGAGCGCTCTTGGTACGTGCAGTTCATAAAGCGTCTTCGCCCGCCCCGTAAAGAATGCCGCATCGGGGTTCCCGTGTGCCAAACTGTCGCGCAATTCCCAATAGCGCTCACCATCCCCAGTCCCAGCAAGGTATCGGATGCAGATCTCACCACCGTATTTGATTGACCCAATCTGCAGGAGGTGCGAGTTTCCGTCAAGACTCCCATCCCGCGCTTTCACAATGGCAACATCAAGGCTTCCCCCACCCATGTCCGCGACAACGAACAGTTCTTCCGGCGCAATAGCCCCAATCACTTCGACGCAAGCATCGGACTCGCTGATGGAATGGTACGTAAGCGCCATTCCAAATTCTCCCCGGCACCTCGTCTGGAGTGTTTGTAGCGATTCCCGAAATGACTCGCGCTGCGCGTGGCTAAACGCCAGCGGAAACGCCACGCCAAGATTAATTGTCGCGGGAGTGCTCAGAAATTGGGAGCGTCGGAGAGCAGCGGGAATGCACCAAAACATTAATTCAGTCAGGTATTCCGTGCGCAGTCCGGAGATATCGTCGTTTCCGGTTGTCCATTTCAGTTCCCCGCGCGCTTCGCTATTTGGAACGGCGCTATTTATACGCGACCAGCGAATTCCGTGCCACTGGTTGCCGCCGGATACCCACAGTGCGGAAGGAAACAGCGTGTTATCGCGATCACCCACCGGCAATATCCCGCCACCTCGGCGGCTTTCAGATTCTGGCCGTGCAAGCCAGTCGACATTTTGTAGAATGTCCCGTTGCGTCAGGAAACCGTGACGATCGCCAGTCGCCTGAAACGCGATGACGGTACTCGTAGTTCCGAAATCTAGTCCGAAGTCGATTGTATTGCTGCCGATAGGGATTCGATCAAGGCTACGCTGCCACAAGGCCCCGGTATCGCCACGGCCCGAGTCCTCAACTGCCACAAAACGGGGCGCGCTTCGGAACTTGCACAATGCGCCCGAAATGCTCCGCCCACTGTTTTCAGCGGGTCCCGGGATCGTCCACCCCTCCAGCTTGCCTGTCAAGAAAACTCGATAGTCAGTCCACCCCTCGATCTCCTGTTGCGGGTAAACGCAAACACCAAGTTCACTTTCGCGTGTAACGGAAAATGGGGTGTGGACTTTCTGGAACTCTTGCGGCACCCCGTGAATTCGGAGTCCGGTGAAAACAACATCCGGTCCATTACGAACAATCGTAGGCCATCCGTTGAGCCAAGGGGCCCATTCTCTTTTCATCGGAATAGAAGACACGGCTGAACCGCAATCAAGGTATCTTGAGTGAAAAAGCGTTTCGACTGAGACTTCCTCAATCGGGTGTGGGGTTTCGATCTGTAGCGTAAGAAAACGCCGCTCGGCATGCATCGCTTCGGAGGCGGTCCACTCGAACTCAATCCGATTGCCGGCTCTCGACGCCTGCGGTGGCGGTGCTTTGACCGGTACGTCGCCAAGCCTCTGTCTGTCCGTCCAAATGATTGCTTTTGGCCGCTCAGGTGCCGGGAATGAGATGAATAAGTTTTCAAGCGATAGTGAATTCGAGCTACCGCAGACCGGACAGATCAGAACGGCTCTGTCCGACTGGCAAGAAACAGCATCTTGATTTCGCGCGGACAATAGCGCCCCGCGGCTGGGGCAATTGTCACAGGTGGGGACAAAGCGATTCCCAAATCGGTCAAAAACATTCGCGTCAATTTTAATGACATTGGAACTCGCAATGTTCGGAACGGCCTCATAGGACCGAAGCAAGTGCAGTCTCTGCACTTTATCCAACACCCTCGAAGTCGATCCCGTTATCCCACCGGCGAGCTCGGCTGCCGAGAGTGTCCTTTCCCGGTCTATCCAATGGCCTTGTATGATCCGATGTAGTGCGGAAATGACGGGCGCGCTGCCGGCATCCTGACCGGCCAGTGAATCAGCCAATAGTTTAAGAAGGTGAATCACTCCATCTCTCCGCGCTGGATCCGGGGTCGGAATAATCTCGCACTCTGATGCCGCAACATCTGGAAGCGGGCGGACAATGGTGATCGGGCTCAAGATGCCGACGATCCGTCTATTAAAATGTAGTTCCTTGATCGAGCTCAGTCCGTATCCGCCAAGCAGCCTTTTCAGGTTCGTCGGAATAACCCCTTCGACCACCGCGAGTTCGCCTCCGATGAAGAGGTCGAGTAAGCGTTTCCATGCGGTCACCCGCAACGCCCATGACGGTGAGAGTTGGTCGGGGGCTTGCTCGATTGCCCACAGATAGGCTAGATCCCAATGAAGCAGGTGTGGAATCGAGGCCGGTTCAACCGAAAGTCCGTTCCAATTCGTCATAGGCTTTAAAGAACTCCAGAAGTGTTAGCGAGTCTGGCGGCGCAATAATTCGTAGCTGCCGCTACCGCCTGAGCGGAATCATCCTTGCTGTTAAATACTTCGCCAAGTGGGTCCGGCCCCAGTTCAGGCCATCCCAACGAACGGAAGGACGACGGCGTCACAGTTGCGACGCCGCGCCCGGGAAACATACCCATTGTGCTCACTTCGGGATGCTCCTTAGAGAGCCGAACGCCAGCATTAAGCTGCTTTTGAATCTGGCTCAAAAAAGAGGAGGGATCCGAATCGATCCCGCGACCCTTTTTGTGCAGGGCGATTATCGACGACGCGAACTCAGCAAATCTCCCCCAACAACCTTTCGGGAAAGGCTCATAGCTCATGGCGCTCATTGGGGAATGGCGTTGAAGCACCGTTAGCTGGCTGCGTGCATTGTCGATCCCTTGCGTCGCGTCAGCGTAGGACAAGGCGGACTTCATAGTCTCCCAGGACACGGCGTTAGCCGAAAATGAGTGCCCCTGATCTGTCGTCGTGTCCTCAGCTAAATGCTTATAGGCCACTACCGCTCGCCAAAATGGATTCTTTTCAATTGGGAATGGCGCTTCCGTCGTCGGCAAAACGGTCTTATTCTCGATCTTTGGCTCTTCGATCAACGCGTATTTCCAAAGTTTGGGAACCGCATGCTCTAAAAGGGTGCGTGTCATAAGCCAATTGGATCGGAACCGGCTTACGGCATTGTCCAATCGCCCTTCATCGGGATTGAAGTACTCGCCCAACGCAATGCAGTAAAGGCTTGTGCCCGGCTGACAAATCGCCTGCAGCTTGGCTAAAATCGGGACGATCAGCCCGCCGCCGGTCCCGCCGATCATCGAGCCGATCACGAAGATTCGCTTTGCCTTCGCAACCAGGGGTTCGTTGATCCGGGCGAGTACTGTTTCTGCCACGAGGACGCTTGATAAGGCAGGACGCGCATAAAGCCCCTCTCTTGTCTTCTGGGCAAGATCTCCTCGGGAAAAGAACGCATTGAGCGTGTTCTCATAACTCGGAGTCGCGGGAAGCGTATGGCCCGACAGTTGCTCGTTGATCGTGCCGGCGCCAAAACCACCGCAGGGCATCAACGTAATCTGCGGAGGGGGTTGAATAGGATGACCGTCGCGGGAGAGATCCTTTAGTACGGATCCCGTTTGCTTGTAAAAAGCCTCAAGGTACGACAACCCACCATACATTTGATCCGTATCCACCACATGGGCCGCAAATGAATCTCTTATCGCCCCACTTAAAAACATTGTATTGATGTGGTGCAGCATCTCCTGGCCGGTGCCGCCCACTGCGAAAATAAGATTCACGATGTCGCTCCCAATCGTCTCGAGGCGCTCGAAATACTCCGCTTAACCAACCAGTAGTGAGCCAAATAGGTGCCGACCCCCGCGCACGCGAAAACAACCACAATCGTAACTACCTGATAAATAACGAGATATATGGCTGGCTCCGCCGCCGCATTCGCGAAATCTCCCCACAAGTAAGCCTGATGGGAGAACTCCACGCCTCGGCAATCGAGATAACGATGTTCGACTTGAAACAAGGGTAGCGTCGACAACCCTCCGAGACCAAGTCCGTGGGCCGCTTCAAGCCATGGCAACAGAAGTATGCACGTGAACAATGGAGCCAAAACGGCGATTATTGACACAACGCGAAATATCGCTCTTGTCAACCACCATCGCCGGAATCCGAAGACTCGCGGCAAGAGAAAGAACGCCAAAACAAAGGCAAGCGCGGCGGCACCGACTACCAACACGTGAAAGGTACTTATGAACGATGCATCTTGCGCACTGCAGGTTGTCGGAGCGGGCGCCTCCGACTGCGCCATTAACGCGCCCGTACTGAGCAAAAGCACGACCGCTATCAGCGAACACATAGAAAAATAGCCTTTCAAGACTTCGAAGAATCAGGCCAGAACTCGCTAAGAAGCCTGAATTATATCACCGAGGCGCGCGGGAAGTAGATTTACTGCGGGAGCCCGCCTAACGGTTTTGTACTACCACCAATATTCCGGCGAATAGGGGGTGTGCAAGCGATTTTGCACCCGCACCAGCGCGATTCAAATCCGACTTAGGAGTAGCGTTCTGTTGCCATTTAACGTAGATCATCCCGTCGACCGCCGATTTGTGGGCGGTTAGGAACGAACCGGGCGATCCTCATTAGGCCGCGTAACCGGGTAAACTGAAGAGGCTTGGGAGAGTACCCGACTCCACCTTGAACAGTTGCCCACGACGTGCTACCGCGAGCAACCATGGACAAAATCATCCGCAAATTCGTCAGCTACGAAGAAATGTGGGCGGACGAATGCCCGTATTGGCAAAGCTGTCCAGTGAACGAGCGTATGGATGCGGTGTCGGAACTCACCACCGCCGCCAACGCACTGAAAGGCAGGACTTCCGATGTACCAAGACTTCAAGGACCTGTTTTCTGCTTTCCACATGTACGGCGTTAAATACTTAATCGTTGGCGGTTACGCGGTTTCGTTGCAAGGGCAGCCTCGAGCGACCAAGGATATCGACGTGTTCATCAAAGCCGATCCGCCAAATGCGAAAGCGGTCTGCGCGGCGCTCCCCGCTTTTGGATCTACGCTCGAAAACATTAACCGTTGCCGACTTGGCCGTCCTGCGGCAATTCCACCGGGCCAAGAGACCGGGAAAGCTAGTTCGCTCCCTTAGCCCGCCAAAGTCCAACAAAACAAACCGTTTAGAAGACATTGCAAGCCTAACGTCCTTAGCCGGTAAAGCCGTCACATTTTTTTAAATTTTATATCTCCCTATTAATCAACCACTTACAATCAACACCACCCGATTTCCTAGCTAACCACCCCATAGAATAAGAATAGCAACTAGGCCCCGGCCCCCTCCCCACAATGGAGGAACAAGCCGGGGCCTTCCCATTTCTAGCAAAGGAAAAACGAACATGAT
>Ga0163144_10027754_pt1 | contig 10946 bp, 12 predicted proteins | sample OliLak19BULKMAT1_FD_123175 | JGI IMG/M metagenome (GOLD analysis project Ga0163144, IMG submission 123175) | Freshwater microbial mat bacterial communities from Lake Vanda, McMurdo Dry Valleys, Antarctica - Oligotrophic Lake LV.19.BULKMAT1 | ecosystem: Environmental > Aquatic > Freshwater >... | reverse complement strand
CACAACAACTGAAGTCTAACACCAGCATCTCATGCCCGAAGTGACTAGGTTGGTCCCTTGCTCAAAGGTAACACAAAAGCGCAACAAGGAGAATGTGTGGATGGAGCTGCGTCACCAGCAATGACAGTTGAATTATCAAGGTCCCGTGCAGAAAGGAATGAAAGAGAGGAAGGCATTTCTCCGGCGAATGGAGACAATCAGATTGATTGAAGAGGATGGTGTGTCTGCAGATGCCGCGGCTGATCACAAGTCATTTCTTATTCAATCAGAGGCCGAGTTCCGGTTGATTGATGATTGACATATCGACAATGGTGAGTGAATCGCCGTCATTTGCTTGAATCTTTTGGCCACCAAAACTCAACTCAACTCCAACCAAAATTTTGTGTCTTCACTGCACAAACTCACTGTTAAGCCTGCCACAATGGCTAACAGGCCGTCGCTTGCTTTGATTTTTGACAATTGCAGACTAAACTATGTAGAAGATTGCATGAAAACAAAAAAATCCTCGTGTTGTTACTGCTTGTTATTTGTTTTGTTGTTCATTCCCGAATCTCACGGGACAGGATCCAAAAAATTGCCCCCAAACACGTGAGTCTCGCGCACTACTAGCTAGCAGTGCACTGCCGGGAGGGTTCTCTGCCTAACAAAAATGCGGATGAAAATTTGGTGGGGGAAAAAAAGCATGAAAATGTGGCGCGTAAAAAAATGGTTTAGGGCACACCCCCTGCATGGTGGGAAGTTGTCGTTTATCACATCGCGTCAGTTTTCTGACTCTTAGTTAGTGCATTGGAGCAGCATTGCAGCTGTTCTAATTTGGAGTAAAAGAGGGGGCAAGCCTCCACCAAGATCAGCATCACATGTTCCAGACCTTAATCTAAGCGTGCTGCACGTCTTCACAATGATGAACGAAGAGGAGTATGAAAGGCCAAACAAAAGAGTAAGGAGGGCAAGCGAACAAGAGATTAAAGAGCTGCTTTTGAACTCGGCGTCTAAACGTGGAGACATAGAGGATGTGATTTATGACATCTCTTTCACCTTGAAAGACAAATTCTCGTCCCATTTGAAGATGATTGGCACCATTAATGATGCTGTTAACGTCGATAAGACTAGCACAGATGGCAACATTATTTACAAATTTCCCGACGATTGCTCTTCGGTCCTGTGTCTGCCTGTGCGACCATCCAAATTGTGCATTGAACGGTGCTGTTATTTTCGTTTGTTTGACCAAATAATGCACTTCTGGAGTTGCCAACCAGAAAACATTGTTGTTACAGGCAATTCAGGTATAGGAACATCATGGTTTCAAGTCTACTTTTTGCGGCGTCTCTTGAGAGAGTGCACCAGCCAGCATTCTCCGTTCAGATTCGTTTTGAGACATGTTGCTGTGCAAGACATTTATTTCTTTGATCTTGAAACTCGTCGGTGCTGGAGTTTAACTGCTACGGATGGAAAAAATGTCAGATCTCTTGTTGCAGAATTGCTTGAACCTCTCGCGAAAGTCCTGTGCCTATTTGAGCCTGGTGCGCTTAGGGAAGAAGGACATCCGATTATGATTCCTGCCACACCAGGCTTGTCGACGCTGTCGCCAAGTCCCAATCGTATCAAGGAATGCAAGAAGCAAGCAAGACCACTGTTTTTGTATGTGCCCCTGTGGAACTTTGATGATCTTCAAATGGTGCTGGAATGCGAGAAAAAGCTACAGAATTATCACATGGATGACGAAGACTTTGATTTGGAGGAGCAGCATAAGATATTCGGTGGCATCACTGGCATTCGGCACACGTTAGAGCACAACAAATTGCGGATCAATGAAAATAGAAATGATCTTGATAAAAGAATTCAGGATATTACAACAGAGGTGTTGCGGTCCATTCATGTTGGGTTGGATGATAACTCTGATGGTCCGACGCAAAACAACATCGGTGGTTACATTGCTGCTTATTCTGATGTTCCAGAAGAAGGGAAAGATGCTTTCACTCGCAAGAATCTTGCAATGACCAGTGAATATGCCCGAATGAAAATTGATGAGAAGTTCAACCTCAGAGGTCCTCAAGAACATGCAAAACATTTGGCAGAGTGCCTAGACAAGAGATCTAGTGATGTTACGGGTAGAGACCTTGAAGTGTCGGCTGCGCATTCGGTTGCTTGTGGCCCTCAAGCCATAAAATGGAATTGCGTCTCCGTTGGCGCCAATGTGGAAAACCCTCTTGTGACCAAGCTGCGGCACACAAAGAAGGAGGTAATGCGAGAGGACAACATTGACAAGAGCAAGCTGAACTGGCCAAGTGATCCTAGCTTTAGCCTCGTTGATTTCTTCATGTTTATCAACACGGAGTGCTGGGCTTTCCAAACAACTTGGCAAGAAAGCCATGCGTTTAAGCTTTCAACTCTTTGGTCTTTTCGGCAGAAGATTGGTGCAAGTGAGAAGGAAAAGCTCAATCTTTTGTTTGTGGTGCCTCCTGGCAAGCGCATGACCTATGCAAAGCAAAAGAAAGAAAAATACCTTTTGACAGGCGAGACTATCAAAAATCCTATCCTCAATCGAAAAAATGGAAGCGTTTTGCTTAGCGTTGAAAGGGTAAGAGAAATGTGGGACAATGCCTATGTTTTTGTGGCCTATCCAACAGATGGTTCGGAGAGGGCTACAAAGGCTCTACTAGCTTAGGCAGTAGCGCAATTGGCCAGTTCCAGAAATCGTAAATCCCTTCCTCTTGAATACTTTTTCTACTTAAATTACTTCCTTCTTCTTGATTACAACTATCTATTCGATTGGGCTTAGGGGCTGCGGCTAGCAAAAGTGTCCGCAATGAACTTGGTTTCAAATCTGTTGAAGCGACGTTTTGTAGAGCACAAAAGACTATCTATTGTGGTGCAGGATCCAATGCGATAGATAGCTCTAGTAGCTCTGATAGGGCAGGCCTACAGGCACCGATATGTGCCTAGCTGGACACACTTGGTATGCTCGATTGACAGATAAGAAAAATAAAACAACTAGCGTTCTTGCAGCTTCTTCTGTGCACACACAGGAGATTTGGATAGGTGAAACAAAATCTCGCATGTGTCAGACTACAAATCTATGCTGGTCATGGTCGAGCAGCAGACGAGGTGTGGTGGCAACAAAGACTAATCTAATCAGACTGCACACAGTGTGATGCATGCAAAGAGTGAGCTCGCAACTCGTTTTTTTGGCATGTGGCCTAAATGCAAAGGGCAAGCCGCCCTGAGCAGGGCAACATGGGGTAAATCGGTTTTTCAGACAATCGGTCTGTCTGTCTGTCTGCATGCATGCATGCATGCATGTCTGCCTGTCTATCTAGTTATCCAATTGGCTCGTTTTAGGAGGAAGGGTGCCACCTTTGTCATCTTTTTGCCAGTTAACCCTGTTCTTTAATTATGGACCTCTCTTGGTTTAAAGAAATCTCAGTCTTGCGATTTTTTATTTCCACCTCGGCATGTCATGAAATCTTTTACTGATGGCCTTCGTTCGCCCAGTGAATTGACGGTTGAATGCCCACTTCGTTTTGCTAAATCTGTTGAAGGACATTCAAAAGCGAGCCTACACAATTTCCTTAGGCCAATCCGTGTCGTCAACGGGAACTAGAACGAGAAACAAAATTACCATAGGAAAATTCAGTAAGGCCACAATTGTGCTTTCAGAGACTCGAAAGTTGACTGGCGTTCCACGAGAAGTAGGGTCTGCTTTCGTAAAATTCAGTTAACATTCTCGTCAACGAAAAGTTGAATCTATTAAATAACAAATGCCCCTTCAAGCATTTTTGGACGTTACAGCAGTTGCCTGGCCTGCTCGCATCTTGTTTCTCGGTCTAGTTCTCGTTGACGGTAAGGATTAGCCTTAGTGACAAAACGCAACTGTGAAAGCACGAGCACTGTTTTGGCAACAACAGTGCACATGGTTTTCCTTTGAATTTCATCCCTACAACCCCAAACTCAACAGTCCCCTGAACGACTGAATTGACACCCCAGTGGCTTCCTCCTCTGTCTCTGTTGCTGCTGTGAGGTTTGTCATTGTTGTTGTCAGTGTCGGTGTTGTTGTTGCCTTTGTTCATGGGGTTCCAACCACCACAGGTGGTGCCGTAGAGCTGGGAATTGTTTTCTAAAGTGGTCCACTTGAAGCTTGGTGCACTTGAGGTTTGGCCCTTGATGCAACCAGGTGGTTCCATCAGTAGGTTGCCTAATGTTAGATCACATAGGTGCTGCTAGCTGCCAATGAGATAGACACTTTTCTTTCTGTTACTGTTGCTGAAAGAACAATGCATTTGGGCTTGGTTTGCAGGCTTTTATTGTGTAAGTAAGTTTGTTTGTTTCGCGTTCTTTCTTGAAGAGCTCCTAACTTTGGGGGTCCTCAGCAGGTGCATTTCACAGTGTTGCCAGTAGCAGCTTTAGTAGGTTTTGATGAGTGAATGGCTTTCTTGACTTGTTGTTTGACTGCATGAGTGAGCTGCATGTTTTGCAGTGGCAGGAAGCGGGAGGTAAGAGATGACTGTGTTGACAGCATTGCCAATGAGATTGGTGTCAGCCTTTGAACACTCAAGGCTATCTCCACACTAGGAGGTGGCTAGGTGTGGGGTAAAGATGATGCTTCCATTTGCTTGAAGCTTGTCAGTTTTAGGATCTGTGGCTAAAGGATTGGTCATAAGATACCAAATGAAGCTGGTGCCCAGTTTATGGAGCATTTCAATTACATGGGGTTTTGTTTGTTTCAGTGTGTTGGGGCTCTGCAGGAGTTGGAGGATAGGGCTGCCTGGTAGACTGGGGCAAATATGTGCATGTGTAGAAGGCCGGAGCAACTGAATGCTAGAGGAGAAGTTCAAGATGAAGGTGCTTGAGGTGTGGACTCCTAACTTCACTTGGGCTTCAACTTTCTCTGTACTATCTAATATAACTAGTAGGCGGGTGTTTGGACGATGGTATCAATGCCAGGATTGAATTTGTCAAAGTCGGACGTGAGTAGGGGGCGAAAAAGGGGTAGAAACTAATAGAGGCAAGAATCATCGATAGTGTCTAGTAGTATGTAGTTAAATATGAACGGCGCCTTCTTCGTGCCATGCTTCTAGTAGCATGGACTCTCCTGCAACAGAAGGCGGCGCGATGTGTATACGGATGGATGTAATCAATGGATTCATTCGATTCTTTAGGGATGGCCAACAATTGGCATTGGTTGGCTTGCTGCAGCCACTTGTTGATAGATACACGATTGCACATAAATGGAAGAAGAAGTGTAGACCAGTCTACCACGAAATTATTCGCTTGCCCACAATTTGGAGCTACTGTAGAGCTTGAGATGGAAGAAATTTTCCAGGACTTTCGTGGTGGCGTTTACCGACCCTAGGAATTGGGTGGTCGTTGATTTGACGATGCCAGAGATGCGATTCCTTGGAGCAAAGCATTGGCTAGCTCAGGGGGTAGGTTGGAGAAGTCAGGGACTTGTCCAGGTGGTTGCGACTGCGGCTGCTGCGGCTGCCACTGCTGTTGTGGCTGTTGCTGTTGCCACTGCTGCTGTTGTGACTGCTGCTGCCGCTGCGACTGCTGCTGCCACTGCTGTTGCTGTGGCTGCTGGTCATCTTGTGAGTAGGGCGGGCGACTGGAACTTGTGAAGGAAGTGATGCCAGAAGGCAAGTTTGAGTGTGCAGAAGCCACATGTCCTAAGAGAGTCGCCATGAGCATTGCCACAGGTTCAGTATGAGTAGGGGTATTGCTTGAAGATGAAATGGTTGAGCTTGTAGTCGCGCTAGATCCTGTGCTGCCTGCTGGGGCAGTGAGGCTTGCTGCCGCCATTGGAGCTTGGCTTGTATAAGTCACTGGCTGTGTCTGCCTCGAGGCTAACGTGGGCGCAAGTATCCGAAGCGCCTCGGCCAACCCCGGAAGCGGCTGGGGCTGGGGCTGGTTTGTCTGAGGTTCAGAAGACAAATGGGAACTGCTGTTACTTCCAGCACTTGCCTGCTGTTGCTGTAGCAAGCCAAATACAGCCGCCAAGTTTGGCTGTTGGTTCTGCCCCAGCGTAGCCATTGAATTCATCGCCGACGACGAAGCCACTTCAGGTTGCTGCTGCTGCTGTTGGCTAAAAAGCCCTGAAATAAGATTCTGCAGCAGAGCTTGCTGCCACTGGCCAGTGCTTGCTGGATTAGACGAATCTTGTTGCCGCCGTGGCTGCTGCATAGGGCTCGCTACTGTTTGTGCTTGTCCTTGACCAAAAAGGCCGGCAAGAATCGCCAGGGGGTTTGGCTGGGACGACGGCGCTTGCAGTTGACTCTGTACTTGTGCAAACTGCTGTTGCTGGTTCGGCTGAGCTTGATGCTGTGAGGCGTGCTGACTTGGAGCTTGGGCAGGCATGGAAACTGCCGTTGGTGGCTGTTGGTATTGCTGTTGTGGCTGCTGCTGCCACTGCTGCTGTTGTGGCTGCTGTTGTGGCTGCTGCTGCTGCCACTGAGGAACGCTCGTGCTGCCACTTTGGCCCATATTAGCCATCGGCATGGCAGCGGGATTTGGCCCAGAAGTAGAGGTATTTGACCCTTGTCCATGTATTTGGCCAAGAGCTTGTCCCAGAGACTGAGCTTGTCCTTGGACATGTTCCTGAGCTTGACCATGCAACTGTTCTTGGGGATACCCCTGGGCCTGAGCCTGAGACTGACCGACCATTGGGGGCTTTAGTTGGTTAAAAGTTGCTGCCATCATAGGGTTAACTATACCAGGCACCGACATTGATGTGGGCAGATTAGGAGAAACCATGCCAGCACCAGGTCCTTGCAATTGGGGTAGTTGTGCACCCACATCAGCAGACCCCCCACCTTGCGGCCCCCCACCAGGAATAGAAAATCCCGTGCCAGGCTGTCCTCTCAAGAGAGTTTGAATCAGGGCCTGTTGGGATTGTAGGAATTGCGGGAACTGAGCATGTATTGCTTGAGGATCAAGTCGACCTTGCTCCTTTTGCTTCTTCAGCATGTTGATCGTACTTCGTAGGGCACCGTTCTCAACGGACAAGTGATTATTGAAGGCCGACAGCTTTGTCTGTGATTCCTTCAGGTTCTGGAGCTCATTTCTCTGTCGTACTCGCTTCCTTTGGGCAGTGATGCGATTCAATCGTCTCTTCCTGTTTTTCTTGTCTTGCTCGAATAGCGACAACTTTACTTCACGCTTCTTCTTCTCTGTCTTGTTGGGGCGCGCTATTTTTTTCGTCTTGGGAGTGGAAGACGAAGAGGCTGCTGCGACAGAAGGAGCAGCTCCAGCCGCAGGGAGAGAAGCAACGGGAGGTGCCTTGAGTTGCTTACCTGAGTCTTTGTTAGTACCTTCTAGTTTTGGCCTTCAGCCTTCTCCATCTTTCTTCTTCTTTGCTTCCTCCATCCTCTTCTTTGCGGCAGGAGAAGGCTTTGAGTCTTCCTGATGATCTGCCATAGCATCGTCTTCCTCGGCGTCATGATCATCATCATCTCGGGCTGCAAGCCTCTCTGCGGCCTGTGCTACCATGTACAGCCCGTCTCCACCTGGCGAGGACGGCGATGAGGGTTTGCGGCCACTACCATTATTGTCCTTGTCTTCGTTCGAAGACTTGTCGATAGGGTCTGCCATGGCCAAAGTTATGTAATGCTATAGGATATCTACTACTAGCTAGTAGGGAGGCAAGCTAATGTTATGTTGCTGGCTGGTGATGGTGTTTTTCCTTCTTCGTTTGTAACAGCTGTGCCGATTCATTATGATTGTATAACGTGGCAATCTGCAAGGGTCGTGATTATGGAGAAAAAGAGAGAAAACTTTGCACGAGACTTCAGTTGCGTTTAGCTTTGCTGGGCTGTAGCTTTCCTCTGATATCACGGTCCATCTGCGCATTCAGAAGTAAGAGTCAGCTACGAAATGGCCACATGATTGAGTGCAAGTAGATTATTACTTAATAACATCACCACTACGACATTGACGGGCAATTCGACGCAGATAACATCACCACTGCGACATCGACGCAGATGGCAAGGAACAACCATGCAATTATGGGATTCACATCTGACCAGCTTGAGCCTATTAATGAATCTAAGTTCTTAAATGCCACAACAGATGCTTGCATTTTTATCAATAGCCACGCAAGCAATGTTGGGCGATACCCCAGTAAGCAATTCATTTATCTGTGTTCTCAAATTATTTTCCATAAGGACGGTGAAATGACACCTACAGCTTCACGTTTCCAACACTTCCCAACCTTCTTCTCGACCACGCCTCGAAGCATCATCGGAGTGACGTGTACCATGCGCGCGCCAACTGCTACAGCTCGCATGGCTGCAATTTATATGCTCACCTCAGCTGTCGTCATAGTGGATCCAATGTGTTGTTCGGGCATGTCACTACTGCTAAATACATTTAGTTCCTTCAATTGTTGCAGATAGGGCGGCCCGACGGGAAGTGATACACTCCACTGACAGCAACCCGTTGCGTGAACCAACATTTGTCTCAATACTAGTACACACCCAACCAATGATTGTATTACTACCGTAGCTAGCTAGCTACTAGCTAGGTGTACTAATAATAACTCAACTGTTGTCGCAGTCCAGCCGATACAGGTACAATTGTAATTGTACCAGTACTCTAGTACCTTTCTCTCTGAGCCAACAGATCACTTGTAGCACAGCTGTTGGGGTAAACAGTACCGGTGCTATTGCATCCGCGCATTCACGGTTCGAAGCAATAGTCCGCTGACTATTAGCTACCTGGCCACCCAGTTGTCGGGATAGACAGGAGGCGAACGCTACCACTGACCGCAACTACAGTATTGCTAGTAGCTAGGTAGACAGCTACCAGCTAAGTACAAAGGTAGCATCAGCTAGTCCAAGTTTCGCCGGTACCAGGCAACTTCTACTCCTGGTAGCTCGCACAGCCAACAGAAACTGCGCAGCAAAGCCTAAGCTTAGCTATAACAAACCAACCGAGTTCAAAGAAGCTACTAGCTAGATTATATCCGCTTAACACAGCCACAAAAAATACTGCTGAGGGTTGGGGCAATCATGTGTTTGTTGGGTGGCCACAATCATATAATGAATCGTTTTTTAGAAAAGAATGATGAATCTAAAGTCTGGATTGCTTCTGTTTCTGCAAACCATTCGCATAATATTGTTCAACTGTCACACGCATCGTCACGCAAGTTTCCAGCAACTTGCTAGGCACAAAATGACTTTCCTCTGGGAACTGTTTCGCAAAATTCTGCAAGGATTTGAGTAGGTGCGGAAGACCTACTTCATGATCCGCCCAATGCATTGGCCCTCCCCTCCATACCGGCCATCCATAGCCATTCAAGTAAATGACGTCAATATCACCTGGGTTCTGTGCTATACCTTCCTCCAAGCACTTGAATCCTTCATTCACGAGCGGGAACATGACCCGTTCAATGATCTGGTTGTCAGACATCAAACCTGCACTGGCTGCTGTTGAGGCCGAAACGTATTGGGAGATGAACTGTTCAACTTCCTTGGAAGGTAATGGTTTCCGGCCCTTGCCTACCTTAGGGTTGTAATCATACCAACCCTGCCAGTCCAAGAGTGGGAAAAAAGAAAAATAATGAGGAGATGGACTTCCATTCACTGAGCGAACCGCGTGCTGCTGAATATCTGCAGATTGTTTTAGTTCCAACAGCACTGCTGCTGCAGAATAACAAAAGAGATTATACGTACCTTGCCCGCTTTTTGGCCCACACGACCTAACTTGGCCACTAAATCATCGGCCATTTCGCTGTACCGGGTAGGGCGGTTGGGACCCACCACTTGTGTCTTCGGGTCCCGCGCCCATCCTCGTTCTCGTCGAATGTTGTATTCAATATCATTGCCGGCAAGGTCGCCCATGGTAAAAACTCCCATGGCCATGCCAAATTTCATGAGGGCCTTGTCCACTTGCAGGGGCGTGGAGGCTCCTCCTTCGGCCAAGATCATACCGGATTCTCGTCCATAGGGCCTCAAAAGTCGGTTGCCACAAAATCCATCGCAATTTCCTACTACGACACCTAATTTGCAGATGCGTTTGGTCAACATTTGCAACAACGCCACAATTTCGGTCGATGTAGCTTTGCCCTTGACAATTTCGACCAATTTCATCACGTGTGCAGGACTAAAAAAGTGCCATCCCGCAAAGGTCGTTTGTCGTTGGGGGGATAGAACACTTGCCATCTCATCGATATCCAACGTGGATGTATTACTAAGCAAAATACTGTTGGGCGCCGTGACTTGATCGAGTGTTTTAAAAATGCTCTTTTTGATGTGCATTCGTTCCACTACAGCTTCCACCACCAATTGAACATCAGTCAAATCTTGCAATTTTTGTGTGGACAACAATTGTTGTGAGAGGAGTTTCTCGGCCATGGCGGGAGTCATTTTTTGTTTGGCCACAAAACCCTTGACAATAGTGTGAATGTGTTGAAGCCCCTTGTCCAAGGCGGGCTTGGCAATATCCACCAAAACTACTTGAAATCCGGCTTGCAACAATACCATGGCAATTCCACTTCCCATGGTCCCGGCTCCAATGACAGCCACCTTGACACGGCTCACATTGCGCTGCAACAGTGGATGCTGCTTGGCGACTTGACTCGAAACCTGGGCTACAGGTTTTTGTGCTTTGCGTACAGCAAAAAATGCATGACGCCGGGCCTTGCCTTGATTCGATTGTAGGGCCGTCATAAATTGTTCCTTTTCTATTTGCATCCCCACCTCAAAAGAGGGTGCTGTGGCTGCGGCCAGGACGGCTTGGAGTGCACAGTGTTGGACCAATCCTCCTTGATGAGGAGCTGGCAGCTTTTGAGCTGCCGCTTGCGCCAGCTTTTGGGCTTGTGGAGCATCGGGAACGGTTCGATTACTCACACGACGATCCTCCAGGGGCATCAGCTCTGCCCAGGTCGCCCATTTTTGTGCCGTTTCCAATACATTGCCGTCAACTTCAACAAGTGCATCGACCAATCCATATTG
>Ga0163144_10027753_pt1 | contig 10947 bp, 6 predicted proteins | sample OliLak19BULKMAT1_FD_123175 | JGI IMG/M metagenome (GOLD analysis project Ga0163144, IMG submission 123175) | Freshwater microbial mat bacterial communities from Lake Vanda, McMurdo Dry Valleys, Antarctica - Oligotrophic Lake LV.19.BULKMAT1 | ecosystem: Environmental > Aquatic > Freshwater > Lake... | reverse complement strand
GGGGAGGGCGGGGGAGGGCGGTCGACGCCCCGGTGCGGATCAGGCGAAGAATGCAAAAACACCAGAAAGAATCCCTCCGTCCATTGTCTCTCGAATCCGGCTTCTGCTAATCTGTCCGCGTTAGTCCCCCGTATGCGCGGTCCCGACCGCCCACCACGGCTCAACCCCAACCCCCGACTGCAAAAATCCATGTCTCCACTCGTCCGCATCTGCGCGCGCAGCCTCGTCGCCGCCCTCTGTGTCCTCGGTTCGATCCTTCTCGCTCAAACCCCCGCCGGCTCCGAAGCCGCCATTGTCCTCGATCCCTTCAGGGTTCAGTCCACGGGGTCCGAAGGCTACCGCACCCAATCCAGCGCCAGCGGCCTCGGCTTCACCGTCGCCTTGGATAAAGTCCCGCTGCCGATTACGGTGCTCACCACCCGTTTCATCGAGGACAGCGGCAGTATCAAGGTCGAGGATGCGGTGCGCTACATCAGCGGCGTGACCAATACCAACCGCGCCAGCGGCACCGAGAATTTCGCGATCCGCGGCTTCGCGACCAGCAATGTGCTCCGCGATGGCGAACCGTTCAACATGGCTACCGACTCCGCGCTCATCGATCGCATCGAGGTCATCAAGGGTCCGGCCGCCATCGTCTACGGCACCTCCGATCCTGCCGGCCTCGTTAACATCGTCCAAAAACAAGCCGCCTTCAAAAGGGAAACCATCGTCCGCACGCTCTACGCCGAGGACGGCACCTATCGCGGCCTCCTCGATCACAACCAGCCCCTGTCCGCCATGGGCGATCTCCGCGCCGCCACCCGCCTGATTCTTTCGCGCTCCCATGAAGGGTTCACCCGCCCCTACGAGTTTCGCGACCGCACGCTCCTCGCCGCCGCCCTCCGCTTGGAGTATGGTCGGAACACCGCCTTCGATGCGCGTTACAACTACAGCAAGGAGAACGGTCGCCTGAACCGCATCCAGACCCCGTGGAACAACCGCAACGAGGGCGCCAGCATCTTCGCCCGCGGTTTCGTTCCGCTCACCGAGGATTTCACCTTCGTCACCCCCAACGACGACTGGAACGAGCGCGACGGCGGCCTCAACCTCCGCCTCGTCCAACATCTCGGCGAAGCCACCACCGCCCTCGTCTCCTTCGTGCAGACCCAGATCGACGGCGACCACTACTTCAACATCGGCAACGGCCGCATCGCCGCCAACGCCCAAGGCCAGTGGATCTCCGGCAACAACCGCATGGTCACCGAAACCCGCCTCACCGATCACCGCGGCCTTTCCCTGAAAATTCTCCACGACCTGAAGCTCGGTTCCACCCGGCACAAAATCTCCGTCGGCTACCGCGACAACCGCACCGTCGATTACGGCTACGCCTACTTCGACAGCCGCGTCTTCGCCAATCCTCCCCAGGTCATCGCCGACGCCGCCGGACCGAAGAAAGTCCTCTTCCCCGGCGCGCCGCGCTCCGTTTTCGCCGTCACCGACCCCTTCGCCACGATCATCACGGGCGTTGCCAGCAATACCAACCCCAACCCCGTCCCCGTCACCAGCGCCTATGTATCCGATTACATCACGCTCCTTGACGGCCGGCTCAACCTGCTCCTCGGCGCGCATTACATTAACATCAAATCGCAGAAGAAGACCGCCACCTCTCCCCAGTTGGCCGCCATCTACGAGTTCGCCAAGGGCTACAGCGTCTACGCCCTCGCCTCCGATTCCTACCGCCCCAACGGCCCCGCCAGCTCCGTCAACCCCGCCCTCGGCTTCATCGATCCGGAGAAGGGCTCCGGCAAGGAAATCGGCCTCAAGTTCAGCCCCGTCGAGGGCCGGCTCACCGGCTCCCTCGCCGCCTACGAAATCAAGCGCGAGAACATCGTGCAGTTCCTCGGCGGCGTCTTCACCGCCAACAACAACATTCCCAGCGGTGAGGAAATCTCCCAGGGCCTCGAACTCGACCTCGTCTACACCCCGGTCCCCAACCTCTCGATCATGGGTGCCTACGCCTACACCGATGCCTACATCAGCAAGAACCTCATCACCACCGACGGCAACAGCCCCGACGCCAACAGCGATGGCATCGCCGACAGTGTCGGTCTCGCCAAGGAAGGCGTGCCGAAGCACGACGTCCGCGTCTGGGTGAGCTACGACTTCGAAAAAAATTCTCCGCTGCGCGGCCTGTCCGTCGGCGGCGGCGTCACCTGGCGCCAGGGGCCCATCAATCAATTCCCGACCTACATCCACCGCTTCATCCAGCAGACCGGCAACCCCACGCGCCTCGATCTCTTCGTCGCCTACCAGACCAAGCTGGTGGGCCGCCCCGCGAGTCTGCGCCTCAACTGGCAAAACGCCACCGACGCCGATTACCGCGATCGCCGCGGCTACTTCGTTCAGCCCTCCACCGTGCAGTTCACGGCGGAGCTGCGATTCTAAGCCGAGCCTCCTTCCGAAGCTACCCTGCCGGCCCCCGCCGTGCGCCCTGCTCCGCGGGCCGCCCCGCCGCGCCGCCGACGCGGCGGCGGCGGCCTTTGGCCCCGGGTGGTGACCCCGGTCCACGCTCCCCCTTTCTCCCGTGAATCCCCCCAATATCCTCTTCGTGATGACGGACCAGCAACGGTTCGATACCATCGCCAGCCTCGGCAGCGCGCAGGCGCACACCCCGAATCTCGACCGCCTCGTCGCGCGCGGCGCCGCCTGCACCAACGCCTACTCGTCCTGCCCCGTGTGCGTGCCCGCCCGCTACACGCTCATGACCGGCTGCGAACCGTCGAAGACGAGCTGGCTCAGCAACTGGGTGCCCGGGAGCGACGTCCCCGCCCGCTGCGGCCCCTACCTCGCCGAGACCATGGCCGCCCGCGGCTACCGCACCTGGGGTCTCGGCAAGTTCCACACCGATCCCGTCCATGAGCCCCTCGGTTTCCAGACCCACGAATACAGCGAAGAACTCTGGCCTACCGAAGCCGATTTCCTCGGCGACGATTACGTGAAGTGGCTGCGCGCCCGCGCTCCCGACCTCGCCCACATCGAGCAGGTCCACGGCGAGCGCAGCGAGATGTATTACGTCCCCCAGCTCCGCCCCATGGCCGCGCCGCTCACCGGCGAGGGTTGGCTCGCCACCCGCGCCGTCGAGGAGCTGGGCCGCGCCGACCCGCGCCCCTATTTCGGCTTCGTCTCCTTCGTCACCCCGCATCCGCCCATCGCCCCGCCCGTTCCCTTCAACCGGATGTTCGACCCCGACGCCATGCCCGACCCCGTCCTCGGCGATCCCGATGTCGACGCCGCCGACGATTACCTCGCTTGGATGAACCACGCCGTCTGGGCCGAGGACATCACCCCTGCCCAGGCCCGCCGCCTTCGCGCGCGCTACTACGGATCCATTGCGTTCATCGACACCTGCATCGGTCGCATCCTCGACGCCGTCGAGGCCCGCCCCGATGCCGCCGACACCGTCATCTGCTTCTTCTCCGACCACGGCGACCACATGGGCGACCACCGCGCCTGGCAGAAGGAAAGTTTCTTCGAGGCCTCCTGCCGCGTTCCCTTCCTCGTGAGCTGGCCCGGCCGGATTCCCGCCGGCACGCGCCACACCGGCCTCGCCGCCCTCACCGATCTCTTCGGTCTCGCCACGACCGCGAGCGGCACGCCCGAGCTGCGCGACGGCCACGACCTGCTCGGCACCCTGCGCGATGCCGCCCCCGCCCGCGAAAGCCTCGTCGGGATGTTCGGCGCGCCCGGCACGCGCCAGTTCAAGTGCATGATCCGTCGCGGCGACTGGAAATACCTGTGGCTCGCCAACGGCGGCCGCGAACTCCTCTTCAACCTCCGCACCGACGCCACCGAATCCCGCTCCCTCGCCGCCGACCATCCCGCCGAGCTTGCCGCCCTCCGCGCCGAGGCCGTCCGCGTCCTCGCCGCGCGCGAACTCACCCGGCCCGCCGTGGAAAACGGCGCGCTCAAGCCGCTCCCGTTCGCGCCGTTTCCCCGCACGCGCATCAAGCAGTTTGCCCGCGGCGTCACCGATTTCGGCCAGCCCGTCATGCACCCATGAGCGCGCCCGCACCCGCCGTCACCCCCGGGGCCGAGCGCGTCAGCGCCGGCACGCGTATCGCCTACGGCTCCTCCGCCTTCGCGGAAAACCTCGCGATCAACTCCGTCAACCAGCTCGCCAACCCCGTCTTCAATCTCACCCTCGGCGTCAGCCCCGTCCTCGTCGGCGCCGCCATCGCGCTCCCCCGGCTGCTCGACGCCGTGCTCGATCCGTGGATCGGCCACCTCAGCGACAACTTCAAATCCCGCTGGGGCCGCCGCCGCCCGTTCATTCTCGTCGGCGCGTTCCTGACCGGACTCTGCGCCGCCGCCATCTGGTTTTTCCCCGACGGCCGCTCGCCGACGTTCTACTTTTGGTGGCTCGCCATCGGCTCCGTGCTGCTCGCCGCCGCCTACTCGGTCTTCGTCGTCCCCTACGGCGCGCTCGGCCTCGAGCTCACGCGCGACTACCACGAGCGCACGCGCCTCATGGGCACGAAGTCGATGCTCCACAAACTCTCGGGCGTCGTGAACCAGTGGCTGCTCAAGCTCGTCCAACTCGTCGCCAACAACCAGCTCGTCGCCGGCAGCCGTTTCTGCGGCGTGATCATCGGCGTCGTCGTCGCCTCGCTCGGCGCCGTCACCGCCGCCCGCGTGCCCGAGCGGCCTCGCCCCGCCGCCCCGGCCGGCCCGAAGCTTTCCCTTTGGCGCGGCTGGTGCGAGACGGTGAAGCGCCGCGATTTCACCCGCCTCGCCGCCGCCCAATGCCTCATCTACGCGAGCTACCTGATCGTCGATAACACCGGTTTTTACCTGAACGTTTTCTACGTCAACGGCGGCGACATGGTGAAGGGCGCGTTCCTCAAGGGCGTCGTCGGCACCTGTTTTCAGCTCGGCGGCCTGCTCGCGATCCCCGGCATCGTCGCGCTCTCCCGCCGACTCGGGAAGAAGCACACCTTTCTCCTTTGCACGCTCTGCATCGCCCTCGGCGGCGTCGCGAAATGGTTTTGCTACGTCCCCGACGCCGGCTGGCTTCTCGTCATCCCGTCGCTGCTCATGGCCCCCGGCCTCGTCGCCGTGATGGTGCTCGTCCCCTCGATGACGGCCGATATCTGCGACCTCGACGAGGTCACCACCGGCCAGCGCCGTGAAGGGATGTTCAACGCCGTCCTCGGCTGGATGCTCAAGCTCGCCCTCTCCGGCTCGATCTTCCTCGCCGGCGTCGCTCTCGCGCTTACCGGCTGGCAAACCGATCTGAAGGCCGCGCAGACGCCCGAGACGTTCTTCGCCATGCGCGTCGCCTTCGCCGCCGGCACCATCGTTCTCGCGGTCCTCGCCGCCGTGCTCATCGCCGGCTATCGCGTCACCGAGGAATCCGTCGCCGAATCCCGCCGCCTCGTCCGCGAGGCCGCCCTCGCGCCGCGAAACCCCTAGCTCGACTTCCGATCAACCCCCCCCGTTCCCCGCTCCCGCGCGCGCCCGGTCCTTGTCATTCATGCCCGCCCGCCGCCAAGCTGCTCCGGTTTTTATCCCCGCCCGCCCCAATTATCCGTTCCTCGCGCTGATTCATCTCTGATCCCGGCCTGTTTCGACCACGCTTTCCCAAGACCATCCCACCATGAACCTACCCCGTCTCATCCTCCTCGCAGCCTTGGCCACTACGGGCGTCCAAGCCGCCACCGTCTCCGGCAACATCAGCAACTCCGCCACCGGCAACCTCCTCGAGGGCGCCCGCATCGAAATTCCCGCGCTCGGCGTCTCCGTTCTCACCGACAACACCGGCCGCTACCTTTTCTCCGCGCTCCCCGCCGGCACCCACGAACTCGTGGTCACCTACATCGGCCTCGATTCCGCCCGCGCCACTATTACGGTCGCCGCCGACGAGACCGCTGCGCGCAACTTCGATCTCTCTACCGGCATCTACAAACTCGGCTCCTTCAAAGTCACCGGCGAGCGCGAGGGCGGCGCCGCCGCCATCACCGCCGCGCGCAACGCCGACAACCTCAAGAACGTCGCCTCCACCGATCAGTTCGGCAATCTCCCCAATCTCAACGCCGGCGAAATCGCCATCCGCCTCCCCGGCATCTACGGCGAACTCGATGCCGGCGGAAATCTTTCCGGCTTCACCGTCCGCGGGATGACGTCGGGCCTCAACACCGTCACGATGGACGGTGCGATGCTCACCGGCCAGGGCGGCGGCAATCGTTCGATCTTCGTGAACAACATCACCGGCGCGATGTTCGACCAGGTCGAGCTCATCAAAGGCCACACGCCCGACAAAGGCGCCGATTCCCTCGGCGGCACGATCAACTTCAAGAGCCGCTCGCCGCTCAATCTGCGCGAAAAACGCCGCGTCACCTACACGCTCACCGCGCGCATCGCCCCGTCGTTCACCCAACAGATTCCCATCCGCGAAGACCGCCGCACGCACGGGCTTGCCAGCCTCGGTTACCAAGAGGTGTTCGATGCGTTCGGCGGCAGCCGCAACCTCGGCGTGTCGGCCGATATCTTCAACTCCGAGACCGCCCTCGGCTGGTTCACCTCCCAGCGGGATTTCCAGTCCGCCGCGACCGGGCCCCTCTACCTCTGGGACTACCGCACCGGCGACGTCTACAACCACCGCCGCCAGAAAAACATCACGACCAAGGTGGACTACCGTCTCTCGCCCGCCACGAAGTTTTCCTTTCTCGCCAGCTACATCGACCATTCCGAGATTTTCCGCCGCCAATACGACACCCGCGCCTTCACCAACCAGGCGGTCTTCAACCCCGGCGACGCCTCCGCCGCCGCCAACGGCATCGAGCCCGGCTACACCGGCCGCGTGACCACCGTGCGTCCCGTCGCCGCGTCGACCATCGACGTCACCATGACGGGGCCGAACAACTTCTTCAACCGTCTGCGCCGCGTCGATCTCGGAGCCGAGCACAAATGGGGTCCGTGGCTGATCGAGTATAACGCCCGCTATACCCAAACCCACATCAACATAGGCAACGGCGAAGGCGGCGTCCTCGTCAACCGCCTCACCGGCGCCGGCTGGATCCTCGACCGCACCCAGTCCGATCTTTTCCCGAAGTTTACTCAAAACGGCGGACCGGATTTCACGAATCCCGCCAACTACCGCCCCTCTCCCGTCAACGCCCTCGCCAACCAGAACAACACCGAGTTGCAAGAGGTCATCGAGGCGCGCGGCGACGTGCGTTACACCCTGCCCCTGTCGTTCCCCGTCAATGTGAAGGCCGGCTTCGTCTGGCGCGAACAGGCCATCGGCGCCACCAGCGCGTCACGCCGCTGGAACTACACCGGCACCGGCCCGCTCCCGTCGAGTTCCGGATTCCTCACGATGGATCGGGTCAAAACCGGCCGGAGTATCCCCCGGTGGGAGTCCTCGAACTTTATCCGCGCCCGCGAGGTCATCGACCCCTCGATCTGGCGCGAGGATCTCTACTTCCGCGAGACGACCAAATTTACCTCCTTCCGCGACGCCACGGAAACCGTCGCCGCCGCCTACGCGATGACCCAGGGCAGATTCGGCCGCGAGGGCCTGCTCGGCCGCACCGGTTTCCTCGGCGGCGTGCGCGGCGAACGCACGGAAAACAAGGCCGCCGGCTGGGTCCGCGCCCGCAACCTCAGCACCGCCGCGCAGCAAACCGCCGATCCCGCCGGCACCGCCAAACGCGACTACGCCGACAACCGCCGCACCACCGGGGGCGATTACACCAAATATTTCCCGAGCATCCACCTCAACCACGACCTCACCCCGAATCTGAAGGCCCGCCTCAGTTGGTCCACGAGCTTCGGACGTCCCGGCTTCGGCAGCCTCATCCCCGGCGAGACTCCCAACGCCGCCAACACCGCCTACGAAAACAAGCCCACGCTCACGATCAATAACCCCGCCCTGCTCCCGCAGACGGCCGATAACTGGGACGCCACGCTCGAATATTATTTCGAACCCGTCGGCAGCTTTTCCGTCGGCTGGTTCCACAAGGACATTCGCAACTACATCGTCAACGGCATCGAGGGCGGCACCATCGGCACCGGCAACGACAACGGCTACAACGGCGAATATCCCGGCTGGACGATCCTCACCTCCGCCAACGCCGGCGCCGCCATCGTGCAAGGCTGGGAGTTCGGCTACCAACAGCAGTTCCAATTTCTCCCCGGTGTGCTCAAGGGCCTCAGCGGCATGATCAATTACACGGTGCTCGACACCCACGGAAACTTCCCCGTCGCCGGGTCGCTCGCCACCACCGTCGCCCGCGCCAACGGCCAGATCCCCGGCTTCGTCCCGCGCACCGCCAACGCCAGTCTCTCGTGGCGCTATCGCGGCTTCAGCACGCGCGTGCTCATGAATTATGCGGCGACTTTCCTCACCTCGTTCAATGCCGCCGCGCCCCACCGGAATCTTTACCGCGTGAAGCGCAACCTCGTGAACGTCGGCTTCGCCTATCGGGTCCGCCCGTCCGTCAACCTCACCCTCGACATCGACAACCTGAACAACGTGCCGCAGAAGCGCTACCGGGGCACGCCCGACAACGTCGAGTTCTTCAACTACCCCGGCACCACGATCACCGTCGGCGTCAACGGTCGCTTCTGATTACCCCGCCATGCGTCCCCTTCTCCTGCTCCTCGTCTCCGCATCGCTGGCTTTCTCCGGGGCTACGTCCGCCGCCCCCGCCGACGCTCCGTGGCGCGATCTTTTCAACGGCCACGATCTCACCGGCTGGAAAATCGTGAGCGGCCAGCCGGGTGCCAAAGCCTACGTCGAAAACGGCGAGATGATCGGCCACATAGTCCGGGGCACGCCGGAACATACGTTCTTCTGCACCGAGGAAAAATTCGGCGACTTCATCCTTGAGCTCGATTCTTTCCAAGTCGCCGGCTTCAACACCGGCGTCCTCTTCCGCTGCATCGACACCCCGCCCGCCGCCAGCGTGCGCCTCCACGGCTACCAGGTGAAAATCGATCCGTCCCCCACGCGCCGTTGGACCGGCGGCATCTTCGACGACTACGGCAGGAACTGGCTCTGGCTCTACACCCTCGCCGCCGACGAACGCGCCCGCACCGCCTACAAGTTTAACGAGTGGTCGCGCATCCGCGTCGAAGCCATCGGCCGTTCGCTTAAAGTCTGGGTCAACGGCATCCCCACCGCCCACCTCGTGGACGACAAATACACCCGGGGCTATATTGCCTTCAAAATCCATTCCTTCGGCGCCAACGGCGACGCCGCTCAAGAGAAGAACCTGATCCATTTCAAAAACGTCCGGATCATCACGGAAAATCCCGCCCGCTACGCCTTGCCCATGGATCTGCCCGCGCGCGAAGCGGACCCGACTCAAAAAGTCCTCCCCAAACCCTGACTCGATTCGATCCGCTCGAAAGCCGTAAGGTCAAACCGGCCTTAAAAAATCCCGGATTTCCGCTCCCGCCCCGAAACTTCCGGGACTAAAGATTCCAGATTCCAAACTCTCCGGCCCCCCGTGTCCGCCTTCCCGTCAAAATCCACGCTCTTCGCCGCACTCCCGCCCGTCTGGCCCGACGACCTGCTCGCGGCCAACCGCGCCGCCGCCTCCGCCCGCACCCTCGTTGTCCTCGACGATGATCCCACCGGCACGCAGACGGTCCGTGATATCGCCGTCGTCACCACCTGGGACACCGCCACGCTCACCGCCGAACTCTCCGCCGCACCCGCCTGCTTCTACATCCTCACCAACTCGCGCGGTCTTACCGCCGAAGCCTCGCGCGCCCTTCACCTCGAACTCGCCGCCAATCTCCGCGCCGCCTCCGCCGCCACCGGCCGCGGCTTTGTCGTCGCCAGCCGCAGCGACTCCACCCTGCGCGGTTACTACCCTCTCGAAACCGATGCGCTCGAATCCGTGCTCGGTGCCGCCGACGCCACGTTCATTTCGCCCTATTTCGAAGCCGGCGGACGCTACACGCTCGCCGACACCCACTACGTCGCCGAGGGCGACACGCTCGTCCCCGCCGCCGCCACACCCTTTGCCAAGGACGCCGCCTTTGGCTACCGCTCTTCTCATCTCCCGGCATGGGTCGAAGAAAAAACCGCCGCCCGCGTCCGCGCCGCCGAGGTCGCCACGCTCTCCCTCGAACTCCTCCGCCGCGGTGGCCCCGTCGCCGTCGCCGAAAAAATCCGCGCCGTCCCCCGGGGCTCCGTCTGCATCGTCAACGCCTGCGCCTCTCGCGACATCGAGGTCTTCGCCGCCGCCACCCTCGCCGCCGAGGCCGCCGGCTAGCGCTTCCTCTACCGCACCGCCTCGGGCTTCGTCGCCGCGCGCATCGGCCAGTCCCCGCAGCGGGCGCTCCTCGCCCCCGCCGATTTCTCCGCCGCCTCGCCGCACGGCGGCCTCACCCTCGTCGGCTCCTGCGTTCCGAAAACCACCGCGCAACTCACCGCGCTCCTCGCCACGCCGAGCCTCGCTGCCCTCGAACTTTCCGTCGCCGATCTCCTCGACATAACCCGACGCGCCCCCGCGCTCGCCGCCACCGTCGCCGCCCTGCGCTCGGGCTTTCCGTTGCTCCGCCCCACCTTCAATGCCACCGGCGGTCTCCTCGATCAGGCCAGCGGCGGCTACGAAGCCCGCCTCACCGCCAATCCGATGCGCGGCATGCGCATCCGCGCGGCCTTCTCGAAGACCGGGCGTGAACGCGAAAGCCTTTGCCGGTTTACCCTCCCGATGGCCGGGCAACTTCGCGCCTACGTCGCCGGTTTCCAAAAGAAGAATCCCGGCGTCAACGTCGCCGGCCTCGCCGACGCCCCCGCCACCACCGTCGGTCAGCACCTCGAAAACATTCACCAGCGCATCGACACCCGAGTCGATCAGCTCGGCAATAACTTCTGCGGCGGAAAACCGGACGCCGACGGCGTCACCAGCTACGATTTTCAAGGCAGTCGGTTGAAAGGGTGGGGGACCT
>Ga0163144_10027751_pt1 | contig 10947 bp, 2 predicted proteins | sample OliLak19BULKMAT1_FD_123175 | JGI IMG/M metagenome (GOLD analysis project Ga0163144, IMG submission 123175) | Freshwater microbial mat bacterial communities from Lake Vanda, McMurdo Dry Valleys, Antarctica - Oligotrophic Lake LV.19.BULKMAT1 | ecosystem: Environmental > Aquatic > Freshwater > Lake... | reverse complement strand
CCGCCAGCAGACCCGGCCGAGCCCCAAGGAACTGCGGATCGTTCAGCAACTCGATCAACGTTTGAGACGCAGCCGCGAACAGCGTTGTAGCGAACAGAGCCTTGTTGTACCGCCACAGCGGCATGAGTTCCTGAGGAGTCGTAAATACGATGTGATGGTGTGGACAAGGCAGCAAGCGTTGCTTCCACGCGTCGAGCCACTGTTCGCGTGGAAATGTATTGCACTGCGGGCAGCAGCGATGGTGGCACGAGTTGTAAGCGATGTCTTGGTAGTGGCCCAACGGGCAAGTGTTCGAGTGCCATCCCAGTTCAGCCGTTCGACAAGCCCGCATCCTCAGTGCTGCTCTCCGCATTTCAGTCGAGCACGCATGAGATTCAAGGAAACCATCAAGGTATTTAGTTAAGACGTTCTAAACCGTTAATGCCATGATTGTAAAAAGGTCTCAACTGCACCTTCTCCAGTTTTGGCAAGTTCAACGTCTAAAATCACGCGGTTGCGGCCAAGTGATTCACTAACAGAAAACGCGTGACCCGCAACTCGCGTGCATTTTTTTGTTATTCCGCGTTTTGTTCGCTAGACTCAAGCATGATAGAGGACGTGATTTTCTCTTCTTGTACAAGCCGGAGTATCGTACGTGTGTTGTCATCTACAATTGCCGCCAAACCATTATTGTCCATGTTGTTGATCTCCAGATTCGCTCGTGAAGATTCAAGGCGTAGTTTCACGAAGTCGCCGGGTGCCACTGGCATTGCCAGTGCTTGGGCCACACACTGGTCGCATCAACCACTGGCAGAGCCAGTGGCACACCGACTCATGATCGGTCCGACAGTGCCACCCCGCCGTTTGCCCTGCCCAGGGGAGACGGTCGAAGTTGAACCGAACTTTGCATAATCACGTTCTCACACGATGAACAAATGCAACGGCATAGATTTTATTGCAATGGATGGCGGGTTGTCAAACAATCGCTATGAGTCGTGTCGCGCGGGTGGCCCCCGTTGGCCGGCTTTGGGGCCTACCGGGGCAGCGCAGCCGGAAGAGGTTTGCTCTGGGGAAGCCTCACGCGAGGTCACCTTTTGTGCCGTTGGCACTCAGGTATTTCAAAGCGCAACCTGAGCCGCCCAGTCTTACCATGCGGCGATTGCTTTCTCAGGAAGGTGGGACCAGAATTCTTGGATGCACGTAAATCGCCGAATCGTTGATGATGCGCTGTACGCACACTTCGAGACGTTCTCGGTTTATCGTCGCCGCCGGTTGCTGGGCGGGGTGGCCCAGACCCTGCTGTGAGGGTCTGGGTTATAGAGCGACAAGAAACTACCAGAGTGGCCTGTCAATGGGAATGATCCTCTTGTTCCAGCGTCACCCAGCCGTTCAAAGCAACGTCTGGGCCACCGCCCCATTTGACATCCCCCAATCGCGCGGTATCTTTTGCCCACGCCGCACAGCTTTTTATCTGGGTTCGGGTTATAGCGGTTGCAATTCTGGTGCCGGTTCAATCTGCGGGTTATGCCGTATATTTGCCCGCGGTAAACTCTTCTTGCCGTTCCGCGCGCGCCGGGGGCAACGATTGCGCGAGCGGCGGCGTGAAAAACTTCGCGGCAATTTTCTTGATCGCCGCATATTCTGCCGCGCGGCGCGACGATGCATCTTTTGGCCATGTATCGTTTAAGGATGGGCCGCGGAAAAGGATTTCCATACCTGCTCGGAGACCGTGGGTCTCCAACCCAGACACAGGAAGTGCCGGACGACTCTTCCCCCCGTAATTGGCTTGCCACTTGGATGGCTTAGCGGGAAGAGTAAACGGAGTTTCCCACTCATTAGGAGTCACGATGATGAAGTCCGTCCGCAAGTTGAGTTTGGCGATCGCGATCAGCGGGCTAATCGCCGCTCCCGCCTTTGCCCAAAACGCCGGATTCGCGCCCGCGTTTCAGACCAGCCGGTTTTCGCAGCCGGCATTGCTCCCGGAATTCGTTCCGGTTCCCGCGGTGGAAAAAACCGCTTATACCCAGCCCAGCGGCGGCTACATGCTGACCGCGCGCCGCGCTGATGACGGTCCGGCTCCGGCTCCCGCAGCGGGCGAAGCCCCCTCGGTGATCGCACCGGATTCAAATTCCGCCCCCGTTGTGCAGCACGTTCCGTCACACTCCGCCGACGGCTCGTATACGACTGGCGGCTGCACAAACGATGCGGTCAGCGGCGGCTGCACCGGCAGTTGCGACGTTTGCCTGCCGACTTGCTGCCCGACCTGGAGCGCGTATCTCGGCGGCGTGTACTTGGGCCGCGACACGGCCAACAAGAAGTGGACCACCTACGAGACCGGCAACAACGCCAACCAATTGATGTACTTCCCTGATTCCGATTGGGGCGGCGGACCGGAAGTGCGGATCATGCGCGCGATCGGTTGCGGCGATGCCTGCGGCGGTTGCCCGAACACCTTCCTCGAAGGCGTGTATTACGGCGTGTACGATATGGACGCCTATGACAGCCGCGTGAGCGCCACGAACCAGTTGAGTTCGACGCTGGATGTGGGGTTTGTGGATTACGTCGCGCCCGGCTCGCCGGCGAGTGCCTTTTTTGATAACTCGGCCGAACACCGCGTGTGGCGCGACGATGAGTTCCACAACGTCGAAATCAACATCGTTCGCTATATCATGGGCGCTCCGAACTACGGCGCGGCCCAACCCTTCAGCCTGGCGTTGATCGGCGGTTTCCGGTTCATCAAGTTCGACGACAACCTGTTGTTCGGCGCCGTTTCGAGCGGTAACACCTTCGGCGGCAACGGCGGCTTGAACGAAGCCTACTTCACCAGCGACGTGGAAAACAACCTGTATGGTTTCCAACTCGGTGCAATGATCTCGCACGGGATCACCTCGAACCTCAGTTGGTACGCCACCCCCAAGTTCGGCTTCTTCGGCAACCAGATTGACTTCAGCGCCCGCGGATACCGCGGCGACGGCGCCACGGCCAACTTCAGCCAAACCGGCAACGCCTTCGACCTGTCAAACAGCAAGAACGACGTGGCGGTGATGGGACAGTTGGACCTCGGTTTGAACTATGTCTGTAACCAACATTGGAGCATCACCGGCGGGTATCGTGTCATCGGCCTCACCGGTATCGCCTTGGCCGACGATCAAGTGCCGGCTTACCTTGCGGCGGAAAATGACTGGACCGACATCGACTCCAGCGGTTCGCTCCTACTACACGGGGCCTTCGCCGGCGTGACTTACGCCTGGTAGGAATTGCAACTTGAGTGTTAGCCGCCACTGATATTGTGGAAAAAAAAGAACCCCGGGTGGCAACGCCCGGGGTTCTTAATTTTAGTATGTCGTACGCCAAAAGTACGTCCCAACGTCCCGTTGGGACCGTTAAGCAATGCGATTGGGATTTCGATCAAACTCAGTTCCCGTCGGGACGACGGGACCTACTTTCCTTCTAAAAATTCACGACCTTCAAGTTCGGGTTGCCGACTTTGATGAAGGTGTCCGCGCCGCTGCCGCCGTCGAGCAGGCCCTTGTTCTTGATGTAGATAAAGTCGTCGATGGTGACCGTATCGTCGCCCGAGCCGAGGACCGCGAAGAAGTCGTCGAAGGCGTTGTTGCCGATCCGCACGTTGTCGTTGCCGCTGCCGCCGTCGAGGACCAGCTTCTTGGCGATGTTGCCGCCGGTCGTGCCGCCGATGTGCCGGCCGATGAAGCCGCTGTCAAAGCCGGCTCCCGCGACGATCGTCAGTTGCTGATTGACCACGTTGGCCGCGAACAGGAAGAAATCGTCCTCCGAACCGGTGTCCAGCGTCGCGCTCTTCTCGAAGTAGTTCGTATCGACCGCGATGGTGTCATAGCCCGCTCCGCCGAAGGCGATGAACGCGTCTTTAAAATTGCTGATGAAGACGTTGATAAAGTCGTTCCCCTTCGCGCCGTCGAAGGTCACTTCGCGATTGGCGATGTGATAGCCGAAGTTGATCACGTCGTCGCCGTTGTCGGTCACCGCGCTGATCGCGCCGGAACTGGACCAATAGGTGGTGATGCTGTCATTTCCATCCCCCAAATTAAAATCCCAAATCGCCTGGCCGAACGTGCGGATGAAATCGGCGCAATCGTCGCCGTCGCCGCCGTCGAAGTGGATGTTGTCGTTCAAGTTCACCGACCCGGCCGCGACCGCCGTATCGATCCCCGCTTGCGTGGTGATGTCGGGGAACAGGCCCGAGCCGGATTGCAGTTGATCGTCGCCGTCGCCGCCGAACATCAGGAAGTTATCGAGGCTGATGTTGTTGAACTGGACGAAGTCCATCTCTCCCTTCGTCTTGGCGACAATCGTCTTGACGCCCGAGAAGATGACCGGCAACAGCGCCGGGTTGTTGTTGATCGTGGTCCCGAGCGGGTAGAGGAAAATGTCGCCGTTGAGGGCCTGCGTGATCGAGACGCCGTTGGATAGATCGTCGCCGGTCAACAACAGTTCCTCGCCGAATTGCTCGGCGCTGATGTTCCCCTCGAAGTTCAGCAGGAACTCGATGTGGATGAAGTTGATCGGCAATTTATTGGCGAACGTCCACATCCCGATGCCGTCGGGCGGGCCGGAGAATTTCAACCGCGGCTTCATCACGCCGGTGAAATCGACTTCCAGGCTGTCGCCCCCCGCCGGGTCGCCGAAGCCGGGAGCCAGCCCGTCGATGTTGAACGTCGCCACGTCGCTGGGGATGATGAAGAACTTGTTCGGGCTGGGTCCGCCGGTGAGGTTGATGATTTCGATGCTGAGCAGATCGAGGGTCATGCCGTCGGTCGTGGTGATGTTTGAATCGCTGGCGACAAAGTCTTCGTCCTTGGTGACGGAGACGGTGTCGGTCCCCGCGGCGCCGTTGATCAGGCCCATGCCGGTCCAAGTGGTGACGGCGAACGTGTTGTCGCTTGCGCCGCCGGTGAGGAGCGCGTTTTCGATGCTCACCAGCACGAACATCAGGCCGTCGGTGGCGGTGAGTAAATTATCGGCCAGGGTGAAGTTTTGATTCTTCGTCGCGGCGACGGTGTCTTTGCCGGCTTGGCCGTCGAGCGTTCCCATGCCGGTCCAACCGCTGACGGTGAACGTGTTGGCCGCCGCGCCGCCGGTGAGGAGCGCGTTTTCGATGCTGATCAGCGGCACTCCAAGGCCGTCGGTCGCGGTCAACAGCGAGTTGGTTAACGTGTAATTGACATCGCGCGTCGCTTGCACAGTATCCTTGGCTCCGCCGCCGTTGATCGTTCCCGTCACATCGCCGTTCGCTCCGAAATCGAACAAGTCCGGTTGGTTGCCGCCCGTCAAATTGCCGATGGACTCAAAGAAGATCATCCCATTGATATCCCCCGCATCCGTCGTGGCGATCGTCCAAACGCTGGCGATATCTTGATGGATCAAAGTATCGGTGCCACCGCCCCCGTCGAGGGAGGTCACCAGCGGTGTATCGGCCAAGACCCGGAATGTATCGCTGGCAGAGCCGGTCGTGACAACGAGGGTTCCGTTTTCCAATCCGGTAAAGGTCAGTTCGCCGCAAGCGCCAAATAAATTGTCACCCGGATCGCTGCCGACGGTACTAGCGTCAATGGTCACGGTGGTGGCGATAGTTTCATCCGAATCGTTAATCACCAACACATCGCCGATCTGGCCACCGGCGTTCACTTCCACATGGAAGGTGATGAAATCGACGTCACCGTCGGTACCCAAGCCATTGGAGTTGATTTGAATAAAATCCCCGCCCCCCAGGGCGTTGAAGACAATTCGTTGAAACAGTCCGCGTTCAAAGGTTTGCTGACCGCCTAATCCATCGTTCACTTGCAATCGATTGGGATTTCCATTCTCCAGTCCCAATACCATCAGGTTGCCGTTGTTATCGCCCGTGACCGTGAGTACGGCGCCGTTGGGCAGGCTTGCCGAAACGTCGGCAATGGTCCACGCGCCACGGCCGTAGGTGCCGGCCACTATCGTGTTCCCCACCACTTGCAGGTCTTGCACGATCGTGTTGGGAAAATTGTTGCCGTATTCGGTCCAAGTTTGTTCGGGGCAATCCGGATTTGCTAAAAAGCGATAAACGCCCCCCCTGCCGCCGCCAACCGGAATCACGCCGTCGTCTGTCCCTGGATTCGGATCCCATAACGAGAGCGAACGAATCTGCGAAGACAAACCGCCCAGATTGTCTGTGATGTCGTCAAAATTCTGTCCGCGGTCGGTCGTTTCCCAAACTTGATTTCCTTGCAACACATAGGCGTGCATCCAGTTATCCGGGTCGAGGACGATGTCCGAAATCTGGCCGGCGCCGCCGGTGAATTGCTGAGTGAACGCCGCGGCCCCTTCGCCGCGCACAAACAGTTGTCCCCCCTGGGTTCCCACCCACGCGATTTCAGGAAACGCCACTCCCGCTCGGAAACCGCCATAGACCAAAGCCCTGGCTTGGCCGGTCATCGCCGCGGGAGTAATGTTGTTAATAATATCGCCAGCGTTGCCGGCCGGGTTGTTATCCTCATATACGCCTGACCGCGCGACCAACATGAGTCGGGCATCGGTCGCGTTAAGCACGAACGGATTGAGCGACGCGCCGGCGTTCTGATCGGCTATGTTCAAGCCGCTCCGCGCGGTGCCAGGCGTGGCCGGGGCCGCGAGCTGGACCACGGCCGTCGCCCCGACTTGATTATTGGCGTTGTCAAAAACGCGCCGCTGGAATGAGGTGAATGTGTTGCCCACCGTGTAGCGGACGGTCTGATTCGCCTGGGAGGTATTATCCGCTGCGGTAAAGAACCCGTCTCCTTGCGTGATTTGATTCCAGGTTGTGTTTCCCGCGCTCGCTTGCTCGGCGGTGCCGGTGTCTTGATAGCCGCCGAAGAGGACGTTATTCGTCGTGTCGAGACTGATCGTCCAAAATTCCGAGACCGAAAGATTTCCATTGACCGAGGTCCAGGCCCCGGCGTTCGAGGTTGGGTTATCGCGGCGATAAACGCCCCCATCGTCTGCTTCTACGATATCGCCATTGGCATCGAAGACCATTTCCCGCGAGTCGGCGTGCGGGCCGCTATTCCCGCCGGCGAAGTTATCAGTGATCGGCGTCCATTGTGGCGAGGGAATTGTGCCCGGTCCGCCGGGCACGATCGAACGATCGCCGCGCCAGAGATTGCCTGAAAACGCGTTCCCCCCGATTGGGTTGGGAAATGGCGAGTCTTGGCGATCGCCCCCCACCCAGACCAAATTCGGATCGGTCGGCGAGGCGACGATGGAAAAGTGTATCCGGCCTTGCGAACCGGGTTTATCGGTCGGGTTGGTGCCGACAATTTCTTGCCATGTTCCCCCGCCGCCATAGACTCCGTTGCCGCTGCTGCCATTGAGAGTGAATGTGTTGGTGGTCACATTGCCGATCACCCAATCGCCGTTGGCCGCGGTATTTCCGGTCACTCCGGCGATTCTTACGCGGTCGCCGTTACTCAGTCCGTGCCCGTTGGCAGTGATCGCAATCGGTGCGGCATTGGTCGCTCCAGTCACCGGCAAGGGAGCTTCGAGAATGGCCGGAGTGTCCATCGCCGTCCAATTGCCTCCTTGATTGGTCGAAAAGGTCATCGCGGTCAAGCGTCCGTTATTGATCGTCCCGACATAAACCACGTTATTTCCGCCGCTATTATGGAGTGCGAATTCAATATTGGTGGTCGGACCGGTGCTAATCTGCATTTGGGCATCGGTCACGTTTGACCAGCTTGGATTAGCGATACCCGCATCGTCGGTGCGGAACACGCCGAATGTTCCGGCGATGTAAAACCGATCAAAGTTTCCCGGATCGCCGATCAAATCAAACGCGCCGCCTCCCGGCAGCCCGCCGCTGCCGCTTAACAACTGAAACGTATCGCCGTCGTCGAGACTGCGGTACAAGCCGTTCGTACCCGCCACCAACAGATAATCGTTGCGCGCGGCGACGCCCGCGGCATCCTGTCCGGCGATGTTATCCGAGAGTTGGCGGAATGTGGGATTCGCGGCCAACGCGTTGGTGGTAATCAACGCACCGGTCTGATCGCCATCGGCCGAGCCGAGCGCGTCGAATCCGCCCGCGGCGTAACCGCCGATGCCGACGAGCAGCACATTGGCGTTCAACGGATTGAATTCCATCGCCCCCATCGAGAGAGATTGGAACGTGTCGGTCAACGGCGTCCAAGTGGGATTCGCGGCGGTCGAGTTTTGCGTTCGCCACACGCCTCCGTTGCTCCCGCCGGCGAAGAGGATGTCGGCATTGCTGGGATGGGCCGCTAACGCATGGACCGAGCCGGTCACTGGATTGTTGGTGATTCCGATGGATTGTCCGTTGAGAATCGGACTCGACCCTTGATCGACCCAATTCGGCACGCCGGTGGCGGAAAACGCCAACACGACCCGCTCTTCCATCAATTCAAAGCGGCGGAGAATTTGCCGTTGACGGCGCTGCGCCGAACGCTGCTTTGCGCCGAAGACTTTCGCCAACCAAGAACGCCGCGTCGTTGTTCGTGCCATGAGAATTCTCTTTCACTTGGAATTGGGCAGCAAGAGTTGTTCAATCACTTGGATGGGCGATCAACGGCAGACGGAGTTCGCAGGAATGCGAGGCAAAAAACACCAAGCTGCTTGTTAAGATTTTTCTATGAAGATGGGCAACCGACCACCCAATGTATCCAATCCCCATAGATGCCGCAATTTACCTGTATTTAATTCACTTTGCAACGAAATTGCAATATAGTTTGAATTTCAGACGCGAAAAACTTCGATTCTCGAAGTTTTTACCACGGAGCAAGAATTCTATCGCGCAATTGTGGGCAATTGTCCTAACGCTGCAAAACAGCTCCCCCCTAAACGCAAACAACCGCTTTTCCATCGAAAAGCGGTTGTTGAGATTGCTCGGCAACAGCGGGCGACGAGACTCGAACTCGCGACATCTAGCTTGGGAAGCTAGTGCTCTACCAACTGAGCTACGCCCGCAACGGATTTTTGATTATAGCGGCTGAAAAGGCCGCCGCAAGTTGGCGATTCGCGGCGTGCGATTTCGCCGCAAGCCCAATGCCGCCAACCCCGCCGCGACCATGATCACCAACGCCCACGCGCTCGGTTCGGGGATCGCGTTGATCGTCGAACCGCCGTTGCCGTTGAGAAGACCGCCGCCGAGCGGACCCCCCTTGCCGAGGTTCGCGTCGATGGGGGAGTAATCCAACGGCGTGATCATGCCGTCGAAGTCGCCGTCTCCCCGTTGCCAACCCGCCACGCCCCCCGCGCTGACCGTTTGGCCGAGGTTCGCGTCGACAACCGCGTAATCGAGCGCATCGACCACGCCGTTCAAGTCGTAGTCGCCCCCCCAGGTGTAGCGAACGATGACCTGATTGAACCCGGATCCGGCGCCTGAATCACCCAAGGTCAAGTCATAGAACGTGCCGCCCACGGCACCGTCGCCAAAGCCGGTCACGCCGTTGTCAATCGCCACGAAGACCGTTTGTCCGCCGCTGTCGATAATCCCTTGGCTGGCGATGACCGGCACGCCAGTCGCCGCCGCATAAAAATTGTCGATGTAACCTTGAATCGTCGCGGTCGGGTTAGGGTCGACCGGTTCGCCCGTGTAGTACAGGACGATGTCGTTATCGTGGATGTCAATGAGGCTATCGGCACCCATCACCAGGCCGGGAGTACCAGCGCCGGCGTTAGCCAAGGTGTTGTTCAGCACGATCAGCCCGGCGCTTCCGCCTTGCGGCGCGAGCGTGAGTTTTTTCGGCAATGCCGGGGTACCAGCGGCCAAGGTCAACTTGTTTTGCCGCAGGCCGTTGACCTGCAAATTGCCGGCGGCGGCTATCGTCGTTTTACCAGTCATCGCGCCGAACGGATGAGTTCCATCAACCGGGCCGCTGACGTGGCCCGCGACCTGACCTGGGGAAGTAATGTTGAGAAGCGATGTTGGTGCGACGGTGGTGATCGCGGTTGAATTCGTCAACGCGGGCGTGTTGCCGTCGAGTTGAAAGTTACTCCCCGCCGCGATCGTCACATTGGAAGTATTGAGTAAAGAGCCTCCTTGGCTCACGGCCAGCGTTCCTCCTTGGACGGATGTTGAACCGCTGTAAGAGTTCGCGCCGGTCAGCGTCATGATGCCACTACCCGTTTTGACGAGCGCGCCGCGGCGATTGCCGGCGGTGTTGGCGTTGCTGATGACGCCGCTAAAGAGCGTGCTGAGGTTGTTGCCGCCGACCGTGAGCGCGACGGCGCTATTAGTAGTCGTATTCCCGACCACGACGCTTCCCGCGCCTTCCAAAGAAGCGACCGCAGCGGCGTTGCTAAGACTGCCTTGAAATCTGGCCGTTGCACCGGCTTGCACATTCAGCGCGCCGTTGGTGAGCGTGCCAGTTCCGCTGGTCAACGTCGCTCCGGAAAAAACGGCGATCGGCCCAGTACCGCCGCCGACGTTGAACTCGATCCCGCCGCTCAACCCGTTCAATGTTCCCCTGACGATATCAACGGAACCGACGTTGATCCCTTGCCCAAGCCCGCCTGTGATTTGCACGACACCGGCTTTGAAGTCGTTATGGATCGAGGCAATGGTGCCGATGGTAAGCTTGTTACCGGGGCCGGAAATATTGGTGGCGGTCAGCGAGAGGGAGCTGCCGGTACTCGCCGCGAGGATGCCGCCGTTGGGACCGATTGTGATCGTATTCGGCGAGCTGTTATTGACAATGAGCGTCGAGCCGTCGTTAGTCAACATTCCGCTGGAATTGGAGCCTGGCGCGCTATTCAGCGTGATGTTCGGCAGCATCCGGTTCCCGCCCGCCAATTCAAACACCGCCTCATCGCCGATCTTCGCATCAAGATCGGTCGGGTTATCGACGTTAATCTGCACGATCCCGCCCGGATCGAAAACCAGCGGCTGGGTACCGGCGATTGCCCCGGCATTGTCGCGAATCGAAAGCAGTCCCTCCGCCCGCACGATAATTGTTCCGGTCCCTT